>Ga0210395_10002850_pt1 | contig 13370 bp, 12 predicted proteins | sample IncBWH4OmetaG_FD_150861 | JGI IMG/M metagenome (GOLD analysis project Ga0210395, IMG submission 150861) | Forest soil microbial communities from Barre Woods Harvard Forest LTER site, Petersham, Massachusetts, United States - Inc-BW-H-4-O ... | reverse complement strand
TGCGCACGTTGTTCAGCAGCAGGGCGAGCACATCCGCATTCATCGCGCCCCGCCGCATCAATTTCACCGGAGGAATCCGCACGCCCTCCGGATAGATCTCGCGGCACAGCCCCATCGATCCGGGATAAGCTCCGCCCACATCCGCATGATGCGCCCGCGAAGCCACATAAAAATCCGGACTCATGTAGCCGCGGACGCCTCGTCCGCGCAAGCTAGTGGAATGACTCCGTTTCGTCTCGCCGCGTCTGCCAACGCCTCTTGGGTCCACATATACCGGCGCCACCAGCGTGATATCCGGCAGATGCGTCCCCCCGCGAAACGGATCATTCAGCATCACCACATCGCCCGCTTCCATCCCACCCGCATCAATCGCCACCCGCACCGACATCGGCATCGACCCCAGATGCACCGGCATGTGGTCGCCCATGGCAATCACTTCCCCCGCGCCGTCAAACACCGCACACGAATAATCGCGTCGCTCCTTGATATTCGGAGAAAATGCCGTCCGCCGCAGTGCCGCCCCCATCTCCTCCGCAATGGAGTGATACAGGTTCTTGAAAATCTCCAGCTCAATCGGATCGCGCCGCATGCAGCGCAGTGTACTACCAGTCGTTGGTCGTTCGTCGTAGGTCGTTGGCAAACTTCCGGAAAACGAGCATCCTCGTCGCGGGTTTTGGCCAACGACCAACGACTAACGACCAACGACGCCCTCAAGAAATCCGCACAGAAACGTAAAATTGTGTTGACACTTTGTTCACACTGCCGCAATATCTTGTGATATAGGACCTTCCCATACTATGAGTAGGGTTGGTCTTTCAAGTACAAGGGCCATTAGTCAACACCTTTGCAAGGGAAAATCGTTCAACGGAGGATCCTTCATGGCAACGAAAAAGAAGGCAAAAAAGAAGAAACACTAACCGTCAGCGAGGATCACCTCGCTTACACCACGATTTCTCACTGGCCTCTTAAGAGAAGCACCTCTTGAGGGGCTTTTCCTTTTGGCGCCATGCCGGGAAGTCGGTCGTACAATTAATCTAGAGAGGGCAACCCGCCTTTACCCGTGTCCATCCGAGTTGACATCCAGTTCGATGGGAGGGCTTATGACGCGTTTTACGACTTTGTCCGCTGGGCCTCTTGTACTGTTGGCCGCGTTCCTGATGTCAGGATGCGGCAGCAGTCGTCAACTCCAGAGTGTGACTCTCAGCCCCGCGATGGCCGACGCTTCTGGCAGCCAGGTTCCATTTGCAGCCAGCGGGACTTTCAGCAAGCCGCCGTCGCCGGTCCCGCTCACCAGCAAGGATGTTCAATGGTGTGTCGGTACCAGCACCGGGGTATGCGCGGGCAACATCAACCCAGGCGCTACCGTGGACCAAAACGGCGTGGCTCAGTGCAACAGTGGATTTGTGGGAACCGCGACCATCCTGGCGGGCAAGGGTGGGGTAACGATGAACCCGGACGGTGGTTCACAATTAAAGATTTACGGGTCGGCCACATTGACTTGCCCCTGAACTTGCCTCTGAACTCAGCTCTGTACTCCCGGCGCGAAATTCTTCGATGCTGCCGCCGCACCTGTGTGTCACAATAGGCAGACCAATCCAGGCAGACCACGCGCCTTCTGACGCGATCGGGAAATGGCAGCGCGCAAGAAAAACCCGGCGAAGCACAAAGCGGATGAAGTTCTCATCCCCGACAAACTCTATTTCCGCATCGGCGAAGTGGCCACACTGTGCCACTTGCCCGCCTACGTGCTGCGTTTCTGGGAGTCCGAATTCCCGCAGCTGAAGCCGGTCAAGAGCAGCACCGGACAGCGCATGTACCGCAAGCGCGACGTGGAAAGTGTGCTCCGCATCAAGCAATTACTGTACGAGCAGGGATTCACCATCTCCGGGGCGCGCCAGCAACTGCGCACCGAAAGCAAGACGGACAAGTCGCAGACCGCCATCCCATTCCCGTCGCACTCGGCGTCCGAAATTCAGCACATCCGCCAGGGCCTGCGCGAAATTCTGAACCTGCTATCCACGCGCAGGACAGGATAAATCTAAATACAGAAGTCGACGCACCTGATCCAGAACCGGTCAACTTGAACCCGGCGTACCATCTAGCCTAGAATCGCTGCGCCATGCCATCGGAACCGCTGGAGATCGAACGTCTCGACCGGGGAGTGCTGAGCTTCCGCGGACCGTTGACCATGGAGAACGTGTCGCCCTTCCTGAATGCAGTCCGCCGCGAAGACGCGCCCACCATGATTCTCGATTTCACCAACGTCCCCTATCTCGATTCCTCCGGCCTGGGATCGCTGGTCAGCGCCTGCACCACCTGCGCCAAAGCCGGACGCCGCATGGCCCTCACCGGGGTCAACAAACGCGTGCTGAAGGTTTTCGAGATCACCAGAGTCGAGCAGATTTTCCTGATGTTCCCCACCCTCTCCGACGCACTGGAAGCCTTCACCAACGCCGGCACCGCGTAAGGTTCTTGAAAGAAGAATGGAATCTCTGGATGAGACCTTTGGCGGTTCGCCAAAGGTTTAATGTGGGGACATCGGCCCTCGGCTGTCCGCCGGGCGCAGCCCGGCAGTCTTCCTCGGCGACCGCACACAGCCGTCAGTCACTAGACTTTAAGCCGCGCGCACCGGCCGCGCCTTCTTTGCTACTCCCGCATTCACCGCGTCCAGCCGGATGCGCGTAACCCGCGCCGTTTCCTCCAGCAAATCATCGGTGAACTGCGCGCCATCTCCTGCCATCACCGATCCCGCGGCCAGCGCGAAACGCAGTGCATCCGCCTGATCCTCGAAATACAAAACCACTTGTCCCGACATATACCTCTCCCTGATTGAAAACTACCGATTGAGACTCCCCCGACAAAGATCGAAGCCGCCGCCGCGCCAACCCCAGCCTCCCCCGTGCCTCCCCCGATTCTCGAACAAGTCCCCACCCCATCAAAGTATTTCTCTTGGTTCTTCAATAAATAGTAAGGGCAAGCCCGGAGTGGGTTTACCCTGTGGGCCCCTGTGTCCTCTGTGTTTAACGCCTTTGACTTTCTCTCCAGGCACCCGCCAAAGCTATACTTCCCGAATGCCCGTCCTGATCTCCATGCTCCGCGGCGTTAACGTGGTCGGCCATAATCTCATCAAGATGGACGCCCTGCGCGCCCTCTACGAATCCCTCAAGTTTGACGACCCGCGCACCTTCATCCAGAGCGGCAACGTCATCTTCCGCACCAAACTCCCGCACAGCCCGAAGAATTCCGCCGCGCTGGCCAATAGAATTCAAAACGCAATCGAGCGCACCTTCGGATTCCGCCCCGAAGTCATCTTCCGCACCAAACTCCCGCACAGCCCGAAGAATTCCGCCGCGCTGGCCAATAGAATTCAAAACGCAATCGAGCGCACCTTCGGATTCCGCCCCGAAGTCATCCTCCGCACCCCGGACGAACTCCGAGCCGCCATCGCCGCCACCCCGTTCCCCGCCCACCGCAACCTGCACCCCGCCAAAATCCTGGTAACCTTCCTCGCCGCCGAGCCACCCTCCGAAGCCCACGCCACGCTGCGCAATCTGAAAGGCTATCCCGAAGAGGTCCACCTCAAAGGTCGCGAACTCTACATCTACTTCCCCAACGGCGCCGGCCAGACCAAGCTCCCGTGGTCAAAAGTCGAAAAACTCCTGCAGGTAACCGGCACCGCCCGCAACTGGAACAGCGTGACGAAGATGCTGGCAATCGCCGAAGAGATGGAAACGTCGGACTAATCGACGCAGACCGTCATCCGAGCTTTCGCGTGCATCCCAGGAAACCTCGTTCGCCCGGTGTTATCCTGCTTCCATTATGGAAGCCAAAGGTCTAACTCCAATATTGAACGTGTCGGACATCGCCAGCACCTTCGCCTGGTTTGAGAAGTGGGGATGGAAGAAATTGTGGGACTGGGGCACGCCTCCCACGTTTGGCGCGGTCGGATCCGGGAAGGAAGCTTGCATCTTTCTTTGTCAAGGCGCGCAAGGAGGCCGCGGCCGCGGCGCCAACACCACCACCTTTCAGCACGATGGAGACGAAGAAGGCGACAAGGGCGTCTGGATGTCGGTCTGGGTCGACGACGTTGACGAGATGCACAAGCACTGCGTGGCCGCGGGCCTGGAGATCACATTCCCGCCCACCGACATGCCATGGAACGTTCGCGAGATGCACCTTCGCCATCCCGATGGCCACGTATTCCGCGTCGGCCGCGGATTCGAGCCCAAGAAATAAGAACCACAGAGGTCCGGAAGATAAATAAGAATGGTCGGGACGGGCAGATTTGAACTGCCGACCCCTCGCACCCCAAGTTGAGCCGGTTAGCGGGCGTGAGCGAAGCGAGAGCCCGCTGGCGAAATCCCGAGCGTGTTGTGCGAGGTACCTTAATTGGAATGGTCGGGACGGGCAGATTTGAACTGCCGACCCCTCGCACCCCAAGCGAGTGCTCTACCAGGCTGAGCCACGTCCCGACAAGGAAGGAATTTCCACCGGTTCGACGCCCGCCGTGAGGCGAACAGTCAGCCTCCAGCGGAGGGGTTTACAAAAGCAATTCTACACTAGAGCCGGCCCGTTGCTCGCTCGCGCCCCCACATAAAAAATTGTCATCCCGACTGGAGCGCGCCCTTCCAGAATGGAAGGGCAAGCGGAATGGAGGGACCTGCTGTTACGCTCGTAGGCTGCACTCAAGTTCAGTTCCGAAATATAACGCCAAGCGCGAGCCCGCCCCTACTCCAAATCCCTCCAATTCACCCCCACCCCCATATCCACCTGCAGCGGCACGGCCAGCGCGTGCACCTTCTCCATATGCTCGCGCACCAGCGGCTGCATGGCCTCGACTTCATTCTCGGGAACTTCAAACACCAGCTCGTCATGCACCTGCAGCGTCATGCGCGATTTCATCCCGCGCTCGCGCAGCACCGCATCAATGCGGATCATCGCAATCTTGATCAAGTCCGCCGCCGTCCCCTGCAGCGGCGTGTTCACCGCGGTCCGCTCCGCGAATCCGCGCTGATTTATGTTCTTGCTGTTGATGTCCGGAATCGGCCGGACTCTTCCAAATAGGGTCCGTACTTTCATGTCGCGCCGCGCCTCGTCGAGAGTCCTGTCGATGAACGCCCGCACCCCGCTGTACTTTTCAAAATAGGCCGCGATGAACTGCTTCGCTTCCGCAGCCGAGATCCCAAGTTGTTGCGATAGTCCAAACGACGACAACCCATAGACAATCCCAAAGTTCACCACCTTGGCCTGCCGCCGGTGGTCCGGCGTCACCATCAGCGCTGGCACGCCGAACACCTGCGAAGCCGTCAGGGTATGAATATCGTCGCCCCGCCGGTAAGCCTCCACCAGCAGCGGATCGCGCGAAAAGTGCGCTAGCAGCCGCAACTCGATCTGCGAGTAGTCCGCAGTCAGCAGCACGTGCCCAGGCTCAGCCGTAAACGCCGCGCGAATTCCGCGCCCCAGTTCCGTGCGGATCGGAATATTTTGCAGATTCGGATTCGCCGACGACAGCCGCCCCGTAGCCGTTCCCGTCTGTCCGAAAGTGGTGTGCAGCCGTCCCGTCGCCGGATTGATCAGCGCCGGCAGCGCATCCACATAGGTCGACTTCAGCTTGGTGAGTTGCCGGTAGTCGAGCACCATGCGCGCAATAGGATGATTCTCCGCCAGCTCTTCCAAGACATCGACCGCTGTCGATATAGTCCGCCCCTTGCCGTATTTCACCGGCTTGGGCAAATTCATGCGGTTGAATAGAACATCGCCCAGCTGCTTCGGTGACCCCACGTTAAATTCCATTCCCGCAACTTCGTAAATCTCTTTCGCCTTAACCGCGATCTCGCGCTCCAGCTCGGTCGACATCTGCGCCAGCGCCGCAGTATCGATTTTCACTCCCGCCTGTTCCATGCGCGCCAGCACCGGAACCAGCGGCAGATCCATTTCTTCATACAGCTTCTGCAACGCCGCCTGCTCAACTTCTCCGCGCAGCACGCCCGCCAGCCGTCCCGCTATGTCGGCCGACTCCGCCAGTTCTCCGCCCAGCTTCAGATTGAACCGCCGCAGCGCCACGTCCGCCAGCCGGTGCGACGAGTACGTCGGGTCGAGCAGATACGAATACAGCATGGGGTCATGCCGGACGCCCGCAAGGGAAATCCCCATTGGAGAAGCTTTCAGCACATCCAGCGCATGAATCGCCGCTTTGTAGTCGTGAATTATCTTCGGCACTGCAGCATCCGCCAGCACAGCCCGCAGCTTCTCCGCCGCACCACCCGAATCAAGCTTGACGAGTGTGGCCGACCCCGCCGCCGCCGAAATCGCAACTCGCATACTTGAAGGCGCCGGCACAGCCTTGCCCAGCGGCTCCGCCAGACCCATCATCCCGCCCATGAGCGACATTTGCGTGTCCTGTGGTTCTTCTTCTTTTGTTTCCTCTTCTTCCTCAACTGTCACCGCCGGCTCGATCTGCTCCACCGCCACCGCCAGCGCACCATCAGCGGCGACGGAGTTGATAACGCTCTCAACCTCCTCCGCCGTCGTCGCCGACGCATAGTGGGTCTCACCCACCTCCACCACCGGCAGCAATTCTTTCAGCAGCGAAGTAAATTCCAGCTCTGTAAACAACGCCCGCAGGTCATCGACGTTGGGATCGCCCGCCCGCATTGCTTCCAGATCGAACTCAATGGGCACATTCGTGTCGATGGTCGCCATGCTCTTGCTGAACAGAATCGTGTCGCGATTGTTCAGCAACGATTCGCGGTAAGTTTTCTTTTCGACTTCCGCCGCCCGCTCCAGCGCCTGCTCCACCGTCCCAAATCGCCGGATGATTTCCACCGATCCCTTATCGCCAATTCCGGGCGCGCCGGGAATGTTGTCGATCGCATCGCCCCGCAGCGCCATCACGTCGACCACACGCTCCGGCGGGACCCCCAGAATTTCTTCCACCTTGGCGGCATCGCAAATCAAATTGTCCTTCGGCGGATTCAGAATCTGCACGCGGTCGTTCACCAGCTGCATCATGTCCTTGTCGCTCGAAACCACATACACCGGATGCGACGCCTCCGCCGCCTTCCGCGCCAGCGTGCCAATCACATCGTCGGCCTCGAAGCGGACGACCTCCAAAATCGGTATCCGATAGGCCTCCAACGCCCGCCGAATATACGGAACCTGCTGCACCAGATCTTCCGGCATGGCCGACCGGTTGGCCTTGTAGCCCTTGTACTCAACTTCAGTAAAAGCCTGTGTCTTGATATCGAATTTCTTGATCGTGGTCACCGCCTCCGCCTGCTCGTCGCGAAAGGTCGGCCCCGCCACGTCGAACACCGCCGCCAGATATTCCGGAGAGAAATCCTCGCGCAATTTGCGCAGCATGTTCACAAAGACGTAAGTCGCCGCCGTCGGCAAGCCCGTCTTGGTCGACATAGACTTCTGCCGCGCCATCGCGTGATAAGCGCGAAAGATAAACGACATGGTGTCGATGAGGTAGACGCGGCCGTGTGCGCTGGCGGAGTCAGCCCGGGACGGAGCGCCAGCCGCGCCTTTGCCCTCCGCGGATGTCGCCGTCGAAGAAGGATCCGGTGATTGTTTGCGGGGTGACAACCCGCTTAGTGTAGCAGCATAAAAGCGGCTAGAAGTCGATGCGGAAGTCGGCTCTTACGACTTTCTTCCCAGACGCAGGCGAGTTGTCGCGAAAGACTAAATAGTATTTCGCAGGCCGCTCGAAGGTTGGCGGCAAGCTGACGTTTACTTCCTGCGCGTCCTCTGCGGAGAAGATCGCCTCGCCGCCATGTCCAGCCAGAAAGTCGCCGTACTGTTTTTCGTTCAGCACGAGGAATCCCACGTCCACATCGGCGCCCTGCTTCGCGGACGACTGATAGCTTCCCCGAGGTTGTGGATTGGCAGCACGCGCCGGCACTTCAAACGGCAGGTTCATCGTGCCCGCAACTCGAAACGTTCGGTGCAGAATCGCGCTGCTGGTGCCCACCGGCGATTCCGCAACCGGACCGGAAGCCGCCGCCTGATCCGGCACGGACATGACGGTCGACACGGGCGACGGTGTTGCGGTTGGGGCTTGCGTTTGAGCCGCCTGCGATGTCTCAGCGCTCACAGGTTTCTTGCCCAACATGTAGTCAGCCAATGGCCCGGAGACGCCTACGACCTGCTGCGCCTCCCGCACCTCCGCATACGTTGCCGGAGGCTGTTCTGCAATCGGAGCGCTTCGTGAGGCCAGCGCGTTCGCCACATGATAGCGGTGCGCCCAGGCGAAATACCCAACCAGCCCCAGAACGCAACACACCGCCAGCCGCCCGATCCATCGCTTCGTCACTGTTCCCTGCTTTCAGAGAAAATGTTAGCGAGTGGCGGGCGGCTGCGATAGCTATCGATGGACGCGAACGGTTACTTCGGTTTGCCGTATTCCGTATTGAAGTGCAGCTTGATTTCCCCGCACGTCCCTTGCTCCGGCGAATACACCACGCAGGTGTCGAAGGGCTTGGAATAAATGTGCAGACTGACCGCGCGCTGGTTAAATTCCCGCGGGTTCACCACGCGATGGACCGGATCCGCCGGATCGACCGCGCACGGCTCTCCAAGGTTCATCTCGACCGTATTCGTCGGCTCCAGCCGGCTGCGTCCCGCCTGCAAGTCCTGATCAACCAGATGAAAGTTCTCCACCAGCAAGCGCCCGATCGGCACCGCCATCCAGCAATTCTGATCGCGATGGTTGTGCACCGAACTGGCCTGCCCAACCTCCCAACAAATCGCCATCAACTCGTACAGCGAAGTCCGGTCAATCAGATTCCGCGTATAGTGCTGCCGGTCCCAGTTCAGGTAGGGAGCAAGAGAGTCTGCGCTGACGGGAGTATCCCGTAGGAATCGTCGGAGGGGCTCAATCGGCCCGAACGCAGACTCGGGAAATTGCCGCAGCCCCTCGACGAATGTCTGGATCGGGACCGTCTTTGTCGCCGTCGTCATTCCGGACTCCGGAGATCGAGTATAGCGCACAAGGATTAGGGTGTTCGTGTCTCACGCTCTTCTCATCACTGTTCGCTGGGTTACTCCGGTTTTCCGTACTCGCCATGCCCAGTGCCGAAATTTCTCATCAGTTGCTGGTTGAGACCCCAGACCTGGTCCCGAATGCATGGCCTGCCGGCGGTTCTTTCGAAGATCTTGATTCCGCTCTCCTGTAGAAAGTGTCTGACCTCGTTTTTCGTTCTGACACTGTCGTCTCCGCTCCGCATCGCCAGGAAATCGTGACACGAAATACACACTACCTCAGTCTGCTTCAATATTTCCGACATGCCTCGGATGGCCAGTCGCTCCGCTCCCTCGATGTTCATTTTCAGAAAGTGAATTCGGCCCAGGCTTAGTTCTCGATGGAGCGCGTCAACGGTTGTGGCTTGCACCGGCTTCCCTTTCACCGAACTCAGCCGATTCCCGACATACGTCTTGGAATCAATGATCATCGCCGTAGCGTCGGGAATATCGGCGATCGCCCGGTGAACGCAGATCACGTTGGTTAACGAGTTATACTGCACGAGTTTCTCCAGGCAGTGGTAAGTTCGTGGATGAGCCTCGACGCAGATCACTTTCCCCAGTGGTCCCACCGCACGGGAAAAACTCAACGTTTCTTCTCCCACCCCGGCGCCGATATCCACGACGACGTCGCCAGGCCGGGGCCAGTACTTCCAGAAGAAATTTTCGCGCGAAGATTCGTCCAGGCACTTCAGGTCCAACCCCAGGAATGGCTGATGATAGGCGAAGTATCCTGTCTCCGTCTCGTGCATCCAGATTCCGTCATCGTAAAAGATTCTTTTGACGCCTCTCCTGTGACACCGGGCAAGCGAACTGGAGACTGGGCCTAAAACCGACCTGATGCCTCTTTGATCTAAGAGCGTTTTGATGCGATCCAAAGCGAGCACGACGACTCCGAAGAGAGGATTCGCTTCGAGCAGAGATGAAAACTCGCCAGAGCTTCTACGAAGAATACGGTACCGGGATAGGAGACGCCAGTAAGGAGTGAGTTCTTTGCAAGGGCTCGTTCCAAAATGGGCACGCCCCCTGGGTGGGCGACGGGACTAAACTGCGTGTTTGCGACGACGCAAATCGCGGAGCAACCCTGATCGCAGCAGCCACAGACCTGCTGCCACCGCTGCTGCCCACGTCACCGTCACCATTCCGATCTGTATCAAGCCTGCCGCACGGCTGGCATGACCTGAGGTTGCCAGCGGCACCACTTTCGCCACTTCGTAGCTGACTCCTCCTGCAAACACCGCCGTCAGCGCCGCCTTGCCCAACTCGTCCCAGCGCAAGCCTCGAAACGACACCAGCCCTCGATAGTGCAGAAGCAAAGCCAAAGACAGCAGGTTCGCCACGATTCCGAGGTCGGACGCCCAGGCCAGCCCGATCACGCCAAAGGTGTGGTAGAGAAACGAGTACATGGGAAGAGACGCCAGAGTGAGGATGGTTGCCGCCGCCATGGGAGTAAGCGTGTCTCCCGCCGCATAAAACGCGCGGGCATAAAGTCCCTGCGCCGACCAGGCCACCAGGGAAACCGAAAACCAGAAGAAATAGATTGCGGTCGCCTGCGCGTCGGCAAAGCTAAACGCTCCCCGTCGGTACACCAAATCAATCAGCGGCAATGCCGCCGCCATCATCCACGCCGACGCCAGAAACGATGCCGCCGCTACCCGGTAGACCGAATCGTTCACCGTATCGGCAAATTCCTGCAGCCGTTTCTCGTTGAACAGCCGCGCAAAAAATGGCAGAGACGCCTGCCCGGTCGCCTGCCCCAGTACCGCGATCGGCACCGCAAACAGCCGCTTGGCATAATTCAGCCGCGCAATGTCGCCTACGCCGCTGGCCGCATAGTGCCGCAGAATCCAGTCGTCGGCCGCCACCAGCGACACGCCCAACATCAGCGGCACCGAGAGCCGCACCCACTCGCGGAATGCCGGATTCATCACCTCGAACGACGGCTTGTATCCCGTCCCAATCCGCGCCGCCCCAATCACGCTCGCCAGAAACGGCCCGGCAACACTGCCTGCCAGCGCCCCATACGCCAGCGACGCAATCCCGAAATGCCGGCCGCCCACCACTCCACCCAGAATGATGAACAAGTTGTAAATCAGTGGTCCAAACGCGGGGAACAGGAACAGCCGGTGCGACAGCAGCACCGCCGAAACTACTCCGCCCACATAAAAGAAAATCTGCGCCGGCAGCAGAATGCGCGTCAGGTGCACGCAGAGCTCAATCTGCTTGGGAGAAAACCCTTTCACGAACCAGCGCACAAACTGCGGCGCGAAAATCTCCGTCGCGATCGTCCCCACAATCATCACCGCCGTCATCACCGTGATGATGATGGAAAACGTCTTCTGCGCATCGGCGTCGCGTTTCTCCGCCAGAAACCGCGTGTAGATTGAAATAAAGGTGATGGAGGCCGCGCCTCCGGCTACTATGTAATTGAGAAAATCCGGCAGCGTGAAGGCTGCCACGTACGCATCGGTCTGCGATCCCGCGCCGAACGCGAAGGCAATATAAGCTTCGCGCGCATACCCGATCACACGCGACAGCATCACCGCTCCCATCAGCAGCAACGTCGCAGAGAATGCCGTGTGCTGGTGCGATGGCCGGAAAAAACGCAGCAGTTTTGTCATTGAGACCCGAATCGGGATGGAATCGGAACACTTAATCTTATCGGAATCTCAACCCGTCGGGCAGTTACGGAGTGAACACAGGCGTGTGGGGCGGACACTCCTGTCCGCCCGCTTTTGACTTAAGCCTCCGTGCACGCAGAGCCCTTAGCGTCACTTGCCCTCCGCCGAAACATAAACCTTATCCGCCGACACCAGATCCACCTTCGGCACTTCCGTCCGCAGCTTCACCGATTGCAATCCCGCCTTCTTCGGAGGCCGCGCAAGAAAGGTCAGCAAAAACTGGTGGCTCATCCGGCGCGTCAAGTCGTCCAGGTAAGGAGCAAACGACACCGGCGTGCCATAGAATCCAATCGAATAAGATTCGCCTCCGCTCTCATCCGCAAGCTGCGCCAGATAAAGCTGTCCCCAATACGTCTGCCAGTGACTGTGACCTGCGTGGCCCACCCCCGGCGTATAAATCGCAGATACCACAATGCCCGCACGCTGCGCATTCGCGATCGACTCCTGCAGATACGGATCCTGGATGTCGCCGCTGCCGTAATAAAGATCGACTCCATCCGAGATCATCAGCACCTCGCGTCGCGCGTTGCTCTCCGGCCAGCGTTTGATCAGATCGCTCACCGAAAAATATGGGCTGCCATTCACTCCGCGGATTCCCATGGGAAGGCGCAGCGCCTTGGCGGCCTGGTCATGGTCGCTCGTCAGATCCTGTGCAATCTTCGCCTCCCCATTCTGCATGTAGGCAATCCCCACCTTCGTGGTGGCCGGTTGCCCGCCGATAAACTGCCGGATGTCCGCCAACAGAGGGCCGAGCGATGCATCCGATCCGTCATCGAGCATGATGAACAACTCCAGCCCCGCGCGCTCTCCCTGCGCCGGAACCCATTCCGTCACCGCGTCGCGCTCTTTCCCCTCATACACCATCACATCCTCGCGGTTCACCACTGGCACCTCGGACCCATGATGCGGCTCAACCGTCACCACCATGTGTACCGGAATGCCGTTTGCCGCCGGACCCTGCTGCGCCCAAAGGCTTCGCCCTCCGCACAGGCACACAGCCAGACCCAATATCGCATTCGTCATCAACCCATATTTTTTCATGATGCTCCTTTCAAAAGGCAGCCCTTGGCCAAGGACCATACGTCCTGAAAGTGCAAGGGACCTTCTAACCCATTAGATGTTCTGGAGAATAAAAGGGTGGGACATCTAGCTGCCGCAGACTGCCCAAAATCCAGCCGCGGAGCGGCGAAAGAATGCAGCCCACGGCGTAAGCCGTGGGTGGTCAGCGGAAAACGAGCGAAGCCCCGGAGGGGCGAAAGAGGACTTACGATGCGACCTGCTGCCCACATCGAACACTGATGCGATAATTTCCACGTGAACGATTCCACCATGATCCCCGCGCGGTCCTCCGTCCTCCGCCGATCCTTCCGCAAAAACTTCCCCGCCGCCGTGCGCGGCGAAGGCGTCTACCTCTGGGACGCCGATGGTAACCGCTATCTCGATCTCTCCGGGTCCGCGGCGGTCAACTTCATCGGACACGGCGTCCCGGAAATTTCCGCCGCCATGGCCGAGCAGGCCGCGAATCTCGAATTCGTCCACACCAGCCAGTTCACCACGCCAGTCGGCGAAGCCTACGCGGAAGAATTGCTCGCCTTCGCCGGAGAAGCCTTTCGCGGCGGCGCAGTTTACTTCACCTGCGGCGGTTCCGAATCGATCGAGACCGCG
>Ga0210395_10002848_pt1 | contig 13371 bp, 10 predicted proteins | sample IncBWH4OmetaG_FD_150861 | JGI IMG/M metagenome (GOLD analysis project Ga0210395, IMG submission 150861) | Forest soil microbial communities from Barre Woods Harvard Forest LTER site, Petersham, Massachusetts, United States - Inc-BW-H-4-O ... | reverse complement strand
GCCGCGGTCGCGGGATCGATGGGCGTAGCTGCTGGCCCAGGTGTCGACGCAACCGGCGCAGCAGGCTGCTCCTCGGCTTCCTTCTTGCCGCATCCCGCCAACAGGGCAAGTCCGGGCAGGACACAGATCGCTATCCATTTTTTGGTTTTCATGATGTCACCGCACCTCGCTTCAAATTTAGAAACTCGCAGAGTCTTACTTCTGACCACCACGGCCGCCGGCCGCATTCTCTCCGGCTGGCCCCGCGTCACTGGCAGCCCGCGCATGCCCCATCGATGCGCTCACGCGGCGCTGCTCCTCGGCGGTGAGTTGGAAGATGTAGTCCACCAGCAGCTTCGTATGGTCCTTATCGTAACCCTGGAACGAAGCCGGCGTCGGCCCCGAAAAAACCCAGTGATCGTGCTCCCGCTTGAAAAGTCCGGACGGCATCGAGGTGCCCGGGCTGATCGCCTGCGGGTCGATAATCCAGCGTTCCACCCAATCCGCCTTCAAGCGACCTTTAGCCTGGAGAAAGTTGGGCGCGGTAGCGGTGCGATCGTGGGCCGGATCGCCCGTCGCGTGGCACTTCAAGCAAGGCGCGGCAGGACTGCTGAAAAGACTGCGCGCCATTTCTGTTTCCTTGGCGGTCAGCACCGGCGCCTGATCTGGAATGTACGGGAAGGGTTGCCGAGCGAGCGCCTGGAAAAACCGCACTAGTTTGCCAAGTTCATTCTCGGAAAAAGAGAACGTGGGCATGCGAACCTGGAGATAAGGCCGCACACCGTTGCGGTTGGTGTCCCGATCGTTCAGGGAGGGGTTCGTCAAAAAGTGCAGCAGCCACTCGGGCTCGACGCGCGCGCCTTCCGTCAACAGTTTGGGCGGCAGTTGTTCTTGTCCGTCAGGCCCCTGGTAACGCGCCATGGCCATCAACGACGTTTTCTGCCCGGCAATCAGCTGGTGGCAGCCCATGCAGTTATATTTCTTGACCACCCACCAGCCTTCCTGAATATCGCGGCGATAGTCCAATGGCCGGTACTGGTAGTTGGCCGGGAGCGCGCTCTCTTCGCTGCCCATCAGAAACGTCGTGAGTGCCTGGACTTGTTCCTTAGTCAAGTGCAGATTGGGCATCCGCAGTTTTTCTAGTTCGGGCTTGATCTTGCCTTTGTCCCAGATATTCGGTTCCGCGAGTTTGTGTTCGAAGAACCCTTTGTGGTCATACCACGGGTTTTTCGCAGGACCTTCCGGCAAGCGCGCCAAATCGTCCGGATCGACGATGGGTTCGCTGCCGCCGCGCTGCGCTACTTCGGTCAACAACGCAAAGTCCAGGCGTTCAATCGGTTTGCTGCCTTCAGACGTCAGCTCCGTGCCGATGCGGCCTTCCTCCTCCATCCCGGATATTTCGTGGCAGCCTGAGCAGCCGTAGTGGCGAATCCACTTCTTGCCCTCTTCCTTGAGCTGGGGATCGTCCATAAAGGCCGCGTCGGGATAAGCGGAAGCTTCTTGTTTCTTTAAAGTGACGAGATAGCTGGCCACGTCTTCCGCATCTTCGGGAGAAAGCCGCAAGCTGGGCATCACCGTCATGTTTTGCACTTGAAGCTCGTGTCCGTCGTTCGGGCACCGCGAGTGCTCCAAATCAAAAACGTATGGCAAACCCTTCCGTCGGTAGTCCTCCGGACCAATGTCCTTCTTCTCGTACATGCAGTAAGGACGAGTGCGTTCGCGCGCGTTATGCACCCAGCGCACCAGATAGTCGTAATTGTCTTTCTCGCCGACGCGCGTGAGGTTCGCCGCAAAACTGCCGCCCGTCATCTGATCGCCCTCACCGATGGAGTGGCACGCCAGGCAACCGCGCGTCTCAAACAATTCCTTTCCATGCGCCGCGCTGCCGGGCCTATGTTTGGGCAACGCATCGGTCAGCCCCGATTGCCACAGGTAAGCGGAGATGGATTGAATTTGTTCGTCGCTCAACCGGAAATTCGGCATCTTGGTGGTCGGGCGAAAATCGCTAGGCTTCTTCAGCCAAACCGGGATCCAATTCTTGTTTAGTTTCAGACGCGCATCCTTCAGATTTGGGCCGATCTTCTTCATGTCCTGCAGCAAGCTTTTGGTGCTGCGATCAAGCTGCACAAGGCGAAGGTCCAACTTGCTGTTGGTGACTTTCAGCGCCACTGCTTGATCGTTCAGGTGATTGGCTTCGTCATTGCTCTCTGCGGCGTCGGCCTGTTTCATCAGATAAGCGGCCTGCTTCAGATTCTCGGTTTTCTCCTGGTCGAGCTGCTTGATCTGCTGGGCAACCGAGAGTAAATCCTCCGGTTCCTTGTCGTAACCCTCATAGCGATGACAGCCCACGCAGCCGCGCTGGCGGAACAGATCCTTACCTTCATTGAGCGTCGCGCCGACATCGCTCATCACCAAAACCATGTCGGCGGCGTGACACGTCTGGCAGCCAGCTTCCACGTTTTCTTTCGGAAACAGAGGCCAGAGCCAATGCTCGTAGGTCCCATGGGCTTTCTCGATGCTGGTGGTCGCCCGGCCATTGCCTTGGTGGCAAGGCGAGCAGCCAAACTTTTCCGGATCATGTATCTTCAAGAGTTCAGGCTCGCGATGCGTGGTGAAGGCCCGAGCGTAGTGGTCCGGTTTCTGGCCCTTCACCGACATGGAAGCCGCGGTCAGCTTCATTGGCTCGCGAATTCCCAGGTGGCAGGACTCGCAGCGGTCCACGATGTTGGCTTCTGGCACATTGATCTGCTGGATTTTCGGGCTCGACGCCTCGGTCTTGTCCAGCAAGCCGGTGATCTGCCCGGGCGTCAAGCTGACCATGTGATCGGACAGAAAAGCATCCAGCTTGGCTTTCTGTTCGTTGACGGGTTTGATCAATTCGCCGAGCTCCGCGCTCAGCGCCGTGCGTTCATTCCTCAGGTCGTTGTAGGTTTCCTCGAGATGCGGATAGTCGTACGTCTTGCTGCTGCCGTCGGGATACTTTACGGTCGTCACTTCTTGCTTGTATTTGTCGAGGTCGCCTTGCTTGCTCTGCCTGGAGGAATCGCTGGTCTCTGTCTCGATGGCGTAGGTCGACGCGCTTACATACGCTCGCCGGTCTGTAAAGGTATTCTGCACGGCCAAAAGTTCGGCGCCCAGATCGCGCAGCTTTTCATTAATTTCCTTTATGCGCGGCGCCGCATCCTGGCTGGCGCGCTCGTAAGCCTGCTTCAGCGCCAGATACTCCGGATCGCTCTCAACCTCTTTCTCGGAAGTATTCGATTGCGAATGCGCATTCTTCAAAAACGCCGAGTAGCGCGTTTTCCATTCATTTTGAAAAGCCTTCCATGGACGCTGCCCAAAATCCTCGTCCCACAAAGCCCAAAACAACGTAGCCATCAAAACCAGCATGGCCACAAGATAATGCGGCGCGAGCGATTTGCTAACTACCGGATCGTCTTCGAGGATGGGCTTCTCAGCCACCGCTTCCTCCTAAACGTTGAACCACGGCGTAATCCACACATATTTAATGTGCAACACCAGACGCAACAGCATCTTGATCGGCAAGCCAATCATGGTGATGAAAAAAACCATCAGAATGGAGTATTGCAGCAAACTCATCCGCCTATAGTTTTTTGGGTTGTAACGCCGAAACAGCGCGTGCACCAGCAGTCCGCCCGCGACAAAAAACCCGCCCACTACAGCCGCGCCAAATATTCCCTTTGCCCAATTCGATGTGATTCCGAAGAGATCCGGCAAGTCACGGTTCACTTCATAAACGAGCCGGTTGTGATCCCAGGTCTGTCCGGGCCAGAACCACTGCCATCCAGGCCCTCGAATGAACGTGCCGATGGTAATCATGGAAACCCACAAAACGATGAACCCAAAAAGAAAAGTCCCGATGGCAAACTTGCGCTGCTTCCAGGTGTAATACCCCGCACCCAGCGGGTTCGTATCTATGTAAGGAATCACCATCAAGCCAAAGATGATGAGCGTGGGCATCACCACCCCGGCAATCCACGGATCGAAATACACCAACATTTCCTGCAACCCGAGGAAATACCACGGCGCCTTCGCCGGGTTCATGGTCAGATTAGGGTTGGCCGGTTCTTCAAGCGGAGCATTCAAGGTGATCGACCAGATCATCAAAATGATGGTCACGATGATCGCGGCCAGAAATTCCACGCGCAGCAGAAACGGCCAAACGTGCACTTCTTTCTGCCACCCCGGCTTGAACGGCCAGGCCTTTCGATGATGCGTCTTGGCCAGCGCAGGGTCGGCTTCGAGCTGCGCGATCAGCGAGTCGTTTGCTTTTGCCTGCCGCCACGCGAGAAAAATGTAAAACGCGAGCAAAGGAATCATGGCCACGATCGGCACGTTGTCAGGCGCGGAGATAATCTCCCAAACTTGTCTCCAATCCATGGCTATTTCCGCGCCTCCTTTACCTCAGAGTCGAGGATGACCTGTGCTGGGCCCGAAATGCCGCCGTCCTTGCGCACTCGCCAGAAGTGCAGAACCATAAAAATCGACGCGATGATGGGAATGCCGATACAGTGCCAGATATAAGACCGCAGGAGCGCGTTGGCATCCACGATGGATCCACCCAGCAATCCAAATCGCACATCGTTGTACGGAGTCATATTGAGATAGTTGCTGAAGGGACCTTCGTGTCCGAGGAGCGGCGTCGCCCGCGCCATGTTGGTTCCCACGGTAACAGCCCAGAAACCCAACTGATCGTCCGGCAACAAATAACCAGTGAAGGACAGCAAAAGTGTCAGAACCAGAAGAATGACGCCGACATTCCAATTAAACTCCCGCGGCTTCTTGTAGGAACCCGTGAGAAACACTCGAAACATGTGCAACTCGACGGCGATCACCATCAGGTGAGCAGCCCACCTGTGCATGTTGCGCAGCAGCCTGCCAAAAGGGACGTCGTGCTCGAGGTATAGCACATCGCGGAAAGCCTGCACCTTGCTCGGGTGGTAGTAAAACATCAGCAAGGTCCCGGTGAAGGTGAGCACCAAAAACAAATAAAAGGTGATCCCGCCCATCCCCCAGGTGTAGCTGTAGCGCACCGAATCGCGGTTAATCTTCGCCGGATGCAAATGCAGAAAAACATTGGAAAGCACGCCGAGAGCTCGATTGCGGGGCGTGTCGTCATGCTTGTGTCGGAAAATCGAAGTGTAGACCTGCGTCTTAGTCGGATTCTTGAGGGTATCCAGAGATTCTTTGGCCTTCAGAGGGAGATCCGTCTTAAGGGATTCGAGATCCTCTTTGACACCCGTTTTGATCGTGTCTACCAGACCGATGGACTTGCCATTTTTGCCGTTCGAGTTTCGCTCATCAGGCATTTCTTCCGCTCCCGTTTCCTATCCCGCTCGAACCGTCGGCCTCGATCCGTTGCCCCTTTACTTCATTACTTCGCGCGCGCTCCGCGAGAGCTAGGTCCGCCGCTCCGGTGCCTACACATTCAAAAACGAACCCGGATCGCTGAAGTGACTCGGCTGCCCCTTGGGCCATTCAAAAAGCTGCGACACGTCCACTACAATCTGCCCATCCGGCGCCAACTCCACCCGCGCCCGATCCATCGGACGCGGCGCAGGCCCTTCAAAGTTGATCCCTTCACTGTCGTAACCGCTTCCGTGGCAGGGACATTTGAATTTGTTCTCGCTGGCCTTCCAATCTGGCGTGCAGCCCAAATGTGTGCAGCGCGCGTAAATGACGAACATGCGGTCCGGCGTGCGGTCCACCCAGATACGGTACTTTTGCTGCCATTTCGTATCGACACCCAGCGCATAGTCGGAGGGATACCCAATTTTGAAAACGGTCGGAGGTTCAAAAAGTGTTCGTGGAAGAAAAAAACGAAGAAACGCGATAAACCAAGCCCCCAGAAAACCGGCAACAGCGCACCAAACTAAACTTCGTCGGCTCTGATTCATCCCGCTCGCCGCCGGCCCGACCGTTGGTAAACCGGCGGCAGGTGCGGCTTTCGAGGTACCCACGGCGGGCGTGCCCACAAACTTTACAGCTTCGCCGCCACCGGCAGTAGGCGTCTTCGCTGCATCCGGTTTCGGATTGGCCGAATTAGATTCCGGGGCCGCCATGCATTCCCTCCTGAATACCCTGTCGTCGACTTATGTAGCGGCCACAAGCGATGCCGCTACTTCCCTCCCCTGAACGTGAGCCCGCAAGCCTTCGGTCCCGACCGGAAGGCCGAAGGATATCATTTCGCTTAAATCCAAAAGGGTCTGCTCTAGAGAACAAATATTTTCGAGCGCGGAGAGAATTTCAGCAGCGACGCGCGAACGCTCGCGCGTCAAAAAATCCGAATCATTCGCTGGAACACACCGGGACGGCGTGGCGTGTGGAAGCGTCGTTGGCCCGCCGAATTTGAAGAGCGTGGCAGCGATACATCGCGAGGTCCCTACCATTCCACTGGGCCCCCTAAGAAGCCGGGCGGATGTTACTCAAATAAAAAAAATTCGTCAACACCAGTCTAAGATTTTCTGCAAGCGCGATTTCGCCAGTGGCAGGAACAAGAAAAAATCAGCCCTGGTTCCCAAGACTCCGCCACCCCCAGAAAAAACTGGAGACATGCAATAACCCGCTTGCGCTTAGAAAGACCTGTGGTAGACTCGCCCCGTTTTCGGGCTTGGGGATCCAGATTAAGAAGGTTGCGCGGCCGGATCATTGGCAACGGTGGATTATTCAACCCGGGAGGTCAGGGTACATGGGCCTAGTTCTTCTGATTGTCATCTGGCTGATTACCTTCATCAGCGCGTACTTCTTCATCGCGAAGACGTGGTGGTTGCCTGTCGGCGCTTCGGCTGCAGCCGCGGGCATCGATCATCATTTCGCTACGACGTACGTTCTTATGGGCATCGTGTTCGTGGCCGCACAGCTCAGCCTGGGCCTTTTCGCTTGGCAATACCGCGAACGCACCCCAAGCACTCCCAAAGCATACTACTCGCACGGCAACAACAAACTTGAAATCACCTGGACCGTGCTTACCTTAATCTTGTTCGTCGGCCTGAATTTTATGAGCAGTTCGATTTGGGCGTCCGAACGTTTCCGTCCGGCGGTCTCCGACGCCGTCGAAGTCGAAGTCACGGGAATGCAGTTTCAGTGGTATTTCCGCTATCCGGGACCTGACGGAAAATTCGGCGCGACCAAGCCCGAATTGCAGGATCCTTCCGGTGGAGGTGAAGCCGCTCTGGGCCTCGACCCTGCCGACCCCGCCTCGAAAGACGACGTCGTTGCCGGAACAATGTACGTCCCGGTGAATCGCGAAATCGACGTGATCCTCCGCGCCGAAGACGTCATCCACAGTTTTTTTGTTCCGGCCATGCGCTTCAAGCAGGACGCCGTCCCTGGTATCGCCATCCACATGCACTTTACGCCCATCACCACGGGCGACTACGAGATCGCCTGTTCCCAGCTTTGTGGTCTGGGTCACTACAAAATGCACGGCATTCTTAGAGTCGTCAGCCAGGAAGAGTTCGACAAGTGGCTGGCAGCACGCGAAGCGGAGAAGCAATAAGATGGCTACCGGCGAATTTGCGGCCCACGCTGTACATGCCCACGCGGCCCCCACAAGTTGGATACGCAGGTATGTTTTCAGCCTCGATCACAAAGTCATCGGGTTGCAGTACTTTTTTCTCGCGCTGACGGCCGTCTTCGTCGGCATGTTTCTATCCTTACTGATGCGCATTCACTTGATCTGGCCCGCCGCGGCCTTGCCGTTGCTTGGAGAGATCAAGCCCGAGACCTATCTGACTTTGTTGACCATGCACGGCACTATCATGGTCTTCTTCGTGCTCACCACCGCTCCGCAGGGCGGCTTCGGCAATTACTTCCTGCCCATTCAAATCGGCGCTCCAGACATGGCCTTCCCGGTTCTCAACATGCTCTCCTTCTGGGTGACCGCCCTGGCCTTTTTTGTGATGATGGCCGCCTTCTTTGTGGTCGGAGGCGCACCGCTCCACGGCTGGACCGGCTACCCACCGCTTAGCGCCCTGCAATCCGCAGGACCAGGTGAGGGTTTAGGCGCGGATTTATGGGTCACGAGCATCGCTCTGTTCTGCATCGGTGCGCTGATGAGCGCTCTCAACTTCATCACCACCACCCTGGACATGCGCGCCAGGGGCATGACGCTCATGCGCATGCCGCTTACGTGTTGGGCCTGGTTTATTACCGCGATTCTCGGTCTGCTCGCGTTTGGCGTTCTCCTGTCCGCCGGCATTCTGCTCTTACTTGACCGCAACGCGGGCACGAGTTTCTTTGTGCCCCTGGTCACCATCAATGGACAGCTTACGGGACACAAAGGTGGCTCGCCTCTCTTGTGGCAACACTTGTTCTGGTTCTTCGGCCATCCCGAAGTTTACATCGCCATTTTGCCGGCCATGGGTTTGTGCTCGCAATTGCTCTCCGTGTTCTCTCGCAAACCAATTTTTGGCTACAAGGCCATGGTCTACGCCATGCTGTCCATCGGCTTCCTGGGTTTCATGGTCTGGGGTCATCACATGTTCATGAGCGGCATGAGCCCCTATACGGCCTTCGCCTTTTCCGTAATGACCATGGCCATTGGCGTTCCCTCCGCCATCAAGACATTCAACTGGCTCGGCACGATCTGGCGTGGACGGATTCGCTTCACCTCGCCCATGTTGTTCGCCCTCGGCTTTGTTTCCCTTTTTATCTCTGGCGGAATCAGCGGGCCATTCCTCGCTCAACCCGTGCTGGATATTCCGTTGCACGACACCTATTTCGTCGTCGGCCACTTTCATCTGATCATGGGTGTGGCTTCCATCTTTGGCATCTTTGGCGCCACGTACTACTGGTTCCCCAAAATGTTCGGCCGCATGATGAATGAGAGCCTAGCGCGCTGGCATTTCTTTGTCACCTTGATCGGCACCTACGCCGTCTTCATGCCCATGCACTATCTCGGCATGGCGGGACATCTCCGCCGCTACTCGCAGCTCACCGAACTGAATTACCTGCACGGGTTGGTCCCCTTGCAGACATTTATGACCTATGCCGCTTTCCTTACCATCGCGGGACAATTTATCTTTCTCTTCAATCTTTTCTGGAGCATGAAGTTCGGCAAAAAAGCTGCCGACAATCCCTGGGAAGCGACCACGCTCGAGTGGACCACGGCCACTCCTCCTCCGCATGACAATTTCGGCGGTCACATGCCGGTGGTCTACAACGGACCTTATGAATACAGCGTGCCAGGGGCGCCTCGCGATTTTGTGATGCAAAACGATCCAGCAACCGTCGAGGCACACTAGGCAATCCATGGCCACGGTCACCACAAGCGCGTCTGTAAAAACAGTTCAAGTGCTCCTGGCAGGCGCCGGCCGCCCGGATCAGAACACGGTGGATTTCGCTGTGCGTCTGCGCCGTGCTCGCTTGGGACTCATCGTCGCTCTAACCGCCGTCGTTATGATTTTCGTCTCTTATTCCAGCGCTTACGTCGTGCGCCAGGGCCTTCCCACTCTCGATCCGCGTACTGGCACGCTCGTTCGCGATTGGCTTCCATTGCAGCTGCCGAACTTTTTGCTGGTGAATACTCTCGTCTTGCTGGTAAGCACCCTCGCGATGGAGCTGGCCCGTCGCCAAGCCATCCGCACAGCTGTCGCCCACGGGAAACAATCCCACGCCGCTACCCACACGGAAATGGATGGAATGCCCTGGCTCGGGCTAACCGCCATCCTCGGCCTCAGCTTCCTGGCCGGACAATGGCTGGTGTGGCGCGAACTAGCCGCGGCCGGCTTCTACGTCGACACCAGCCCCAGCAGCTCCTTTTTCTATCTGCTCACCGGGATGCACGGCATCCACCTTTTCGGCGGCATCCTCGCACTGCTTGCCGCGGGCGTCGCCTCTCTTTTGCGAAAATCCGCGGCCTCCCTAGGCGTTGTGGTCGACGCGACCGCCTGGTACTGGCATTTCATGACCGTCTTGTGGGTTTATATCCTGTGTCTGTTGGAGTTCGCACGCTAGTCCGACGTCCATGGCGGCTCACGATCGGCCGCACGTCACGAGGAGGCCAAGCGCATGTCTGAAGCGACGCTACCGCACGAGACGCCAACCGTCTACGAACCGTCGCTCTTTGGCACCTATTCTAAAAAAATCGGCATGTGGCTGTTCCTCATGTCCGACTCGCTGACCTTCGGCGCCCTGCTCTACGCCTACAGCTACGGTCGCATTTCCACTCCGAACTGGCCTACGCCCTTCCACTCCGAAAGCATCGTGAACGCCACCATCATGACCGCGTTCCTGCTCACCAGCTCGCTAACCATGGTGCTGGCCGTGCGTGCCTCGGCCGAAGGCAACGCCAAATCGCAGCGCCTCTGGCTGCTCGCCACCATGGCTTGCGGCATGGGGTTCGTGCTTCTCCACGGACGTGAGTGGACGAAATTAATCGCCCAAGGCTTGACTCTTCCGGTTTTTCCGAAACCAGCTGGGCAGGAGGCGGCCACGGAATTCGTGAACGTCTCCCAAACTGTTCCGCAGTTTGCCGCAACATTTTTTGGTCTCACTGGAATGCACATGCTGCACGTCACGCTTGGCGTCGTCTACCTGGGCATCGTCGCCCTGCGCCGCTATTTCATTCCAATCCTGCTGGTCTTTTGGCTAATCGCCTGGCTCGGCACACCTGCCTACAGCCCCTTCCATTATGGCGCCCACGTTCTCTTGCTGGCCGCGATTGTCGCGACAATAATCCTGTGGCTCAAGCCCAAAGTCTATGACTCCTCGGACGTCGAAGTTGCTGGCCTCTACTGGCACTTCGTCGACTTGGTCTGGATGTTCATTTTTCCGCTGGTCTATTTAATGTCCGCCAAAATTCTCTAGGAGTCCTCGACCTATGGAACCCGATCAAATTGCCATCGCCACACGGGTCGCCGAAGAACAACGCCACCATGCGAAAGGTCAGTTCTTCTGGGTCTGGGGCGCCCTTCTTGTAATGACCGCCATCGAGGTCTACCTCACCTACCAAAACATGCAACCCATCCGCATGCTAAGCATTTTGATGGGGCTCTCCCTGATCAAAGCCGCACTCATCATCGGCTATTTCATGCACATGAAATTCGAAGTCTCTCGGATGAAGTGGCTCACCATGGCTTCGCTGATGGTATGCTTGGCCTTGATGATGATCTTCTTCCCGGACGCGCTCCGCATTCTTTCTCTGGGTGTGAAATGAAACTTCGCGCCCCGTTGGTCGTCGCCGCTGTTCTACTATCCGCTGTCCCGGCCTTCAGCCAAGCCTGCTCCATGTGCTACAGCACCGCCAAAGCAGTCTCCAAAGAAGGCCAGCGCGCCATCAGCAAGGGTGTGGTCGTCCTTCTGATCCCTCCTGCCGGCTTCATGACCGTCGGCATCGCATTGGCTTTCCGCTACGGAAAAAAACGCGATCTCGAGCAGATTCCATAGTCTCTTCCGGGCGAGTCACGAGTCCCAGAAGGTGCCTTCTGGGTCCTGTTCCAAATCGAGACTCTCCGCCCATAATGGCGCACGCCCCGCTAACCTTCCACAGCTGCCTTACTTTTCTGAATACGGTATCTTCTTGAACATGCAACAGCTTACTCGCGGTCCAGGCGAGTGGAAAAGAGGCGCATACTTGGATCAGTTCGTGCAAGAGGAGTTTGGAAGGTTCAGCGTCCCACTAGCAACAGAGCGACTCAGCTCCCAAGACATTCACGGAGCTTCGCGCAAGAGCGGGTTTCGTTCGGTGATACTTGAAACGGCTTCCACCAAAAAGTCTCGAGCATACAAGTTTCCCGAAATCGGCGGACCCACGCGCGGCGTTCCGGCGCATCGAACGTCGCGAATGGTGGCTGTGGACAGCCGCGGCCATCATCACTCTTCTGCTCACCATGGGGCTGGCCTCTTTTCTCGTTCCTAACGCTCACCTTCATCAAGACTTCTACTCCCTGACTTTCTTGCCGCAAGCCATGCGAGGCCTGGTGGGCTTGGTTTTCCTTTTCGATCTTTACACCATCTATCAGTATCTTCTGATTCATCGCATCCGCCGCGAGCTCGTCGATCGCGAAGTGCTGTTTCACCTGATCAGCGAGAACGCCGCCGACATGATCGCCGTCGTCGATATGGACGGCAAGCGGATTTTCAACAGCCTTTCCTATCAGAAAGTCTTGGGATATTCGCCTGAGGAGTTGCAATCCTCTTCATCGTTCGAGCAGATTCATCCCGATGATCGTGCGCGCGTCCAGAAGGCCGCTGAAGACTCGCGGCGTTCCGGAATGGGAACAACACTCGAGTACCGTCTTCGCCACAAGAATGGCGAGTGGCTCGTGCTGGAATCAACATCAAGCGTCATCCGCAATGAGAAAGGGGATCCGGAAAAGCTGGTCATCGTGAACCGCGACGTCACCGAGCGCAAAAGAGCGGAGGAAGCTCTCCGGCGCTCGGAAGCTGGGTTTCGTTCCGTGGTGCAGGACGCACCCTACGGGATTTATCGCGCGAGTACGGCCGGCCGGTTTCTGCAAGTAAATCCCGCCCTCGAGAGAATGCTCGGCTATGATTTGACGGAAGAACTTCTCAGCAAAGACCTGGCAAGCGAAATCTTCCGCAACCCTGGAGAGTATCAAAGTTTTATCGAGCACCTCATCCGCTCGGAAGAAATTAAGGACGTCGAAATGGAGTGGAAGCGGAAGGACGGCACGCCTATCACCGTGCACTGTACCGGCCGTCGCGTCAACGATGAAAACGGCGCTATCGCCTATTTTGACGCTCTCGCCGAGGATGTTACCGAAAAGCGAATCCTCGAAAGACAGCTGCGCATGGCGCAAAAGATGGAAGCAATTGGGCGTCTTTCGGGAGGGATCGCCCATGACTTCAACAATCTTCTGGGCGTAATTATCGGCTACAGCAGAGTGCTGAAGCGCGAGTTGGGGACAAACACGGCCCTGTGTGAGCATGCTCTCGAAATCGAAAAGGCCGGACAGCGGGCCGCCTCATTGACAAAACAGTTGTTGGCATTCAGCCGGCAGCAGGTCTTGACGCCTGCCATCCTGAACCTCAATACGCTCGCCTCCGACATGGAAAAGATGCTTCCGCAGCTTCTGGGCGAAGACGTCAAAGTATCCATGGTGCTTGATCCAAAACTTGGCAATGTGAAAGCGGACCAGAGTCAGATCGAGCAAGTCATCATGAACCTGGCCGTCAATGCGCGCGACGCCATGCCCATGGGCGGCAAACTGAAGATCGAGACCGCCAACGCGGAGCTAGACCAAGCTTACGTCTGGGCCCACCCAGGCGCCAAAGTCGGTAGTTACGTGCTCTTGGCAGTCACCGACACGGGCACGGGCATGGATGCCGCAACGCTCACCCATATCTTTGAACCGTTCTTCACCACCAAGGAACTTGGCAAGGGCACCGGACTCGGGCTCGCAACTG
>Ga0210395_10002844_pt1 | contig 13375 bp, 10 predicted proteins | sample IncBWH4OmetaG_FD_150861 | JGI IMG/M metagenome (GOLD analysis project Ga0210395, IMG submission 150861) | Forest soil microbial communities from Barre Woods Harvard Forest LTER site, Petersham, Massachusetts, United States - Inc-BW-H-4-O ... | reverse complement strand
CGCCGCCTGCTTGACCGTGTAGCCGAGCTCTTCGAAATAGGATTTGCCGACTTCGGCGACTTCCGCATTGTCTTCGACCAGCAGCACGGTGCCGGCGTGCCGCTTGGCGCCGACAACGGCGGCGGATTGCTCTTGCGGCGGCGCGGGGGCTTCCCAGGTCCGCGGCAGAAACAGCGTGACGACGGTGCCACGCCGCGCCGAGCTGGCGATAGTCGCCGCGCCGCCGGACTGACGGGCGAAGCCGTAAACCTGACTGAGTCCCAGTCCAGTGCCCTTGCCGACGTCCTTGGTGGTGAAGAATGGCTCGAACACCCGCGGCAGCACGTCGGCGGGAATGCCCGATCCGGTGTCGGCGACACCGATGGCGACGAAATCGCCGTTCAAGCCCTCTTCGCTCGCCTTGCCGCGCAGCACGACCGGTTTGGCGGTGATGGTCAGCGTGCCGCCGGACGGCATGGCGTCGCGGGCATTGACGGCGAGATTGAGCAGCGCCAGCTCGAGTTCGCTCGGGTCGACCTTCACGGCGCACGACCGTCGCGGCACGCCGACCCGGATCTCGATATCGCCGCGCAGCGAGCGGCTGAGCATGTCCTTGATCTCCGGCAGCCGTTCGGCGAGATCGATGACGCTCGGCTGCAAGGTCTGGCGGCGCGAGAATGTCAGCAACTGGCGCGTCAGGCTTTCGCCGCGCTGCGTCGCGGTGGTGATCGCATCGAGCAAGTGGATCTGCTTCTCGTCCTTGATGTGGCGGCGCAGCCGCTGCACGCTGCCGCTGACGATCATCAAGAGATTGTTGAAGTCGTGGGCGACGCCGCCGGTCAATTGGCCGATGGCTTGCAGCTGCTGCGCCTGGTGCAGCGCGCCCTCCGCCATTTCGCGGCGCTCGGCTTCGTCGTGCAGGCGCTGGGTGCGGCGCAGCGCGAACCACAGCACGGCGAACAGCAAGAGTGTCGCCGGCAAACCGAAAATCAGATGCACGCCCATGGCCGCGAGCCACTCGTGGTTGATCGCGGCGATGCTGGTGCCGGCCAGCGCATAGACCGGATAGCCGGCAAGCTTGCGAAAGCCGATGCGCCGGGGAACGCCGTCGATCTCCGAGTTCACGGTGAACAGGCTCTGCGCGACGCCGTGGTCGATGGCCATGCGCAGTGCGCTGGTCGGGCTCAATCGTTGCGTGCGGTTGGTACGCAGCGGATAGCGCGCCAGAATGGCGCCGTCGTTGCGGGCGAGCGCGTAAAAGCTGCCGCGCGCCTGCCCGATCAATGTGTAAAAGTCCTCGAAATATTTCGGCCGCACCGCCACTGCGATCACGCCCTTGAACGTCTTGTTCGGCGAATCGAGACGTCGGGACAGATCGAAGAAATCGGCGCCGACGACGGCCAGATTCGGCGTGCGCACGTCGCTGACATAGGTGCCGGCGTCCTTGTCGGCCTGGGCCTTGAAGTAATCGCGGTCGGCGAAGTTGACGTCGGTCTTGACCGCTTCGAGCGCGCTCGACGCCAGCGGCCGGCCGTCGCGGCCGATCAGGACGATGGCTTGCAACTGCGGCATCACGTCCGCGATCTGCGCGAGGCGGGGATGCAGGCGCGGCTGTGCCGCGCGAATTTCGTCGTCGGACATGCCGCGCACGATCTCGTCGACCTCGGCAAAGGTGCGGTCGACGGTCTCGAACACTTTCAGGGCTTGTTCCTGCTGCACGTCGAGCGAACGCTCGACGCGCTCGTCGGCTGCGGCGTGAATGTCGCGATAGCTGACCCACGACGCATAGCCGTAGAGCGCCGCCGGAAGCACCAGCGACGCGACCATCATCAGTTTCAGCAGGCGGACTGCCGATTCCCGTGCCGTCATCATCGATTGCGAATATTGCGACCTTTACGCCGTCAGTTTTCCATATTTCTCGGGCGTAAACGAGGCGGCGTTGAGCCTGCGATGGTTGCAAATTCGTGACCGGTTCGTGACCGGAACGGCCGGGGTCACTCTTGACTGTACGAAATCGGCCGCATTTGAACTGATTTGCTTCGGAACTTAAGCAACCGCCGTCGGCGCCAGCGCCTCGATATCGGTGACCACGTCGATGACGGCGGGACGATTTGCCGCGAGCGCCTGCGCCAATGCCGCCGGAAACGCCGACGGTTCCTCGACGCGGATGCCGAGCGCGCCCATGTCCTCGGCGAGGCGGGCGAAATTGACCTTGCTGAAGGTCCACAATTCGCGTGCCTTCGGCGTCTGCTGGCCGCCATAGACGCGGTCAAAGCCGCGCTTGGACTGATTGCCGCCGCCATTGTTGTTGACCACGGTCACCGCATTGATGTTCCAGCGCACCGCGGTTTCGATCTCGGCGATGTGATACCAAAAACCGGCGTCGCCGGTGAAGGTGACGACCGGTCGGTCCGGGCAGCCGCATTTGGCGCCTAGCCCTGCGGGAAATGCCCAGCCGAGATGGCCGGCGCTGCGCATATAGCTCTGCCGCGGCGATTTAAGATCGAACATGCCGCCCATCCACATGCCGGCATGGCCGGTATCGACCACCACGATGGCGTCGTCGGGCACGTGTCGCGTCAACTCGCTGCACAGCCGTTCCGGCCGCATCGGCACTGCGTCGGATTCGAGCGCGGCCTTGTACTTTTGCCGCCACTCCGCACACAGGCCTTGTGCTTCCGCGATCCAGCTTTTGCGTTTCGCGGCACTGCCCCGGTCAGCGTTTTGGAGCATTCGCGACAGCGTCACCTTGGCGTCGCCGTTGACGCCGGCCGCGAGCGGATAATTGCGGCCGAGCGCTTCCGGGTCGATGTCGATCTGGATCGCCGGCGTGCCGATTTTCGGCACCGCCCAAAAGTGAGTGGTCATGCCGCCGGTTTCGCTGCCGATGAAACAGACCAGATCGGCGGCGTTGACGACGCGATTAGCGCTCTCGCGCGAATAGGTGCCGGCGACGCCGACCGAGAGCGGATGATTTCCCGGGATCGAATCCTTGCCGTTGAGCGAGGTCGCCACCGGAATTTGCAACGCCTCGGCCAGCGCGACGAGCTCCGGCGCCGCGCCCGACGCGCGGACGCCGCCGCCGGCGACGATCACCGGGCGCGCGGACTCTTGAAGAATTTTCAGCGCTACGCGTACGCTCGCCCCGTCGGGCTCGGGGCGAAACGCCGGTACGCGGGAAAATTGCGGCTCGACCAGCGGCTCCATGTCCGCTTCCTCGGCATCGATCTGTCCCTCGTTGCCGCGGAATTGGAGATGAACAGGCCCGGGACAGCCGGTCACCGCGGTGCGAAACGCCTGCCGCACCATGTCGGGGAATCGCGCCACGTCGTCGACCGTGGCGTTGAATTTGGTCACCGGCTCGAATGCCGGCATGTCGTCGATCTCCTGATAGACCTTGCGGAATTTGGTCTTCGGCTCGCGGCCGCCGGTCATGGCGATCACGGGAGAATGAGCCAGCCACGCGTCGCGCAAGCCGGCGGCGAGATTGAGCGCGCCGATCACCTGCGCCATGCAGATGCCCGGCCTGCCCGAGGCGCGCGCATAGCCGTCGGCCATATAGGCGGCGGCCTTCTCGCCGTGCACATGCAGCCGCTTGATCTCGGTGCGCCGCTCCATCTCGGCATAGGTGGTGCGCAGCACGGCGGGCACGTGAAACACGTGCGTGACGCCATAGCCCTTGAGCATGTCGGCGAGGCACTGCGCCCCGGTCATTTTGCGGTTGTGGCCGATCTGCATGGTGTGCGTTTCCCTGATTCCTTTATTTGTCATGCTCCGCGAAGGCGGAGCATCCAGTAATCACCGCGCGTCGACCTCAAGACGCAGCGCCATCGATTACTGGATCATCCGCCTTCGCGGATGATGACACACTAATTGTCGAACACCGCGACCGCGCGGATCGGCGAGCCGGTGCCTTCGCGCCATTTCAGCGGCAGGCCGATGAATTGGAATTCGCCTTGGCCGAGCAACGCTTCGAGATTGCACAGGCTCTCGATATGGGTAAAGCCGAGCTCGAGGCAGGCTTTGTGCACCAAGGAATTCACTTTGCCTTCCGGCCCCGGGCGCATCGAGTCGATGCCGAAATGCACGATGCCCTGCTGCGCCAGCCATTCGGTCGCCGCGACATTGACGCCCGGATTGTCGGTCGCATAGGCCGCGGTCGGGAACGTGCGGGCGTGATGGCCGGTGCACAATAGCACGGTGCCTTTCTTCGGGATCGGCACGCCGCCCTGCTTCACCGCCGCTTCCAGATCGGCCGGCGTGATCTCGGCGCGCGGCTTGATGTGGCGCAAGTCGATGCAGATGCCCTGGACGATGCAGTTCTCCAGCGGATATTCGTTGATCGGCGTGCCGCTCTTGCCGAAATGCCGCGGCGCATCGATATGGGTGCCGCCATGGTCGGGCATGGAGAAGAACATCACGCTGTTGCCCTGGACGTTGCCGGACTCGGCGAACGCCTCTTCGTGGGTCTTCCAGATGCCGTGGATGATGGGCGGCTGCCCGGGATAGGACGGCGTACGGTGATAAAGCTCCCGGCTCAAATCGACGATCCGCATTGCATTTCTCTCCCTTGCCGCTCCAGCTTTGGGCGAACACTATCCGCCCCTTGAGACCGCGACAACGCCACGCCGGAGCACGCCATGAAAACCTCGACCGACCGCATTCTCACCACCCATACCGGCAGCCTGCCGCGGCCGAAGCCGCTGATCGACCTTATCCTCCGCCGCGAGAAGGGCGAGGCGATCGCGGCGGACGCCTTCGAAGGCGAGGTGGTCAAGGCAGTCGACGGCGTCGTCGCGCAACAGGTGGCGGCCGGCATCGACGTGGTCTCGGACGGCGAGATGAGCAAGCCGTCCTACACGACCTATATCCGCCACCGGGTCAGCGGCATCGAGATGGACCCGCGCGCGGCGGAAAAGGGCCGCGACATCATGATCGGCCGCGACCTGCTGCAGTTTCCGGATTTTGCCCGCCAGCGCAGCAATTTCTCCGCCGTGCCGTTTCCCGGCTGCGTCGGCGAATTGCGCTACATGGACCGCTCGGCGCTCGATCGCGATCTGGCGCATCTGAAGACCGCCGCGGCGAAAGCGAAGCCCACCGAAGTGTTCATGACGGCGCCGTCGCCGGGCATCCTGACGCGCTTCATCATCAACCTGCATTACCCGACCGAGGAGGCTTACGTCGCGGCGCTCGCCGACGTGCTCAAGGTCGAATACCGCGCCATCGTCGAAGCCGGCTTTGTGCTGCAGATCGACGCGCCCGACCTCGGCTCGGCGCGCAACAACCAGTACCGCCACCTCAGCGACGACGAATTCCGCTCAAAAATCGCCGAGCGCAATATCGCGGCGCTCAACGCCGCGATCGAAGGGCTGCCCGCCGACCGCATGCGGCTGCATATCTGCTGGGGCAATTACGAAGGCCCGCACACCCACGATCTGCCGGTGACCAAGATCATCGACATTGCTTTTAAGGCCCGCGTCCAGGCGTTCAGCATCGAGGCCGCCAATCCGCGCCACGACCACGAATGGGAAGATCTCAAGGCGATAAAAATCCCCGACGACAAGATCCTCATTCCCGGCGTCGTCGACTCGACGACTAATTTCGTCGAGCATCCGCGCCTCGTTGCGCAACGCATCGGCCGCTACGCGCAAGTGGTCGATCGCGAGCGGTTGATCGCCGGCGTCGATTGCGGTTTCGGCACCGCGGTGCGCACCGAGCCGATGGTCGCCGACTCTATCGTCTGGGCAAAACTCGCAGCCCTCAGCGAAGGCGCCGCGATCGCCAGCAAAAAGCTGTGGGCGTGAGCCGCGTCACGTAAAAATATTGGAAATGAACACGCCGATGCCGACGCCGGCGAGCGCCGCGGCGACGCCGATCGACACCGTCTCGGCCACCGTGTGGGCGATCTTGCGGCCGCCGATCCTGGCGCGGCCGACGCCGAGCGCGACCAGAAGTAGCGTGGTGACGATCGCTGAAACCACGCGGCCTTGCGGGACGGGCAGAAAGCCGAACGGCAGGATCGGGATGGCGGCGGCGAGAAAATCGGCGAGCAGCATCCACAGCGACCGCACCAGCGGGCTCTGCCGCGCATCGGCATCGCCCGGCATGGCGAGCGCCATGGCGAAACCGCGCAGCGCGGCCGGCTGTGAACCGAGGAAGCTCTTGACGCTCGCCGCCTGATCGTTCGCCACGCCGACGGCCTGCAGCCGTTGCGTCACCCGTTGGAGTACCGCGCCCGGGTCTTTCTGCAAATCGGAGGCGATGCGCGCCGCGGTCACCTTGGTTTGATCCTCGCCGGTCTCGGCGTCGAGATAGGTGCCGGCCATCATCGAAACAGCCGCGGCAACGGCGCCCGAGGCGCCGGCGATCAGCACCACCTTCTGATCGGTGGTGGTCGCGGCGACGCCGAACACCAGGCCGAAGATCGAAACGGTGCCGTCCTCCATGCCGAACACGACGTCGCCGGCGGAGGCCTGCAGCGAGGTCTTCAGCCGTTGCCACAACGATGGCTCGCTCATGCCACAGCCTTTCTGGAAATGACCTTCGGAAAATGTCCGCGGCCGAATTCACTCCGCGTGGATGTGGGCGGCCCTGATCACGTCGCCCCACTTCTTGGTTTCGGCTACCAGGAATTTGCCGAACTCGGCCGGCGTCACGATGAACGGCTCGGCGCCAAGCTCGGAATAGCGCGCTTTCATCGCCGGTGTGGCCTGCGTGTCGTTCAGCGCCTTGTTGATCTTGTCGATCACGTCGGCGGGCGTGTTCGCCGGCGCGCCCATGGCGTCCCACACATAGGCTTCGTAGCCCGGCACGATCTCGTTCGCAGCGGGAACGTCCGGCAGCGCGTCGAGGCGCTTTTCCGAAGTCACCGCCAGCGCGCGCAGCTTGCCGGCCTTGATGAACTCGATCGATTGCGCCACCGGGCTGAACGACGCCTGCACTTGGCCGCTCATCAGGTCGGGCAGATAATTGGAGTGATAGGCGATGTGCACGAGGTCGATGCCGGTCATCATGCGAAACAGCTCGCCGGCCACATTGGTGGCGCTGCCGGCGCCGGCCGAGGCGTAGTTCAGCTTGCCGGGATTGGCCTTGGCATAGGCGATGAATTCGGCGAGCGTCTTGACCGGCAGCGACGGCGTCACCTGGATCACGCTCGCCGAGCGCATCAGGCCGCCGACCGGCGCCAGGTCGCGCAGCAGATCGAAGTTGAGATGACCTTCGTAGAGCGTGGCGTTAATGGCGTTGGTTGCCGTCACCGTGAGCAGCGTGTAGCCGTCGGGCGCAGCCCGCACCACCAATTCGGTGGCAACATTGCTGTTGGCGCCGGGCCGGTTCTCGACGATGAATTGCTGCCCGAGCCGTTCCGACAGCCCAAGTGCTGCAAGCCGCGAGAAAATGTCCGGCGCGATGCCGGCCGGATAGCCGACGAGGATGCGCACCGGCCGCGTCGGATAGTCGTCCGCATTCGCCAAGCGCGGCAGCACCGGCAGCGCCGCCGCAGCCGCGATGAGATGCAGAAATTTCCGGCGTTGCGTTGTCATTGCGGCTTCAATCCTGCGAACTTGACCACCTTGCCCCATTTCTCGGTTTCCTCGACGATGAATGTGCCGAACTGTTCAGGCGACATGGCAAACAGCGGCGCACCGAAGTCGGACAGCCGTTCCTTGAATTTCGGATCGGCTTGAATGGCTTTGATCGCGGCGACGAGCTTGTCGATGACGTCCTGCGGCGTGTTCTTCGGCGCCACGATGCCGCTCCAGCCGCTGGCCTCAAAACCCGGGATCGTATCGCCGATGGTCGGCACGTCCGGCAGCTCCTGGACGCGCGCCGCCGTCGTCACGCCAAGCGCGCGAAGCTTGCCGGCCTTGATATGGCCGATGCCCGACGAGATGCCGCCGACGCCGGCCATGAGCTGGCCGCCGAGCAGGTCGGTCACCATCTGGTTCTCGCCCACATAGGGCACGTGGATGACATCGATGCCGGCCATCATCTTGAGCAATTCGACGCACAGATAAGGCGGCGTGCCGGCGGACGGCGAGCCGACGCTGAGCTTGCCGGGATTGGCTTTGGCATAGGCGACGAAGGCGGCGACGTTTTGCGCCTCGAACGTCGGGTTCACTTCCAGCACCAGCGGAATGCGGTTGATGGTGCTGACCGGCGTGGTGTCGCGGGCGAAGTCGTAGGGCAGGTTGGGGAACAGCGTCGTGTTCACGGTATTCGACGCCGCGGCGAAAAACAGCGTGTAGCCGTCCGGCGCCGCATTGACGACCGCCTCGGCGCCCAGATTACCGCCGGCACCGGGCTTGTTCTCGACCACCACGGTTTGGCCGAGCGCATTGCCCAGCCATTGTGCGGCAATCCGCGCGGTGATGTCGACCTGGCCGCCAGCCGGGAAGCCGACGATGAGGCGGATCGGATGTGCCGGATAGGCTTGGGCCCACGCGACGGGCGGCGCCAAGGGGAGGGCGGCGGCGCCGGCGGCCAAATGCAGAAAGGTTCGCCGCTTCATTGTATCCCCCGGCTGCTCGACGCGCGTGGACGCATCGCTGTGATGGGCTAGAATATACATCAAAGCTAGAGCGCGAGAGTTGGCAAAGGAGCGCGGATGAATCTTCAAGCCACGCCGGCAAAACCGGCCGGATCGCGCGAGCGTTCGCTCGACGAGGTCAAGGCCGAGTTCATGCGCCGCGCCGGGCGGCTCAATCCGTTCGAGGATATTCGCCGCGAGGATGCCGAGCGCGTGATGAATGCGCTGACAAATCTCGACAAGGATCATTGGGCGGAAGAGTGGTCGAAGATCGGGCTCGGCTACGAAGAGAAGGGCGACGCCCGCGCCAAGGTCGGCGCTGCCGGCACGGAGCTTGCCGAGCTTTACATGCACGGCTTCGACGCCTGCCGCGTCGGCCGCTATCCGACGCCGAATTCGCCGGGCAAGCTGCAGGCGTATGAGCATTCGCTGCGCATGTTCCGCAAGGCGGCGAAATATTTTAATCCGCCGCTCGAAATCATCGAGCTGCCGTTCGACGGCGACAAAAAGCTCATCGGCTATTTGCAACTGCCGCCCGGTGTGAACAAGCCGCCGGTGGTGTTGCATTGGGGTGGCGTCGACGGCTGGAAGGAAGACCGCCTGCGCATCGCCAAGGCGATCATGGAGCAAGGTCTTGCCTCGCTCACCATCGACATGCCGGGCAGCGGCGAAAATCCGGTGCTCTATGGCGACGCTACCGCCGAGCGCACGTTCATCACCTGGCTCGATTACCTGCCACGGCGCGGCGAGATTGACGGCATGAGCGTCAGCGTCTGGGGCGGCAGCTTTGGCGCCTATTGGGCGGCGCGGCTCGCCTATACCGCCGCCGACCGCATCAAGGGCGCGGTGTTCCACGGCGGCAATGTCCATTACGGTTTTCAGAAGGAATGGCTGATCCCGGCCTTCACCACCGGCGGCGCGACGTACCTGTTCGGCGCCCACAGCCTGCTCGAAGCGCGTGGCCGCGCCATGGGCACCAAGACGCTCGAGGAATTTCTGGAAGCCGCGCCGCGCCTGTCGTTGAAAACTCTTGGCCTGCTCGACAAGCCGTCGGCGCCGATCCTCGGCGTCAACGGCAAGCTCGACGACCAGGCGCCGGTCGACGACATCTATCTGCTCATGGAGCACGGCAGCCCGAAATCGGCGCGCATCTATCCGCAAGGCGCGCATATGGGCCGCACGCCCGGCGAGCCGTCGGAACATATCACGACGACCATCGTGGAGTGGCTGCGCGGGCAGCTCGTGCGCTAGCGAGACGATCTTCGATCAGCGTTGCGATGCGCCGTCATCGTCGCCCCATCGCCATCGTGGCGGCTCGCCCTTGAGCCAGCATACGCCGATGAGCAAAGCGCTGAGAACGATGAGATAAACGATATGAGCGGCCATCGCTTTCCCGGGCGGCAACAGGAATGTGCCGGCCACGACCAGCACTAAGAAAGCGGCAAGCACCAGCCAGCCTTGCCAGGTCATCGGCAAGCCCCAGCCCCAGCCATAGCGTTTTGCAGGAAACCAGTATGGGGGCTCGATCGGCATGCTGCACCTCGGCCGCTGGATTCAATTCGGCGAATGTGGCCGATTTGATGGCAGGCTCGACCGACTATGAAGCACGGCTCACTCAAGAGGCGGAATTCGGCCGCGACGCGATCACGGCGATCTGACATTATTCAGAGCGGGAGCCGGAACCTTTTCGGCTGCCATTCATCTCTTTGTTGATCGACGCTGGCATTTTTCCAAGCTGACTGCCCGATTGGAGGAGCGCATCATGGCCGAAGAGCAGAAGCCGCCAAGCGGCCCAGACCTGACCAAGGGCGTGTCCTTAAGCGATTTCAAGGACGACAAGCTGTTGGGCCACGTCGGCGACGAGGAGGTTTTGCTGGTGCGCAGCGGCGGCGAAATATTCGCCGTTGGCGCCCATTGCAGCCATTATCATGGTCCGCTGGCCGAAGGCCTCGTGACCGGCGCGAGCGTGCGCTGCCCTTGGCATCACGCCTGTTTCGATCTGTGCACCGGGGAGGCGGAACGGGCGCCGGCGCTCAGCCCGATCGATTGCTGGGCGGTGGAAGAGCGCGACGGCCGCATCTTCGTCACGCAAAAGCGCGACCAGCCGAAGCCGCGCCCCCTGCCGGCGAAGGCGGATACGCCCAAAAAGATCGTCATCGTCGGCGGCGGCGCGGCCGGATTTGCGGCGGCCGAAATGCTACGCCGGCGCGGGTTTGGCGGCAGCATCGTCATGGTGAGCAATGATGCCGCGCCGCCGGTCGATCGGCCCAATCTGTCCAAGGATTATCTCGCCGGCAGTGCGCCGGAGGATTGGCTGCCGCTGCGGCCGGACGTTTTTTATTCTGGGAGCAAAATCGACTTGCGGCTCGCCATCGAGGTCACCGCGATTGATACCGGCAAGCGTCAAGTCCGCTGCGCCAATGGCACGAGCCTCGATTACGACGGGCTGTTGCTGGCGACCGGCGCCGAGCCGGTGCGGCTGCCGGTTCCCAGCGCCGAGCTGCCCCACGTCCATACGCTGCGCTCGCTCGCCGATTGCCGTGCCATCATCGCCGACACGACGGGCGCGAAGCGTGCGCTGGTCATCGGCGCGAGCTTCATCGGGCTCGAAGCGGCGGCGGCGCTGCGCAGCCGCAATCTCGAGGTCCATGTGGTGGCTCCGGAAACGCGGCTGATGGAACGCGTGCTCGGGCCGCAGCTCGGCGATTTTATTCGCGCGCTGCACGAGGAGCGCGGCGTCGTGTTTCATCTTGGTGAAACGGTGACCGCGTTCGACGGTCGCCGCGCCACGCTCAAGGGCGGTAGCACGCTCGATACCGATGTGGTGGTCGTCGGCGTCGGCGTGCGCCCGCGTCTGGCGCTCGCCGAACAAGCGGGCCTGACGATGGACCGCGGTGTTTCAGTCGATGCTTATCTGCGCACCAGCGCGCCCGAAATTTATGCCGCGGGCGATATCGCGCGCTGGCCCGATCCGCATTCGGGCACGGCCATCCGCGTCGAGCATTGGGTCGTGGCCGAACGCCAGGGCCAGACCGCGGCGCGCAACATGCTGGGTGCGCAGGAGCGTTTTGACGCCGTGCCGTTCTTCTGGAGCCAGCACTACGACGTGCCGATCAACTATGTCGGCCATGCCGAGCAGTGGGATGAGATCGCGATAGACGGTTCCGTCGCGGCTAAGGACTGCGTCGTCCGCTACAAGTCAAAAGGGCGCGTGCTCGCCGTCGCCTCGATCTACCGCGACCTCGACAGTCTCAAGGCCGAGCTTGCCATGGAGCAGGGCGTCTCACCGTAATTGGGCCCGGGCTGGCAGTGCGTCCCGAACTGCGGATAGATTGTGCACTCGCTGGAGCGCTGGTCGCGGGCTTATCGCCCGCGACCAGTGTGCCGCTTCTTCAGCGGTAGAAATCGCCTTGATCTTGCTCTTGCCACTGGCGAACCTGACCGTGGTTGTAACCCGGGGCGTAGGCGTAGAGGCCGCCGCCATAAGGCGAGGAATAACCGGCGGCCGCCCGGCTTGCGGCTGAGCCGGTCGTATAGGCGCTCTGCGCCATTGCGGCGGCTGGCATCGCGATACCCAGCGCGGTAACAACGGCAATCAGTGCGAGCTTGGTCTTGTTGATCATAGTCGTTCTCCTACGTTTCGCAGCAAACCAAAGACAGACGCCACGCTGGTCGACGATCAGGAGACGCCACGCTGTTTGCTGAGGGGAAGATGTGTGCAGTGCACAAGATCGCCAATCAGACATTGTTGATCACTCTGTTCGCGAAAATTGAATAATCAACGGTGCCCGACGAGGCGTTTACGCAAACTTTATTCAAGGGAATTCACAGATATGTGTTTTGGCGTGAATGATGCGCTTGGCATGAATGAGGCGAATGCATTCGAAAATATGTGACCGCGAACACACGGCGGATTCGCGGGTTGCCACGAGGCCAATTTCGCGCCTTGGCCGGTGGGCTTGACCTGCCGGATCGATTACAGAAAGGATACGAGGATCGCCAACCTCGCATCGCCGATTGCTGCAGGTCGCGATCGGGGTTTTGGCGATGGACGAGCGGACGAGCGTGCAAAGACCAAGCAAGTTGGCGGCGGCGACCCGGCATCTCGCCGATCAAGCACTCGACGGCTTGATCGCGGCGAGCAACGGCCTCAATAATTTTCTGGAGTCCAACGCCGTCTATGTTTTCAGTGACGTGCGCCCGATCGGCGAAAGCGCCGTCGTGCTCGATCGGGACGGTGCCTCGACATTGATCGTGACGCCCGCCTGGGACGAGGCGCGCGCCGCCGCGGCGTCGTCGACCGATCGCACCATCGGCGCCGACGATCTTGCCGCGACGCTCAAGAGCGTGGTCGGGACGCATCGGCTCGATCTGTCGCGGACCGTTTCGGTCGGACTGTCCTTGCTCGGAATGGCGCTGGTCGATCGCATCGCGTCGGCGCTCGGCGTATTGCCGAAAGCCGCCGATGAATTGGCGCGCGATCTTGCGCGCCTGCGCACGCCCGACGAGCTTGCGGCGGCAGAGCGCGCGACCTGGATCGCCGAGCGCGGCTACGAGCGGCTCATGGAATACGCGCGGCCCGGTATCCGCGAATTCGAGCTTGCCGCCGAGCTCTATTGCTTCATGAAAAAACTCGGCGCCGAGGACAATTTTCTGCTGATGAGCGCATCGCAGCACAATCTCGCCGTCCGCGCCGCCGGCGAGCGCGTGCTCGACGTCGGCGATATTATTCTCTCCGAGATCACGCCCTGCTATCGCGGCCAGTTCGTGCAGATCTGCCGCACCACCGTCATCGGGGAGCCGCGGACGGTGATCCGCGAAAAATTCGCCATATTGCAGGACGCCATGCGCGAGGGTCTGCACGCCGGC
>Ga0210395_10002843_pt1 | contig 13377 bp, 10 predicted proteins | sample IncBWH4OmetaG_FD_150861 | JGI IMG/M metagenome (GOLD analysis project Ga0210395, IMG submission 150861) | Forest soil microbial communities from Barre Woods Harvard Forest LTER site, Petersham, Massachusetts, United States - Inc-BW-H-4-O ... | reverse complement strand
GGCCAGCACGCTGCTCAAGCAGCTTTTTGAGCCGCTGAAGACATTTACCGATCAGCGCGCCAAGCAGGTTCTTCCTCGCACCCACGTCGTGCTGACTCCCGGCGGCGGCGGTATCCAGAACATGCAGGCCGACTACAAGGACCATCTGAAGCTACTGCAATGGATCGCCGCGCTGGTTCTTCTCGTTGCCTGCGCCAATATCGCCAACCTGATGCTGGTACGCGGCACGAGCCGCCGCGCGGAGTTTTGCATCCGCACAGCACTGGGTGCGCAGCGCAGCCGAATTGTGCGCCAGCTTCTTACGGAAAGCATTCTTCTCTCGGGGATGGGCGGGCTGCTCGGCCTTGCCGTCTCCTATCTCGGAGCGCACGCGCTGCTGGCGCTCGCTTTTCCGAATCAGACCAACATGCCGGTCAGTGCTTCGCCTTCGCCGCTCGTGATCGGATTTGCCTTCGCGCTTTCGCTCGCTACCGGCATTCTCTTTGGCCTTGCGCCAGCGCTGATTGCCGCGCGCACGCAGCCTGCGGAATCCCTGCGCTCTAACTCGCGTGCGACCGCCCACGGAGCATCCTTCATGCAACGCGGACTGGTCATCCTGCAGGCCGCGCTCTCCCTCGTGCTCCTGGTTGCCGCGGGCCTCTTTGCGCAGAGCCTGAACAAGGCCGAGAACGTGGACATGAAACTGGATGCGACGAACCGCTACATCGCCAAAATCAATCCGCAAGCGGCAGGCTATAAGAATACCCAGGTCGAGCCGCTCTACCAGACCATCGTAGACCGGTTCCACGCCATTCCCGGAGTTGTCAAAGTCGCCCTGGCCACCTACACGCCAATGGAGGAGAACAATTGGGGATCTGGCGTAAAGGTTCAAGGCGAGCCGGACCTGAACAAAGGTGCATCCTGGGTGAAAGGCAGCGCGGAGTACTTCGACTCCGTTGGTACCCACGTCGTCATGGGGCGCGGCTTCACGTTGCAAGACACGCTGAATGCGGCGCCGGTCGCCGTCGTCAATCAGGAATTCGCCAATCAGTTCTTCGGAAAGCGCAACCCGATCGGTCATCGCTTTGGTTTTTCCGGGCCCGACTCGGCTGGCATGGATGGAGCGCATGAGATCGTTGGTGTGGTGGAGGACACCACCTACACAAGCATTTACTGGAAAAACCATGCCATGTACTTTCTGCCACTTACACAGCGCGCCGGCAGCGCCAACGACCCCAAGAGCCCTCTGGAAAAAGACCAGTCCATGTACGCCGGAGCCATGGTCATCGAGACCAGCCGCCCCGTTCCCGGCTTTGAAAAGATCGTCGCCGAAACCCTGGCGAGCATCAACCCCAACCTCGCCATCGTGAAGTTCCAGACATTCCAGCAGCAGATTAACGATCGGTTCATTGAGGAGCGGCTGATCGCGCGCCTCACGTCGCTGTTCGGGCTGCTGGCGCTTCTCCTTGCCGCGGTAGGTCTTTATGGCGTCACCGCCTATAGCATAGTCCGCCGCACGCCGGAGATCGGCGTCCGCATCGCGTTGGGCGCGGGACGGAGCCGCGTAATCGGAATGGTGATGCGCGGAGCCATGCTGCAAGCCGTCGTTGGCCTCGCCATCGGTATCCCGGTGGCAATCTTCTGCGTGCGGTACGTCAAGTCACAGCTTTATGAGATCACAAGCGTGAACATGCCGGTCATTGCCATCGCCATTGGAGTTCTGGTGCTTGCGGCCACGATTTCTGGCATCATTCCGGCATGGCGAGCGGCCTCAATCGACCCCGTACGGGCCTTGCGTATTGAATGAGCTGCGCCTTCATAACAGATTCGACCCGGGCGCGGAGCTTTCGGTGTTAACGGAATCAGAGGCCAAACGCTTTGGACTGCGAGAACACCAAGCGTCAGTCCAAGTCGGAGACGTAAACGGAACTCTGGTCAAGACGGATTGCGGTCGCGGACGAGCTTGCGATCGGGTGCATCCGGATAAAGCACGTTGCATTTCTAGTCTTATCTTCCCTCTCCGAGTCAAAGCCGGGCAGGCTTTCTCCAAAGGACGCAAGAAATGGCGCAGCCGGACGCGATTTTACGCGGCAGCGGGCGAGGGCGTGTCGGCGGTGGTCGTGGCGTCGGCCTGCGACGGTTCGGGGATGGGGAGCCGGACGGTGACCACAGTGCCCGATTCGTTGGAATTGATTTCGAGACGGCCACCCAGCTGTCTGAGCCGTTCTCGCATGCCGCGGATGCCAACTCCGGCCGGGCCCGCGGCGGCCAATTGCTCGCGCTTCTCCGGCGGGATGCCCTTGCCTTTGTCCTCGATCTCGACCATCACCAGATGGTCGCGCTGACGAAGGCGAATCGTGGCCACGGAACTTCCGGAATGGCGATGAATATTGGTCAGGCATTCCTGCACCACGCGGAAAATGGCGGTCTCCGATTCGCGCGGCAGCCGCTTGTAGGCGTCCGGAAGATCAAGATCAACCTGGATATTGCTGCGGGCGGCAAATCCCTCGACATACCAACGCAGGGCCGACAACAGACCCGCTTCATCCAGCAGAGGAGGATGAAGCAGGTGGGAAATGGTGCGGACCTCGGCGCTCATTTCCTGGACCAGGCCTTCGCTATCTTCCAATGCATGGGCGGTCTTGGTGAGGCGATCGACGTCGAGCCGGACCGCGGATAGGTTCATGGTGAGAGCCGCCAACATCTGCCCCACACTGTCGTGGAGCTCGCGGGCGATGTGGCGGCGCTCGTCGTCCTGCAACTGGAGCAGGCGGGCCGAGAGTTCGCGCAAACTCTGATTGGCGGTGGCCAGATCGGTGGTACGTTCCAGGACACGAGCTTCGAGCGCTCCCTGCTTGAGCCGCAGTTTTTCGTTATGACGCCGGCGCGTTTCTCCCATCGCCATGACTGCGACGGCAGAGAACAGGAACAGCAGCGCGGGAATCCAATCGGCCGGGGAAAGAATGCGAAACGGGTGTAGCGGCGGAGTGAATCCATAAGTCGCCGCCAGCAGCCCCAGAGCGGTTGCGGCGATCGAGGGCCCAATGCCGCAATACCAGGTAGAGAAGGCCACTGCGGGGAAGAGCAGGATGTAGACGGTGCGGTCGCCGGCAAACGGAGTCAGTGCGCGACTCACCAGAGCGGCAATTGAAACCGCAGCGATAGCGGAGAAGTAGCGCAGAGCTGTGCTGGACGAGAGCCGAGCAGAAAATGATGAAGAAAATAATGATGAAGAAGGAAGAGAGGTATTCATCTTCATGTTCGTAGCCTCAGCTTTGGAGTCCCACAAAGCAAGGTGGCGAAAGGGCAGGCTGCGGAAATGCAGAGCCAGCAACGTAATAATAACGCATCGCTGGCCTCAGGAAAACCCTGAAAAATGCACTTTTTTCGAAAAAATCGCGGGTCGGTCGCACGACGAGATGACTGCCGCAGGCCAAGGGGTTTGGGTGGGCCCGCGAGATGCACGCAGAAGGCGCCACAATGATTATGCGCGGTAGCGTACATTGTTCCCTGTATTGGGTTGGGCGTGCCCGAGGACTAGGGTAGACCCAGTTGCCTTTCCTGTCGCCGTCCGTCGTCTCGTACGAATCGGCCCGGCCAGCAACCTGCCAAGGCATTTTGAGGAGGTTGCTATGTCCCATGGAATCTTGATCGTAGACGACAGCGCACTGATTCGTCACTCAATGCGCTCCTGTATCGAGCAAAATACTGACTGGGAGGTATGCGGCGAGGCCGAGAATGGCCTGATTGCGATCGAGCAGGTCAGGCTGCTGCACCCGGAAGTAGTGATTCTGGACTGGCAGATGCCGGTGATGGACGGTCTGCGGGCGGCAAGGGAGATTATCCGAATCGCCCCTGGGACGACCCTGCTGATGATCACGCTGCACGATGGCGCGCAACTGACCGAGGATGCGCACGCCGCCGGAATCAAAGAGGTTCTATCGAAAACCGATGGAATTGCGGAACATTTGATCGCGTCTTTGAGCAATGTAACGGCCACTCACCGGGTGCCCTAACAGGGGAGCAGCCATCTTGACCTAGGGGCGAAGCCCGTGCGACCATCAGGCGTTTTCGTCGCGGATGAGGTTGAGACGATGGCAAATTTTCAAGGTTTCCCCAGCGGGCATGACATTTCCGGCAAAGCTCTGGGAGTGGTGAGATCGTCGTTCGCGATCGCCCTTTGGGGATATTTAGATTTCAACTCGAAAGAACTGGACGTGGTCGCGGTCGATCCCCGCGACCCCACGCGCACTTACCCTGGCGTGACCGCTCAACCGGGCAAGATCGTCGGGAACTGCCGAGTCTGGAACATCTCCAGCAGCGTAAGTGGGAAGGTGAGGATCGAAGCGCGCGCCGATGGCAGCGGAACCTGGAGTTGGGTGGATTTGATTTTCACCACCCCACCGAACAGCCCGGGCAGCGTTGACGATAAGCGCGATTTGCTGGCCGCCGTACAGTCCCGCCAGATTGTGGGAGCCACGCAGCAGCTTACCGCGGTCTGTCAGGCGGGCTACCTGGAAACACCTGACGGTACCGTAGCGTTGGCGGGGCAGATGTTTCCGGTTCTGGTTGCCCTTTCCAAGGCTGCCAAACTCACGCTGCTAAGCCTGATGAGGTATGACGAGGGCCCGCACGGAAAAGTGCAGGCCGATGGTACGGCGGTTTGCTCTGCCATGGACATCCAACAGTTCGGGTCGTCGCCCATCAATCTGATCAATGGGGATAACGTAGACAACACCATTGCGGGTATTACGCAGGTGATTGGAGCCCTGCCGAATGGTCTTTATGCCCTGGGGCTCACGCGGCCCAGTGTGCGGGCGCAGGGACCGCCAATGCCCGACAAAGACGTGTTTCTGCCGGTGAAGACCAGCGCAGATATTTACAAGGTCGGCTACCCCAGGAATAATCCCACGCCTCAGTTCCGGAATCCAGCGGCCGCGAAGGCGGTGAATGACGCGCTGGTGAAGAACTCCGGAGCGCGCATGGATCGTATGTTTCAGGACGGACCAGACCATCTGCATCTGGAAGTAATTCGAGCTTCTTAGCCGTGTGTCCCCAGCGAAACATAACACTCGATCTCCGTTGACGTGGTTTGTGCGGCAGTCGCCACGGTCGTTTCGTGGTTTCATCTTTCACACTGCAGGGAGCTTCTGCTACTCTGCGTCTTCCGTTCTGGGAGAGGAAATCGCAAAATGTCATCGCACAGAATGTTGTTCTCAACGGTTGTAGTGATTTTGTGCCTCAGCCTGCAAGGATTCGCGGCCGACAAGAAATCCAAAGAAAAAGATGCGAAGGGCGACGAAGCCGGCAAGCCTTCGTACGAAATGGCCCAACCTGCGGTCGAGACACTGGATTACGCCATGTACCAGCGCATCCGCGACGAAGGGCTGGCGCATTCGCATGTGATGGAGTTTGCTTCCGGGCTGATGGATGGAATTGGGCCGCGCCTGACCGGGTCTCCGAATCTGAAGCGGGCCAATGCGTGGACGCGCGACCAGTTCACCGCCATGGGATGCAGCAATGCGCATCTGGAAGACTGGGGCGAGTTTGGCATGGGCTGGCGGCAGCTGAATACCTGGGTGCGCATGTCCGCGCCGGATACGGCGGTGTTCATTGCGCAGGCCCTGCCCTGGTCGGCGTCGAGCCATGGTCCAGTCAGTGGGGCGGCGATCTGGCTGAATGCCAAGGACGAGAAGGATCTGGAAAAGTACAAAGGCAAGCTGGCGGGGAAGATTATTTTCTTCGGCGATATGAGGGACGTGAAGCCGGTCGACAAGCCGCTGTTCGAGCGGCGCGACGACGCGAATCTCAAAACCACCGTCGAATATCCGGTGCACGTGGGCGAGCAGGAAGATTTTTTCGTGACGTTCATCAAGCGGCTGGAATTCCGCGAGAAGGCGGGAGCGTTTTTCGCCGCCGAGCACGCGGCGGGGATCGTGGTGCCGAGCCGCGATGGGCGTAATAACGGCGGTTCGGGCGGAACGATTTTCGACGACGGCGGTAGCGGCATGGGCTGGTTCACTTACCAGCGCGAACACGCCGAGCCCCTCCGATTGTGGTGATGGCGATTGAGAGTTACGGGCGCGTCTATCGGTTGCTGAAGGCGAACGTGCCGGTCTCGGTTGAGATGGATGTGGAAACCGAATTCACCGGCGATCATGAGCATGGCTTTGACACGATCGCGGAAATTCCCGGGACTGATGCGAAGCTGAAAGAGGAAGTGGTGATGGTGGGCGGGCACCTGGATTCATGGGCGTCCGCGACCGGCGCGACCGATAACGGTGCCGGGACGATTGTGGCGATGGAAGTGATGCGGATTCTGAACGCCCTGCACGTGCAGCCGCGGCGCACCATCCGCGTCGGGTTGTGGACGGGGGAAGAGCAAGGCGAATTTGGGTCCTACGGCTACGTCAAGCAGCATTTCGGATTCGTTCCGCTTTCAACTACGCCGGAGCAGTTGAAGCTGCCAGATTTTCTGCGCAAGCCGGCGGGTCCGATCGAGCTGAAGCCGGAGCAGCAGAAAATTTCCGGATATTTCAATCTGGACAACGGGACGGGAAAAGTGCGCGGAATTTATCTGCAGCAGAATCCCGCGGTCGCGCCCATCTTCGCGCAGTGGATGGAGCCTCTAAAGGATCTGGGCGTGGGCACGATCACCATGCGGGACACGGGTGGCACCGATCACGAGGCGTTTGATTCGGTGGGCGTGCCGGGATTCCAGTTCATTCAGGATCAGCTGGACTATGGCGCGCGGACGCACCACTCCAACCAGGATACGTATGAGCGCCTGCAACCCGAAGATCTGGCGCAGGCCGCGACGGTGGAAGCCATCTTCGTCTACAACACGGCGATGCGCGACCAGATGCTTCCGCGCAAACCGCTGCCGCATCCCGAGCTCGAAGCGCAGCGCAAGGCTCCGCTGAAAAAAGTGATGCCGGGGGCGGAAGCGCCCGAAGACGAAACCAAGAAACCAACGAATTAAGGAGTGAAAAAGACGGCGCCGAAAAGCCTGGGCTCCGCTTTAGATGTCGTTCGCCAGCCGCGCTTTCTAAGAATCACGGGCGCGGCCGTGCCTGCGTTCGTGGAATTTCCGTGCGTGATACCGAAGCCGGATCGTAGATATCCCCTTTGTTTTCATAAAGTAACCCCTCCCAGCGGACCGATCTGAGTCCGCGAAGGTCATGCCCCGACGATAACTTTCGTTATCTATCGCCAATTCCAGCGACTGCTATTCTGCTCGGTAGTCAGGACGGTGAATTCCGTCCTTTGAGGCGTTACCGAAGCTATGTTCAAGAGATCCTCGCATATTTCAGCCCGCAGCACGGCCCCGCGCACAGGGAGAGCGTTCCCTGTCGCGAACGGGTTTAGCATGCTCGAGCTCGTAATTGTCATCGCCATTTCGATTACGATCGCGGCCATCGCCATTCCCAGTTTCCTTACTGCGATGTACGACATTCGGCTGAAGTCTGCCGCCACCGATCTTTCCGGATTCATGCAGCGCGCCAGGCTGCAGTCGGCAAGACAGAACGCCACGTACCCCATCGTCTACCGGTCGGTAACCGGCGCGGACGAGGCCTTCATCGACCTGAACAATGACGGTGTGTGGGAGACCGGGGAGCCGCTGCTTACATTCAGTCCGACGGTGACGATGGCCGCCGGAGCGCCCTCGGGCACGGGTGGAACGCCCACTCCGTATGTTCTGGTTGGCGACACCGCAGGAACCGTTTACGACAATGCGACAACTCTGGCTTACTCGCAGCGCGGCCTGCCCTGTGCCTACATCCTGAATGTGTGCAGCACACCGGCGGCTGGCTATTTTGTGTACTACCTCAAGACCCAGCGGCCGGGCGGAAGCACTAGTTGGGCAGGCGTGGTAGTGACCAGGGCCGGCAGAACCAAAACGATTGTGTGGAGTGGAACCGCATGGCAATGATTTTCCTCACGAAAAAGAATTCGACGTCGCGCCGCCAACAGCGTGGCATGACGCTCATCGAGCTGATGATCGCGATGGTAGTGCTCGCGATCGGCGTGGTGGGCTCGATGGCGCTGGTGGTGCGGGCCATCGGCGGCGACGCGGCCAGCAAACAGCTCAGTAATTCCACCGTCCTGGCGCAAACCGTGACCGAGCGGATCATGGCTATCCCCGCCGCCACGAACACCATCGTGACCATCATCGACTGCACCAACACGGCTTACAACGTCAGCACGAGTCCAGGCGGGCCGGCGGTCACCTCGTCGGGAGATATTGATTTCACGTCGGCGGTCGTAGCGAACTATCAAATGAGCTACACCGACTGCGATACCAACGGGCATCAAGCGACGTACGACGTGCGCTGGAATGTTCAGGCGATTGCAAATTCCAACTACGCCAAAATCCTGACCGTGTCGGCGCAATTGAAGTCCGCCGGAAATAACCGGATGATTTTTGCCCCGGTGACCACGATTCGGACCGTCATAGGAATGGGAACATAAAACCATGAAAACCCCTATCAATCGCGTGCTTGCGCGCGAATCGGGCTCGACGCTGGTGGAGTTGATGATCGCGATCGCGATTCTCGCGGTGGTGACCGGCGCCATTCTTTCGCAGTTGGGGACGGCCTCGCAGCGGATCAGCGCCGAGCAGGTCAAGGTCGATAACTTCGACGAGGCGCGCGACTTTGTGGATCAGTTTTTCCGCGACATCAACCAGATCGGATATCCCAACGGGCGAATCGTCTCAAACGCCGGCGTTCCGCCGCTCATTTCCGATTCCCGTGTGGCCGTTGGCCTGGTGCAGATCAGCCCCACGTCGCTGTGGTTCGAGGGCGATATCAACGGCACCGGAGTCGTGCAGAGCGTGCAGTACATGATCAACGGCTCGGGCTCGTGCACGCTGTGTCTGCAGCGCAGCGCGGTTGCGAAAGTGAACGGGGCCAATCCGCTGACCGGACAGGCCCCGGCCGACTGGGGAACGGAAGTCAACGACCTCACCACCACCACCATTTTCACCTACTTCGATTCCAACGGGAACCAGGTTACAGCCACTCCCGCCAAAGACATCAACAACAACGGAGCGGTTCTGGCTTCGGTGAAGACGATTCACATTTCGCTGACCATCCAGAACAACGCCGTGCTCGATCCCAAGACCGGGCAGGCCATTCAAACCAGTTTTGAAGGAGAAGTCTCGCTGAACAACTGTTCCCTGGCGGCGACTGGAATTGCACCCATGAGCTGCCAATGAGGATAAAACCTATGACTAGAATTTCTCACACAAATCGACGCAAGTCCGAAAGCGGTATCGCTCTACTGGTTGCGATCTTTACCCTGCTGCTGATCACAGCGATTGGCGCAGGCATGATCATGCTGACCAATACCGAAACCAGCACCAGCGCGAATTTTCGCGATGAGCAGACGGCTTTGTTTGCCGCCAAAGCCGGGATGGAGGAAGTCCGCGACCGCTTGCGCAGTTCGTCCAGCAACACTTTGGGCGCAAACCTCCCCACGGCAGCGCCTGGGAATAACAATGCATTCGTGTACGTAACGAACCCTAAGGGCGGCGAGGCCGACACGCCCTGGGTGACCAATGGCACCGCTTATCCGGATACCGAAGTCTGCACCGAGTTGAAGAATATGGGTAACGCCTTCGCTTGCAGCAACGGCGTTCCGTCCGGCAATTGGTATAACACTGGGTCCGGCTCAGGTGTCCTCCAATTCAGCGCCAGCTACGCCATGATTCCACCGGCGACCTGGAAGTGGACGCGCATCAACCTGAAGATTAATACGACTTCCTCGGGCTCAACGACCATCAACACAGTGGACGGAAACCCCCTCGAAAATTACCTGGTGTGCTGGAACGGCGCAAGCCAGGTTACAACCAGCCAGGCAACCTGCTCGGCATTGAATCCGAATTACCTGCCGGTTTATGTAATGACCACCCTGGCAGTGACGCCCAGCGGTTCGCGGCGGATGCTCCAGGCCGAGGCCATCTCGAATACGTTCCCAACCTTGCCAGGACCGATGATCTTCGATGGTGCGAACCCGGTCTTTAATACTCCCAGTTCCAACGCATTTACGGTGAGCGGTAACGATCTGGCGAAGGGCGCGAATAACGGGGCTGGTTGCCCCGCAGCAATTGGGGAGCCTGCTCTTGGCGCTTACAATAATCCTGCGGTAACTATGCTCACCGGCGATGCTAATAATCGTCCCCAGAGCTACACGGGGCCGCTTCAGTATGGCAGCCCCAGTGTCGGGAACGTCGGCTCACAGTTAACCATGCTGGATACCGTAGGAGGTTTGGAAGCCCTTGCCAGCGCCGTAACCATGGTTGCCGGAAACGAGAACAACGTTTATGGCAACAATCCAGCCAGCATCGTGAACCCCGGGACCGACGCCAATCCGCAGATGAACGTGGTCAACGGTGACCTCACTTTGGCTGGTGGATGGACCGGATCCGGCATTCTGCTGGTCACGGGCACTTTAACCTTCAAAGGTAATCCCAGCTACGACGGAATCATTCTCGTGATCGGCAAGGGTAACGTCGTAAAGAGCGGCGGCGGCAACGGAGTGGTGGACGGCTCGATGCTGGTCGCCAATCTTTACGATGCCAGCGGAAACCTGCTACCTCCCTCCAGCGCGCCGGGAGTCCCGACTTTCAACTGGAACGGCGGCGGCACCGTCTCGTGGAATTACGACAGCTGCTGGTCCACCATGATGAACAATTTGCAGGCCTACCGGATCGTGGCTGTGCGGGAAATGATGTACTAACTCACAGCGGGGTGCCCCATTTCTCGCGCTCTTTGCGAGAAGTGGGCCGTCCCCGGTGATTCGTGAAACCAACCAAAAACACCAACGCCGCCGATTTCCCGGCGGCGTTTGCTTATCAGCAAATTTCTAGCGCGAAGTTTCTTCCAGCAACCCCTGCTCTAATTTTTCCTGACATTCGATGCAGTGGCGGGTCCAGGGGACGGCTTCCAGCCGCTTGGCGTTGATTTCTTTGCCGCAGTGGATGCATTCGCCGAAGTTGCCTTCACGCATGCGGGCCAGGGCTTTATCGACCATCTGCAAAAGCTGGCGCTCGTTGTTGCTCTGGCTGAACAGGAATTCCTTGGTATAGGAACTGGCGGCGCGGTCGGCGATGTCCTGCGCCGTGTCTTCGTCGGCGGAGCGGCCGTCGGCCTGGGTGCGGTTCACGGTGCGGCGCAATTCCTGCTGCCGTACTTCTAAACGCTTCTTGAATGATTCCAGTTTTTTCTTATCCATAAGTCACTTCAACGGTTCAATCTCATCTTTTCAATCTCAAAAAATGATGACCATGAAACTTTTAGGACGCCCCTCTGCAGAGGCGTCCGTGGCCATAAGGCCAAACGAAGATGATAAGCGCGCGAATTAAGATGCGTCAACCGGGGCAAGGGCTGCAGGGTTTCCCGAGCCATGGCAAAGCGATGCTTCATCGAAACGATCCGTCAGCGAAAAAGCCTTGTCCACGAAACAAGCTGTCATCGAAAGAAGTTGTCATCGAAAAGCTGTATCGAAAGAGGTTGTCATCCCGAGCGAAGCGAGGGACCTTGGTGTTTGCCTGTAGCGCGGCATCGGTGGCGCAGGCGAGAACCAAGATCCCTCGCTTCACTCGGGATGACAACTTTGGGAGAGGATGATAATTTTCGGAGAGGCTGAATGGCGGGGCTCAGGAAGCCCGGCCCTCTCCAAGCAACGCGCCTTGCGCGAAGTTTACCGCGGCAGCGGATCCTTCATACTGGCCAGGGCGTATCCCATCACCGCCATGGCGGCGGCATTTTCGCGCAGCTCTACGGGGACGACTTTATCCAGCGTGTCGGCGGCGGTGTGGTGGTAGTAGAAATAGGTGCGGCCGTCCTGCTCCAGGCCGAGCGCGGGCACGCCGGCTTCCGACATCGCGGAAATATCCGCGCCCGGTGGATAACTGCTGGACTGCACAGCGTTCGCTCCGAAGCTTTCCAGGACGGCCAGCACGGGGCGCAGAAGTTCGGCGGCGTGCGGACTCATCTTTACTTCGAAGCCCAGCGGGTGAGCCGCGCCGGAATCGCTTTCGATGGCGGCCACGTGGTTGGGGAATTCCGTGGAATGGTCTTTGGTGTAGGCCGCGCTGCCGGAGCTGCCGCTTTCTTCGTCCATCCATGCAATCACGCGCAGCGTGCGCTTGGGGCGCAGATGCAACTTCTGCAGAAGCTCGGCGGCTTCCATGGCGACGACGACTCCCGCGCCGTCGTCGATCGCGCCGGTGCCGAGGTCCCAGGAATCGAGATGGCCGGAGACCACGACGAGTTGTTCGGGATGTTCGCTGCCCTTCAGATCGGCGATCACGTTATAGCTGGTGACGTCCGGGAGTTTTTGGGGTGTCAGAGTAAGCCGCATGCGGACTTTACCCTGCGCGGCGAGATGCGCGATCAGGTCCGCGTCTTCGGCCGTGACGGCACCGGAGGGAATTCCGGAGGGGAAGGTGAATCCGGTATGAGGCAGGCGGAAGTCGGCGCTGCCCACGGAGCGGACTAACGCGGCAGCCGCGCCCAGATCGGCTGCGGCCTTGGGCCCGGCTCCGCGATAACGTACGGCTTCTCCATAGGCGGCGAACGCCATGCCCGCCGCAGCTTTCTGCTTGTCGAAGAGTTCGTTGAACAGGACGATTTTGCCGGCGACTTTGTCGTGGCCAAGCGCTTTCAGTTCGTCGAAATTGTTGACCACCACCACGTCGGCTGTGATGCCGTCGGCGGGCGTGGACGCGCTGCCCCCGAGCGCGGTGAGAACAATCTTCTGTGAAGTGCCGGCGGTGTGGTCGGCGTAGTCAACGAGTTCGGCAGTTTCTGCTCCGCGCACCCAGTGCGGAACTTTTACTTCTTCGAGATGAACCTCCAGCCCGAGCTGGCGGATCTCGGCGGCGACGTATTCCACGGCCGCTTTGGCCTGCAGCGATCCGCTGATGCGCGGGCCGATGTTCTCGGTCAGATGGGCGAGCTGGTGGTAGGCATAGTCGTCAGACAGCGCGGCCGTCTTGATGGCAGAGAGTTCTTCGAGCAACTGCGGAGGGAAATTGTCCTGCTCCGCCTGAGATGCCTGCGCTGGCGCCATGAACGGCACGGGCGCGTTCTTGGGTTGTGCGGTTTGGGTTTGGGCTGCAGTCGCGAAGACCAGGGCGCAGAAAATTGCGGAGATGACGAGAGAGGTTCGAGTCATGGTCGTTGGTCAGTGTAGCTGACGGGCCCGTGCGGCGGCTACGGGCCGTCCCGAAAACCGCGAAATCTGTTAGGTTATCCTTCAATCCGCCGCCTTTTTGAGGTAGGATTGGGGCCGCCTTTACAAGGAGAACTCCATGGCACAGAACACTCCGGTCGACATCGTGCGTCAGGCTTCGAAGGCATCAATGGTGTGGGGCATTTTGATGGTGGT
>Ga0210395_10002842_pt1 | contig 13388 bp, 15 predicted proteins | sample IncBWH4OmetaG_FD_150861 | JGI IMG/M metagenome (GOLD analysis project Ga0210395, IMG submission 150861) | Forest soil microbial communities from Barre Woods Harvard Forest LTER site, Petersham, Massachusetts, United States - Inc-BW-H-4-O ... | reverse complement strand
TCTTCCGGCCGAGATCCGAGACTTCATAGGCAACCACCGCGCCGGGCATACGGCGACGGCCGTCGTAGCCGGGAGTCATCCCCGGAACGCACACGGCGCGAACCATCAGTTGATTTCCGACGATGTCGTCTTCGCTCGCAGCTTCGCAGGGAGCGTCGAGCGGGCTCTCGAGCCAGCGATGCGGTGGCTGCGAAAAAGGGGCGTAGGCCGGCTGCGCGGTGGCAATGGCGCGAACGATCGCACTCGAGCGGACGATAAAGTGATGTTCCCCGCTCTGACGCAGGGTCGCGAGGCCTCCGAGATGATCGACGTTCGCATCGGTGAAGAGGATGCCGGCGATGGGCGTGCCTCGCGGCTTGAGCGCATGCAACGGCGCAAAGGCTTGTATCTGCGATCCGATATCGGGCGAACAGTTGAGAAGGAGCCAGCGTTTGCCGTCCGCGCTCACCGCGAGCCCGGATTGCGTGCGTTGTGCGCGACGTCCCGCGCGGGCCGCCGTGCAATTGTCGCACGCGCAGTTCCACTGCGGCACGCCGCCGCCGGCCGCCGAACCGAGCACGCGGACGATCACGCCCGGCGATAGACCGGTTCGGCCCCGGACGTCCCTTCGCGGAGTGAAGCGATGGCCGCGTGATCCGGGCTGAGCGAACAGGCCGGGTCCGTCACGCCGGGGTCGCCCGTGATCAAGTAGGCTTGGCACCGGCAACCGCCCCAATCCAACTCGCGCCGCTCGCACGAACGGCACGGCTCGGGCATCCAATCGGTGCCGCGATAGCGCACGAACGCTGCGGAGTCTTTCCAGATATCCACGAGCGTGCGATCCCGCACGTTCTCAAACGCCAACGTGGTAATTCCAGCCGCCGCCGGACACGGCAGCGCATAGCCGTTCGGCGTGACGGTGATGAACTGACGACCCCAGCCGTTCATGCACGGTTTGGGAAAATCGCCGAAGTAATCCGGAAGCACGTAGACGATTTCCATCGAACCGCGTAGACGCTCGCGAGCCGCGGCGACGACCTCTTCGCCGTGGCGAACCTGCTCGAGCGTCGGCATCAGCGCGGTGCGGTTGCGATAGGCCCAGCCGTAGAACTGCACGTTTGCCAGCTCCAGCCGGCGAACTCCGAGGCGCTGCGCGTACTCGATGACGTCCTCGATCGAATCGTGATTCAAGCGGTGCAGCACGCAGTTGAGCGTGAGTGCGACCTCGCGCGTAAGCACCCGCCGCAGCGCGTCGGCCTTCTTGTCGTGGACGATCGCGCCCGCGATGCGGTCGGCGAGTGGTGCTTGCGGCGCCTGAATGCTAATTTGCACGTGATTGAGACCGCCGTCGAGCAACCGGTCGAGCAAGTCGTCGTCGAGAAACGTACCCTGCGTGATCAGGTTCGTGTAGAGTCCGACGGCGGTCGCCGCCTCGACAAGCGGAACGAGATCGGCGCGCAGCGTCGGCTCACCGCCGGAAAAGTGGGCTTGAACCACACCAAGTTCGGCGGCCGCCTGCAAGACGGTGCCCCACTGGCCCGTCGTCAGCTCGTCGCGGTACGCTTTTAGGTCGAGCGGGTTGTAGCAGTACGGGCACTGCAAATTGCACCGATAGGTAAGTTCGCAGAGCAGCGACAGGGGCCTCAGCTGGTTAGTCAGCTTTGTCACCCCGAGCTCCGTCGAAGGGCGCGATAAGCCCACGCTGCTCGAGCCGCTCGAACAGTTCGAAGAGATCCTCGCCGGCGCGCTCGGCGGTCACGTCGAACTGTGCGGCCACGGCCGCGATGATCTCTGCCAGCGGGCGCGTACCGTCGACCAGTTCCAGCGCCGCCGCTGCGGAGGCGTTGAGAACGAGCGCGCCTTCGGGAATCAGCAGCATGATGCTGCCGTTTCCGTCGTGCCGCAGTTTGACGCCCTTACCGAAGCGCGGGCACGCAGTGGGCTTCATTTGAAGGTGCCGCAGGCGAGCGCCGTCGCATCCAGGATGCACCAAAGTACGTCGCACTTAAAGCGCAAGGCTTCGACGCAACGGCGTTCGACGTCGGGCGTCGTCGCCTCTTGCAGCACCCAAGATAACGCCGATTCGGCATCGCGCTTCGCCAGCGGGATTCGCTTTTCAAAGTAGGCGAGGCCCGAGCGATCGATCCACGGATACTTTTCGATAATCGCCGCGACTCTAGCCGCCATGACCGGGGGCCCGAAGAGCTCGGTGAGGGACGAGGCTACCGCTTCGATCCAGGGACGAGTGCGGGCGAACGTAACGTAGGCATCGACGGCGAAGCGCGTTCCGGGTGCGACCGCGCGTTCGGAGAGCACCGCGGCCTCGTCGAGCCCGACGGCTCGTGCGAGCGCCAGCCACGAGACGGTGCCGCCCTCGCCTTCCGCGGTGCCGTCGTGATCGTAAATGCGCGAGATCCACGCCCGGCGATGCGACGCGGAGGGCAGGTTTGCGAGAATCGCCGCGTCCTTTACGGGAATTTGTTTTTGGTAGTAATAGCGATTCGCCACCCAAGCCTGCACGGCGGCGCGGTCGAGGGCCCCGGCGACGAGCCGCCGATGAAACGGGTGCTTGTCGTGGTAACGCTCATCGCCGACGGCATGAAGCCGGGCGACGAGGTCGGAAGCGGCCGTCGTTGCGGAGGTTAGAGCTTGGGTTCGCGGACCGGCGCGCTAAGGTAAGCCGTTACCTCGGCGCCGAGCTGATGCTCTTGAAAATCGGGGCGCTCCCATGGTGCGCGCTTCTCTTTCATGTAGACACTCCTCGGCACAAAGCCCGTTTACGTAGTATACAATATGCGGCGCCGGGCGGCAGCCTTCATGCCCCGCCGCTGGAATAATCCGCGGTACCGGCAAACGGCCGGATGCTCGTGTAGGCGAGCTTTTGACGCATGAGCCGGCTGGGGATCCGAACGCGGTCTGCCAGACGTAAAAGGGCCAAGAGCTCGACGTGCCACCACGTCATGTCGATCTCGAACCAACGCAGACCGTGGCGCGCTGAAAACGGAAAGGCGTGGTGGTTGTTGTGCCATCCCTCGCCAAAAGAGAGTAGCGCGACCCACCAGCAGTTCGTCGAACAGTCGGTGGTCCGATAGGTACGATAGCCGAGCATATGGGCGGCACTGTTCACCAGCCACGTCGAGTGATACGCGATGACGAGGCGGACGAAGACCCCCCAAACGACCCAGGCCCAGCCACCCATGAGGAAGAGCGCCCCCGCGAGCGCGAGCTGGAGCGGAAGACCCAAGTGCTGCAATACTCGGTAGAACGGGTCGGCGTAGAGATCCGGAGCGTAACGCGCGATCTCTTCGTCCGACGGCATATCGACGTTCTGGCGGTAGAGCCAATCGACGTGCGCCCAGCGAAAGCCGAGCCGGATGTTATGCGGATCGCCTTCGTCGTCGGCGTGGGCGTGATGTTTGCGATGAATGGCGACCCAGCGAATCGGATCGCCTTGGAGCGCGAGCGTTCCAAAGACGGCAAAAAGATATTCGAGCGGCTTGCGCAAGCGAACGCTGCGATGCGTCAACACGCGGTGATAGCAGAGCGTCACACCCAAAACGCCGGTGAGGTAAGAAAGGATCGCCGCGACGGCGATATCCGAAAAATGAAAAAACGCCGGCACGAAAGCGGCCAGCGCACCAACATGAATAACTCCGAGTCCAATCCCCGTACCGTACCTTGCCGCTCGATTCATCGTCTCTCTCGTTCGTAGCTCACGCTGGGGCTCCTATGAAAGAGAGCCTGCACGAAGCAGGCCCTCTCGTTTCCTAGCTGGTGCTAGCGGTGCCTAACGATACGAGTGCCGGCTGGCGAAACAATCGCGGCAATAGACCGGCTTGTCGCCTCGCGGCTGAAACGGAACCTCGGCAACGCCGCCGCATTGGCTGCACGTCGCCTTGAACATTTCCCGTTGGCTGGTGCTGCGGGCGCCGCCGCCGTTTGGCGAGCGACCGGCTTTGCGCGCGGCACGGCAGTCCGTGCAGCGACTTGGCTTATTCGTAAAGCCCTTCATTGCGAAAAATTCTTGTTCCCCGGCGGTGAACGGAAACTGTTGTCCGCAGTCAACGCAGGTGAGCATTTCGTCTGTATACATGTAGCGAGCGAATCTCCTAGATTAAGTAAGGTTGTTCTCCGGATCCGACTCGCTTCAGCCATTGGGACCTTTGCGGACTTCGAAGCCTGGGTAACCCGTCCACTATACACCATTCGGAGGCCAGCGTCACTGAATTCCGCCCCTTGGTCGCCAGGAGCGTCCGCCGGGCAATCCGAACGTACGTTCCGAAAATCCGGCCTCGAGCCAGTCTCGGGCCCGGTGGTGGAGCGAACCTCGCCCCACCTGGCTAGGGTTTTGCGGCCCTCGCGGGACCTGCGAAACCGGCAACCACCTAGTCGAAAGGACGCTATGCCACCAAGCAAAACCAAGCGCGCCGTCAAAGATCGGCGCCCCAAGCGTAAGCCCTGCGGGTTCTGCACCGATCGAGCGATCGCGGTAAGCTACCGCGATGCGAGCCGCCTGAAAAAGTACGTCTCCGAGCGTGGAAAAATCGTGCCGCGGCGCATCTCGGGAAACTGCGCTAAGCACCAGCGGATGCTGACCGTGGCGGTCAAACGGGCACGCCTGATCGCCTTCCTTCCGTTCGGCTCCGAATAGTAGTCGCCGTGAAGCTCGTTCTTTTCAGCGATGTTAAAGCGCTTGGGCGCAAGGGCGACGTCGTCGAGGTCGCCGACGGTTACGCCCGCAACTTCTTGCTTCCGCGTAAACTCGCCGGCGAAGCCGACAAGGGAGCGTTGGCACAGATCGAAGCCCAACATAAAGCGCGAGAGCGCCGTGAGGCAAACGAGCTGGCCGAGGCCAAGGCGCTCGCCGCCCGTATCGAAGCCGCAAAGTTTGCCGTGTGCGCGAAAGCCGGCGGAAACGGAAAGCTCTTTGGGGCCGTCACCAATGCCGACGTCGCCTCGGCGATCGCCGGCGCGCTCTCGATCGAGATCGACAGGCATAAAATCGAGCTGGTCGATCAAATTAAAGCGCTCGGATCCTACTCCGTCGAGATCAAGCTTCACAAGAGCGTCGTCGCCAAAACCAAGGTGGACGTCGTGGCCGCCTAAGGAGCCCCTTCTCTGTGGTGCAGCAGGTCTACGTGGCCCGCTTTCGACGAAAGTTCGGCGCCGAAGATGAGTTGAGCCGGTACGTTAGCGCGCTCTACGACATGCTCGCCTCGGTCATCGGCCAGGACAAAGTGGTATTGCGAGCGGGCAAAGTCAGCGCCCTCAAGATGATGCGTTCGCAGAATCTGCCCGACCGGCTTTGCGGCTTGCAGCGCCTCGTCTTCGAGGACCCCACGCGCGAACGCGTTACGACTCGCGCTCAACAGCGCAAGGCGATCGCCGAGATCGAAGAGGCGATGGCCGACGTCATCGCGCAGCGCCACGCCGAAAACTCCATCGAGCGGCGCGTGAACGAAAAGATGGCCGAGCGCCACCAGGAATACGTCAAAGACCTCAAGCTCGAAGCACTGCGCGAGACGGGCGGCCCCGAAACACCGGCATCCCAAGCGAAGCTCGAAGAGCTCGAGGCGCTCTCGGCACGCGGGCTCTCGGTTTCGGCTCTCGCACAGCTGCGTCCTCAAACGCTGCGCGACGTCGTCGGCCAGGAGTCGGCGATTCGAGCGTTGCTGGCTAAGATCAGCTCGCCGTATCCGCAGCACGCGATTCTCTACGGGCCGCCGGGCGTCGGCAAGACGACGGTTGCGCGTCTCGCGCTGGAGGTCGCAAAGTCGCGACCGTACACGCCCTTTGCAAAGGATGCGCCATTCGTGGAGGCGAGCGGGACGACGCTGCGATGGGATCCTCGCGAAACGGTCGATCCGCTCTTAGGCAGCGTTCACGACCCCATCTATCAAGGCAGCCGCCGCGAGTTTTCCGAGGCCGGCATTCCAGAGCCCAAACTCGGGCTGGTAACGCGGGCTCACGGCGGCGTGCTCTTCATCGACGAAATCGGCGAAATGGATGGACCGCTTCAATCGCGGCTGCTCAAAGTGCTCGAGGATAAGCGAGTTCCCTTCGAATCGTCGTACTATGACGAAAGCTCGCCGAACGTTCCGCAATGGATCAAACGCCTCTTCAAAGAGGGCGCTCCGGCCGACTTCATTTTGATCGGCGCCACGACTCGCGAACCCGACGACATCGATCCCGCGATACGCTCGCGCTGCGCCGAGATCTTCTTCGCGCCGCTGTCGCAGCATCAAATCCTCACGATCGTTTTGGGCGCGATTCGGCGGCTGGGCGCCAGGGCCGCGCGCGGCGTCGCTGCGCTGATTGCGTCCTACACGATCGAGGGACGCAAGGCGGTGCAAATCGTTGCCGACGCCTACGGTCAGGCACTCTATCGGCTCTACCCGAGCAAGCCGCAAGCTACCGCGATCAAGCATCCTTCGATCCTCGAAGAAGACGTGCGCGCCGTCGTTCGCACGAGCCGGCTGGTACGCGCCACGCAGGTGAAGGGGCGCGCGACGCGCGAGATCGGCAAGAGCTTCGGACTGGGCGTCCTGCATCATTTGGGAAGCATCATCGAGATCGAAGCGGTCGCCTTTCCCGCATCGCAACCCGGCAAAGGAACGACTCGCTTCAACGATACGGCCGGATCGATGGCCAAAGACTCCGTCTTCAACGCGACCAGCGTCATGCGCGCCGTGACCGGCATCGACATTGCCGATTTCGATCTGCACATCAACGTCGTCGGCGGCGGAAACATCGACGGACCTTCCGCCGGGCTCGCCATTTTTCTCGCGCTCTATTCGGCGGTCACGAAGACGCCGATTCCTCAAGACCTCGCGATCACGGGCGAGCTCTCGATCCAAGGAAAGGTGCGCGCGGTAGGCGGCGTCGTCGAGAAGCTTTACGCGGCCCGTCAGGCGGGTATGCGGCGCGTCCTGGTGCCCAAGGAGAACGCACGCGAGATCGACGTTGCGCTAAGCGGGATGGACGTGGTTCCGGTTACCAGCGTCGCGCAAGTGCTGCGCGACCTCCCCGACCGCCGGCGCTAAAGCACTCGCTTCTGTGTGCCACCACGTATGGCACACAACTCGCGTAAATTTTTCCTTATGCACAAGCGACCCACAAGGCGTTCACCGGCGCGGCGAGGCACAGCGGCTCGACGCTCATGACAGTCCAACCGATTCGCTCAACGATCGACCGTATTCCGCCGAGCAATCTCGAGGCCGAGATGGCCGTGATCGGCTCCGTGCTGGTCGATCGCGAAATGCTTGCGGCCGTTGGCGAAATCGTTCGTCCGGCGGATTTTTACGCGCACGTGCACGAAACGATCTTCGCCGTGCTGGTCGACCTGTACGAGCGTGGCGAGCCGGTCGATAAGATTACCGTCGGCGAGGAGCTCAAGCGGCGCAACGTTCTGGAGCGCGTGGGCGGCCTCTCGTATATCAGCGCGCTCATGGATACGGTGCAGAGCGCCGGATCGGCTCGCTACTATGCGACGATCGTCCGCGAGAAATCGCTGCTCCGTTCGCTGATTCACGCCGGAACGGAGATCACCCAGCTCGGCTTCGAGGGCGAAGAGGACGTTCCCGGAGCGCTCGACCGGTCGGCGCAGCTCGTTTATACGATCGGCGAGCGGCGCGGCATCACCGAGTTCATGCCGGTCAGCCGGCTGATGAAGGACGCGTTCGATCATATCGATCGGCTCTTTCACATGCGCGGCGATCGCACCGGGCTGACGTCCGGCTTTCGCGACGTGGACGCGATGACGACGGGTTTCCAGGCGGGCAACTTCGTGATCGTCGCGGCGCGACCGGGCATGGGCAAGACTTCGTTCGCGCTCAACATGGCGGTCGCCGCAGCGCGCGAGTGCGGCGAGCCGATCGCGTTCTTCTCCTTGGAGATGTCGAACAACGAGTTGATTCAGCGCTTGATTTGCGCCGAGGCGCGGATCTCGATGAACGATATGCGGCGCGGCAACATCAAGCAGCATCAATGGGAAGATATCTCGCGCGCGATGGGCACGCTCAACGAACTTCCGATCTATCTGGACGACATGGGTGCGCTGACGATCGGCGATGTGCGCAGCCGCTGCCGGCGGTTGAAGTCCACCGTCGGATTGGCTGCGATCTTCATCGACTACCTTCAGCTCGTTCGTCCCGGCGTGCTTGCGCGCAATGCCAACCGTAACGAGGAGTTATCGGAAATTTGCCGCACGCTCAAGATCACGGCGAAGGATCTCCAGGTGCCGATCGTCGCGCTGGCTCAGCTCAACCGCGGCGTAGAAATTCGCAGCGAGAAGCGACCGATGCTGGCAGACTTGAGAGACTCGGGTTCGCTCGAGCAGGAGGCCGACGTCGTCGCCTTCCTCTATCGCGACGGCTACTACAATCCCGAAACTCCGGAGCCCGATCTGACCGAGTTCATCATCGCCAAACATCGCAACGGTCCGACGGGCACCGTAAAGCTGCGCTTCCAGCGGGAGTTTACGCTCTTTCTTCCTTACGCCGACGAAACGCATTACCCGTCGCCCTAGGAGCCTGTCCGACCGACTCCTAGGCTCCCGCTCCCAGACCGCGACGCCGCGCGCCTGAAGGGGCTTTAGAAGACCCGAGCCAATCTGTTAACCATGGTTAGCGTTAGCCATGGGTAACAGGACTGCGACGGACCTGCTGACCGTTGGATCGGACCGGTCCCCGTCGCGGGCGCGCGAAGATTACGTCAAGGCGATCTATCAACTCGGCGGAGGCGCCCCCGTGCGAGCCGCGGCGGTAGCGCGATATCTCAACGTGAGCCGGGTCTCGGTGAGCAAGGCAAAGCGCCTCCTCGAAGGCGACGGCCTTTTGGAACCCGAGCCCGCGCCGGCCAAACCGCTCCGGCTCAGCGGCAAAGGGCGCGCGCTCGCGGTTGCGATGGTGCGTCGTCACCGCCTGCTCGAAACCTTTCTCCATCGCTCGTTGGACGTGCCGTTGGAACGCGTGCACGCGGAGGCCGAGCGCATCGAGCACGTGATCTCGGACGATCTCGCTTCGCGAATCGCCGCCTTTCTTGGGCGCCCGAGCAGCGATCCTCACGGGCATCCGATTCCGTACGACGACGCTGTGGCTGCCGGCGGTCCACTGCCTACGTTGGCGAGCGTTGCCGCGGGAGCTCGCGTCGTGGTCGTGAGCCTCGACGATCGCGACGATGAAGCCGTCGGTGCGCTTGCCGCGGCCGGCGTGCTTCCGGGTGCAGCGCTCCGCGTCGAACGGAACGACGCCGTGAAGATGCGCGTGCGCTGCGGAAAGCGCGTCGTCTCGCTCAATCACCGTCACGCAGCGATGGTGCGCATTGCAACGTAGCTACGGCGTTGGCGGCCCCAGCCCGCGCGTTGTCGCCGCTGCGAACGAGGTGTTGGCCGGGAACCGGCGTGGTTGGCGAGCGCTGTTGCCGTTTGCCGGCCCAGCGTTTGTTGCGTCCGTTGCCTACATGGATCCCGGCAACTTTGCAACCAACATTCAAGGCGGCGCTGCGTTCGGCTACCGGCTGCTCTGGGTGGTCGTGCTCGCCAACCTGATGGCCATGCTCTTCCAGGGGCTCTCCGCGAAGCTCGGCATTGCGACCGGAAAGAATCTCGCCGAGCTCTCACGGGACAACGCACCCAAACCGGTCGTGGTCTCGATGTGGATCGTTAGCGAGGTCGGAGCGATGGCGACCGATCTCGCGGAGTTCCTCGGAGCGATCATCGGTCTCTATTTGCTCTTCCACATCCCGATGTTGATCGGCGCCGTCATTACCGGCGTCGTGACGTATGCGATTCTCGCGCTGCACCGGTACGGCTTTCGCACGATGGAAGCGTTGATCGGATCGCTTGTCGGTATCATCGCGATCTGTTACGTCGGTGAGACGGTGCTGTCCAAACCGAACTGGCATCTCGTGCTCTATCATTCGGTCGTGCCCTGGCTCGGCGGCCCCTCGAGCCTTTTTCTGGCCGTGGGCATCGTCGGTGCGACCGTCATGCCGCACGCGATCTACCTGCACTCCGCCCTCACTCAGGATCGAATCGTCGGCAAGAATCGCCGCGACGTCGGGCGGATCGTACGTTTTTCGTACGTCGACGTGATCGTCGCGCTGACCATCGCAGGCTTGGTTAACCTGGCAATGATGTACATGGCGGCAGCGGTTTTTAATGCGACCGGACATGCGAACGTCGCCGATATTGCGACGGCGTATCGCACCTTAACGCCGCTGCTCGGCAACCTCGCGGCGGTCGTGTTCTTGATCTCGCTCATGGCGTCGGGGATTTCGAGCTCGGTTGTCGGCACGATGGCCGGCCAAGTGATCATGCAAAGCTTCATCGGTTTCACCGTGCCGCTTTGGGTTCGTCGGGTGATCACGATGCTGCCGGCGGTCGTCGTCGTGGCGCTCGGGCTCAACGTCACGCAAACGCTCATCATCAGTCAAGTGATCTTGAGCTTCGTATTGCCGGTCCCGGTGATTGCGCTGGTGCTGTTGGGAGCGCATCGAAAAACCATGGGCGACCTAGTGAACCGTCCGTTTGTGACCGCGCTAGCCGCGTGCGCCGGCGTCGCGATTCTCGTACTCAACGTCGTCCTCATTTGGACGACGGTGCATCCGAGCTAACTGATTCCCTGGTCTTCGACGGCACCGATGCTCTGAGCGAGATACATCCGCGAGAGCTTGACGTACTCTTGCGAGGAGATCTCGATCCACTTGGCAGCCTCGCCTTCCAGGGCTTTCTTTACGGCAGCCGGCGCGCCCGCCGCAACGACGCGCGCCGGGATCGCCGCATTTTGCCCGACGACGCTGCCCGCCGCAATCAAGGCACCCTCGCCGATCGTGCATCCGTTGAGCAGCGTCGCGTTGCTTCCGATCAGGGCGTAGCGTTCGATCGTGCAATCTTCCATCACCGCGCAGTGACCAACCGTCACGTCGTCCCCGACGAACGTGCCGCCCCGTTCGCTGACGTGCACGACCGCGTTATCCTGAATCGACGTGCGCGCTCCGATCCGAATCGGTCCGTTGTCGCCGCGCAGAACGGCTCCAAACCAGATGCTCGACTCTGCGCCGATTTCGACGTCGCCGATTAACACGGCATTGGGCGCGACGAAAGCCGATGAGGCGATCTTCGGCCGCTTGCCTCGATACTCGATAATCATGGACGAAGCTTCGGAAATAGCCACGTCGAACCTCGCGCCTATGCACCGACACCGGACTCCGCTGCGCGGCGTAAAGGCCACACCGCATCCAAGACCCGACGATCCCAACTACACGGCCGTCAACTACGAGTACGCGGGCCGCACTGGCCACATCCACGAGGTCGTCGAAATCGCAGGGCGTTCGCTCGCCAAAGTGGGCTTCGACGACCGCAAGATCGTATATTATCTTCTCGACGACCTCGACCTCGACGAGGGCGCCAAGCGGGGAACTTTTCACGACGTACCTTAGACAGATTGGGGAGGGGCGACGAAGGCTCCGTGGAAGGACCGCCGTCCGGCCTCGCGCGCCTCGCCGACGCGCTGCATCGCCGACGTAGCTCAGTTGGTAGAGCAATTGTTTCGTAAACAATAGGTCGCCGGTTCAAGTCCGGCCGTCGGCTCCAGCGTGAAAAGACTCAAGTAAGCTACTCTGCCGCGGTTGACCGTTACAAGGAGCGCTCCGTGCAGTTTCGTTCGATCCTGAGTGGTGCGTTCATCGCAGCGGCGTTCGCATTGACGGGATGCGGCGGCGGTACGCCGTCGTCAGCTCCCGGCAGCGTCGCTGCGAGCGCGCTCGTACGACCGCAGATCCCGCTTCCCGGTGCCGGCTCGGCGGGTCGCTTGATCTATGTCACCGATTCCGGAACCGACACCTTATACTTTTACACGTACCGGCGGGGCAAGCTCAAAGGCAGCACGTCCGAAGGCCTTTCGGAACCGCAGGGCCTTTGCAGCGAGCAGAACGGGAACGTCTTCGTTGCGAATACCGGCGAATCCGACGTTTTCGAGTATGCCCACGGTACAATCACCCCGAAGCAGACACTCGCGACGCCGGGTGAGTACCCGGTCGGCTGCGCGGTCGACGAGAAGGGCGACGTTGCGGTCTCCGACATCATCTCCACCAGCGATGGCAACGGCAACGTCGAGATCTTCAAGGGCGGAACCGGCTCGCCGATCTCGGTGACATGCCCCAACCTGGCTAAATACTACTTCCTCGCCTACGACAAGAAGGGCGACCTCTTCGTAAACGGCTTTGCTACGCTCTCCGATGGCGGGGCCGGATTGTGCGAAATTCCCAGCGGCAGCACCAGCGGCGAAGCAATCGCATTGAGTTCCACTCTAGAGTTTCCCGGCGAGGTGCAGTGGGACGGTAAGTACCTAGTGATCGCGGATCAAGATAAAGCTACCATCGGTCGCTTTCAAATTCGCGGCTTGAGGGCTACCTTAAAGGGTACCGTTGCGTTCAATGGCAGTACAGGAGTATGGTTCTTTCTCGTGAGCCGAGATCTAGCGCTCGCGTTCGTGTCGCAAGGCATCGGCTTCTTCAAATACCCGGCAGGTGGCAATGCCTTCAAAACATTGCAACTCGGTAGCCTTTCCGAGGCCATCGGCTTTGCCGTCAGCCCGACGTCGGTACTATAAACTCTTCCCGAACGTCGTACGAGTTCGCAAGCAGCGTTATCGCGCCGGGGACTAGGCTGCACCGTGCCGAACCTTGTGAGCCGTTCATTCGTTCGGGCTTCAGGAGGCAGGGGATGCGGCTTTCAGGTCTTGGTCGCTGCGCGCTTACTCGGTGCGTGGCCGTTGCAATGCTCGCCGGATGCGGCGGATCGCAGCCACCGATTAGTGTGTCGAGCTCGACGACGCAAACCCCGGCGATTGCAATGTTGGCGCCGTGCAGCGAATCGAACTTGACGAACGGAGCGGTCCCTCTTTTTACACGGACGCTGAGCAATCGTTCAAGCTTCCATCGTGCAAGCGACGTACGAAGCGGCACTTCCGACAGCCAGACCTTTTACTACACAGGCGCCGAGCAATCGTTCAAAGTTCCGTCCGGCGTCAGGTCGATTAACGTGGTTGCCGACGGCGCCGCCGGAGCGTCAAAAAAGTACGGACGGGGCGGCCGTACTCAAGCCGCGATTCCGGTTACACCTCGCGAGACGTTGTACGTGTTCGTTGGAGGGCAAGGGTCCACCCAAAGCGGCGGCTTCAACGGTGGCGGAGGAGTGCCCAGCAGCGGAGGATACGGCGGAGGTGGTGCCTCGGATGTACGAGAGGGCGGCGATGGCTTGAGTGATCGTATCCTGGTCGCAGGCGCTGGTGGCGGCGCAGGCGCGGGTGGCTCGTCCGGCCTTCCGGTTTGGCGTGGTGGTGCCGGCGGCGGTCCGACCGGTAAACACGGTGGCCAAGGCGCCGCAGGCGCCGGTCGCGGAGGCGGCG
>Ga0210395_10002841_pt1 | contig 13388 bp, 12 predicted proteins | sample IncBWH4OmetaG_FD_150861 | JGI IMG/M metagenome (GOLD analysis project Ga0210395, IMG submission 150861) | Forest soil microbial communities from Barre Woods Harvard Forest LTER site, Petersham, Massachusetts, United States - Inc-BW-H-4-O ... | reverse complement strand
CGGGAACGGCCTCACTTCGAGTTCGTAAACGCCGTCAGAAAGCCAGCGATTGGCGGCGGCTTTCAAATCCTCTGCGGTGGCATTCTGAATTCTCTTGAGCGAAATTTTGTAAGCATCGGGACTCCCTAGATATGTTTGGCTCTGCGCCAGCCGGTCGGACTTGCCTCCGAATCCTCCAATTCTCTCGATTCCGCGCACAAAACTCGCCTCGTGCTGCGCTTTTGCGCGCGACAATTCTGCTGCCGTCGGCCCCTCCTTCAGGAATCTCGCCAACTCCTCATCTAAATCTTTCTCCACCTGGGCCAGATTTCCGCCGGGTTTCGCGGTCGCCTGCACGCGGAATTGTCCGCCGATTTCGTTCAACGCCACAAACGCATTTGCGTTCGTTGCAATCTGATCGTCGTAGACAAGCCGCTTGTAGAATCGCGAGCTCTTGCCGGAGCTCAGAACGTCGCTCACGAGATCCAGATAATCCGCGTCCGCGGTCCCATATTCCGGCACGTTCCATACTTTATAAATCCGCGCCTGCGGCACTCGGTCCTGCACGATTCCCCGGTGTGTTCCGCTCATTTTGGCGACCCACGTTTCCTGATGCGCAACGGGAGGACCAGGAGGGATATTGCCGAAATACTTTTCGACTTTCTCTTTCGCGGTTTTAACGTCGATGTCGCCCGCCAGAACAATCGTCACGTTCGACGGCCCGTAATACGTCTTGAACCATTCCTTTACGTCGTCCATCGATGCCGCGTTCAGATCGGCCATGTCTCCGATGACGGTCCACGAGTAAGGATGTCCCGCCGGATACGTATTCTGCGTGATCAGTTGAAACGCCACCGCGTAGGGCTGGTTCTCGCCTTGCCGCTTTTCGTTTTGCACCACGCCGCGCTGCAGATCGAGCGTCTTCTGATCCAGTGAGCCGAGCAGAAATCCCATGCGGTCGGACTCCATCCACAGCGTGTAATCCAGGGCCGACGTCGGAACATTCTCGAAGTAATTGGTGCGGTCGTTGTTCGTGGTGCCGTTCAAATCCGTCGCGCCGATTTTCTCCATCGCGTCGATGTACCGTCCCGGCGCGTGCTCGCTGCCGCCGAACATCAGGTGCTCGAAGAGGTGCGCAAATCCCGTCTTTCCCAGCTTCTCGTTTTTCGAGCCCACGTGATACCAGGTGTTGATGGCGACGATCGGCGCCTTGTGATCCTCGTGCACGATGACCGTCAGGCCGTTGTCCAGCACGAATTTCTGAAACGGAATATCGATGTCATTGCTTTGCGCGCGCGCGCCCGAAGCGAAGAGGGCCGCAAGCAAAATCACAACTGTCATTCTGATTCGCATTTTTCCCCCAGAAAGTTTTGTCTCGACGCCCGTTTAGGATTGATCCATTCCGAATGCACCATCTCGTCGAACCAGACGAAGGGAACCGAACCGTCACCGCCAAAGGAGCCACCCGAGCCGCTTTGTCGCGCAAACAGTATCGAAAATTCGCGCTGGAAAGTCCATGCTCCACCGGGGAATTTACGTCCGGCGAAATCGCAGACGCTCGCAACTCCAGCCGCCCGGCGGACGCATCTTCCGATTTGTCGCCAAGCCCGCGGAGGTCTAAAATCTCTGTGGGGATTACCAATGTCCGATGAACTCGTCATAGCCGGCCGCGCCTTCAAATCCCGCTTGATTGTGGGGACAGGCAAGTACCGCAGCTTCCCGGAAATGGCACGCGCTCACGCCGCCTCGGGCGCAGACATGGTGACCGTCGCCGTCCGCCGCGTGAATCTCACCGACCGCTCCAAAGAATCTCTTCTCGATTTTATCGACCGCGAAAAAATGTTCATCTTGCCGAACACCGCCGCTTGTTACAGCGCCGACGAAGCCATTCGCACCGCTCGTCTCGCCCGCGAGGTCGGCCTCTCCAACTGGGTCAAGCTGGAAGTCATCGGCGACCAGCAAACTCTTTTCCCCGACACCGAGCAGCTGATCGAAGCCACGCGCGTCCTCGTAAAAGAAGGCTTCGTCGTTCTTCCTTACACGAATGACGACCTGATCGCCGCTCGCAAACTTATCGATGCCGGAGCCGCCGCCGTCATGCCGCTGGCCGCGCCCATCGGCTCCGGCCTCGGCATCCAGAATCCCGCGAATCTCCGCATCCTCCGCGAACGCATTACGGAAGTCCCGATGATTGTCGATGCGGGCGTCGGCACGGCCTCTGATGCTGCGGTGGCCATGGAATTGGGCGCCGACGGCGTTCTCATGAACACCGCCATCGCCGAAGCCGCCGACGCTGTCTTAATGGCTGAAGCCATGCGCGAAGCGGTCTCTGCGGGCCGCAAAGCCTGGCTCGCCGGCCGAATGCCAAAACGCTTGTACGCTTCCGCTTCCAGCCCACTCAGCGGCGTCGTTCGCTAAACTAGTTTTTTGATGTTGGCCGGTGCTGGCCTGGCTTGGCTTCCGATTGTTTGATCATCTCAGCGACTTGCTGTTGCAAATCCCGAGTCATAGCATCAATCTTCTGCGTCATGATCGGCAAGATGGATTGCATTGCTTCCGCTGTGATGGCAGGAAGCTCTCGCAAGACCTTCTGCCCAGTGGGGCCCGAATAAAATGCCACCAGATGGTCGATGTCGCCCTTTGTAAAGTGCTTTTGGTAAACCGGCACCATGGCCTGGAGCATTTCGTCCCAAGGAAAACTCTTCACGTAGTCGTCCAGTTCTTTGTTCATGCGCGCCTCGAAATCGGTGGGAAGTTTGTCCTTATCCTTTTCGTATCGTTCGTGCATCATTTGATGCATCGGCTTCATCATTGCGTCCATCATCTTCGACATCATTTCCCGCGAATGCACCACTTCGAGGTATTTCTGGACATCTTCTTTGGTTGCCGGAGAATCTGCGGGGTCTTGCTGTGCAAAGCCAATCGCGGAAGTACAAAGCAAAACAATCGTTGCCAGTACGAAGCGTTTCACGGACACCTCCCGTTACTTCATTTCAGAGTAGCTTAGGCGAAACTCCGCAGACAACGTTATCTTTTTGATTCCCACAATATGCGCCCAAGTTGCGATTTGCTCGAATGGACTTTCAGAAGATTTAGCCGGTTCGCGAACGCCTCTAGGCTTGCGCCGCTTTTCTGGCTTGTTCGGCGTCGTAGCTTTCGCCGTATATCGAAGGCACTTTTGCTCCCATGCATCGCAAGTACGAACTTAGCTGACCGCGATGATGAATGGTGTGGTGCGCTCCGGCCATCAAAAACATGACCGCCGGCCGTTGAAATATCCCGCGAAAATCCACTATCTTCGTCAACTGCTCGCCCGTCAATTTCGTCAACGCGTTCAGTTTCTCGGCATAGGTCTTCTCGTACCAAGCTGCAATTTCCGCCGGTGTTTTCAACTCCGCGGGAACGACTGCGCCTGTCTCGAACTTTCCATTGATCACCGTATCTGCAAATCGGACATCGGCCGCCGCGATGTGCCTCACCAGCTCCATCGCCGTTTTGGACACCGGGTCCGGACGGTAGTCCGCTTTACCGGCTGGCACCGCCTCAATTACTTTCTTCGTTAGCTGGCTCTCGTTTTTTAGCGCTGGAAGGTAAACGCCATGTAGTAAGAATGTCGCATTCTCCGAAGTCATCTCTTTCATTTCTTGTTCCTTTCTTGTAACAGCCAGGTTTGACCCACTTCGTGTTTCCTTGGATGCACCATGCTGTCATCCGTTTCATGCGGTGCCCACACTGCCTTCCGCCACAACTGTTCGTAGACTCAGGATATCAGCCACACACAATGCGCGCAGCTCATTCATACCGCAGTGTCTGAATCGGGTCCACCCTCGTGGCTCTTCTCGCAGGTATATAACACGCTGCAAGCGCGACTCCAAAGAGCACAGCGGTCACGCTGGCAAAGGTCGCCAGATCGGTCGGCGCAATTCCGAAGAGCAGGCTCGCCATGAGCCGCGTAAAAAAAAGCGCCAACAAAAGGCCAGCCGCAACTCCTATGGCGATCATTGCCGCGCCTTGTTTCATCACTAGCCCCAGTACATCGCCGGTTTGCGCGCCCAGGACCATGCGCAATCCGAATTCCTTCGTACGACGCGCTACAGAGTAGGACACCACTCCATAAATGCCAACAGTCGCGATAGCCAGAGCGACAACGGAGAAGAGCGTCAACAGCAACGTCAGAAATCTCGGCCGCGCCTGCGCGCGCGAAAGCACATCTTCCATAAGCCGCACATCCGCGAGAGGCAGCGATGGATCGATCTCATTCATCTGTTGCCGGACTTCTCCTGCCAAGGATCGCGGATCGCCTCCCTGCGCTCTCATGACCACGAACATGTCGGAGTTGCCCCGACCGGCCGGCTGCCGGTAAGGCAAATACAGTTCCGTTCCCGCAGGCCGGTCGAGTCCAGCGTTTTTCACGTCGTCCACAATTCCGATTACGGGGCACCATTCTTTTGTTCCGCCCGGACGGATGCGCCGTCCTATGGGGTTTTGGTTCGGCCAAAAAGTAGCCGCCATCGTCTTGTTGATAATGACGACCTGCGGCGCATCCTTTCCGTCGCGGTCGTCAAAGAGACGGCCATCCATCAAACGGATTCCCATCGTCGCGAAATAGTCTTTGCTCACGGCCTGATAAAAATCCACGTTTTGGATCGGGCCATCCTTCGTCATCACGAATCCTTCGATGTCCGTGTCGTTCATATTCGGCGGCCGCATCGGCGCCAATCCAGAAACTAATGCGGCGGACTGCACTCCCGGAAGACCCGTCAGTCGTGCATCCAACCGCGTCCAAAAATCCGTGATTTTCGCGTTGTCGGTATACGTGCCGGTGGGCAGCGAGACACGCATCGTAATTACGTTATCCGGGCGAAGGCCGGTGTGGACCTCCTGCAGCTTCCAAAAAGCTCGCAGCATCAATCCGCAGCCAATCAACAGCACCAAAGCCATGGCCAGCTCGCCGGCGACCAGCGCCCGCCGGAAAAATTGCGCCCCTGCCGCAGCCGTCGTGCTTCCCGCCGTGTCCTTCAGCGATTCGGAAATTCCGCTTACAATCAACGGCGCAAGCGGCGCCAGACCAAAGAGCACACCCGTCACCAGGCTCGTCACGAGGGTAAAGACCAGAACACGCCAATCCATTGTGATTTCATCGGCCCGCGGTATTCCTCCCGCATTCGTGAGCTGAACCAGCCTCACTCCCGCGTAGGACAGAGCTACGCCCAGCACACCTCCGCAGAACGCGAGTAGGATTCCCTCGGTCACAAACTGCCGCGCCAGACGCGCAAGGCTCGCTCCCAATGCGCCGCGAATCGCAATTTCTCTGCGTCGCGCCTCCGCTCGCGCCAGCAACAGGTTCGCCACGTTGACGCTGGCGATCAGCAGCACGAACACCACGGCCCCCAGCAACATCAGCAGCGCGGGCCGCACGCTCGAAACCACTTCCGCCTGTAGCGGGAAACTCACGATCGTGTGCTTCTCGGGGTCAAAGCTATGTGTCTTCGGGGCCTTGTGTTCCCCATAAGACTGCACCAAGGCCGCCAGTTCGCCCTGTGCCTGTGCTGCGGATACGCCATTCCTTACGCGGCCCAGCAGATAGTAGTTGTGTGAACCGCGCTCTCCTGGCTTCGCCGGGTCGAGCTGCAACGCGCTCCAGACTTGCGGTGGATCCTGTTCCCCTGGCGGAAACTGAAATCCCTTCGGCATGACGCCGATGATCGTGCACTTCAACCCATCCAGCCTCGTTTCGCGCCCCACAACATTAGGATCTCCCCCGAAGACAGACTGCCAGGTGCCATAAGATAAGTCAGCGACAACCGCGGCTCCCGGTACATCGTCCGATTGTGCAATCAAACGCCCCATCGCTGGGGCCACGCCAAGCGTTTCCAGCAGTCCACCGCTCAAGTAGGCCGCAGTAACCCGAACCGGCTGCGTTTTGCCGGCAAGGTTCGCGCCACCAGTAACCCACGCGTCGAGCGTTGCCCAGGAATGCGTGTCGCGCTTCAAGTCCAGAAACTCCGGCCCCGAAGTCCAGAATCTGTGCAGCCCGCCATTCGGAAACGTCGGAAACTCCGTGTACACGCGAACCAGCTGCTCTGGATGCGAGTAGGGAAGCGGCTGAAGCAACACTGCGTTCACCACCGTAAAAATCCCTGTCGTCGCGCCAATCCCCAGCATCAGGCACAACACCGCAGCCGTCGTGAAACCGAGGTTCTTGCGCATCATCCGCAGCGCAAACTGGACATCTTGCCGCAACGTTCCCATCGGAATCCTCCGCTGCCTATATGTACGTCCGAAACCGCCTTATGTTCCGGCCTATTGATACCTTGGAGAAGGCCTAGCCATTTTGCTGGCTGTGATGCTAAAATGTATCACATGAAGAAAGCTTCTGTCCGCGACCTCCGTTACCGCTTTTCCGTTGTGGAGAATCTCCTCCGCGAAGGCCACGAGATCCAGATCACGAAGCGCAAGCGCGTCATCGCACGCCTCTTGCCTCCCGAGCCCGCCGTCCCCGTGGAGATGCCCGACTTCCTCGGCCGCATAAAGAAAATCTTCGGCAAGAAACGGTTGAAGGTCTCCGGTGCTCAACAACTCGCCGCCGAGCGGGAACGCTTTTGATTGTCTACGCCGATACTAGTTTCCTGTTCTCTCTCTATCACTCCGATGCCAACACGGCCGCTGCAGCAGCGGCCATGCTTCGCTTCAAGGAACCCCTGTACACAACGGACTTTGGTGAGTTCGAGTTTACAAATGCCGTGGGCTGGAGAGTCTTCCGAAGGCAAGTTTTGGTTGGTGAGCAGCGAGCCGTGCTCGATGCGTTCTCGAAAGATATCGAGTCGGGTTTGATCCGCATCACTCCGATTCCGGCCGCTGCATTCGCACGCGCTAGACAAATCGCCCGAGCGCAGACGCCCGTGCTTGGGAACCGTGCTCTCGACGTGCTTCACGTCGCTTCCGCTCTGGTTTTGAGAGCAGATACCCTCTATACGTTTGACTCTAAACAGGCCAAACTCGCCTCCGCCCTCGGCCTGCGCGTTCTTTAAACTGCCTCACACCGTCCGAAATAAAAAATGCCACGTTATGTCCACGAGCGCGTGCACTATCGCCGAGGCGAAGATGGACCCTGTCTTCCGCCAAGTCCAACCGTAAAAAATCCCCGCAATCGACGCGAGAATCACGTATCGCCAATTTGGAAATCCCAAATTCGTGATGTGCGAAAATCCAAATAAAACCGAAGCCGTCCACCACCCGGCCAAATCGCTTTTGCACGCGCGCGATAGGATGTTCTGCAGCAACCCGCGAAACAAGAATTCCTCGGGCCAAGCCGTAAAAAAGAAAATCCCCAGCGAAGTGAACAGCAAAGAACTCCAAGCGTGCCACTGCGGCGCAAACGCAATGAAGTGCATCGCGGTTCCCAATGGAATGGCAATACAGCCGAACACCAGGAAGCTGCCGAGAACGAAAAATCCCCAGCGCCGCCCCCAGCCAATCGTGTAGCCAATGCCATCCATGCGCCGCAGCAAGACGAACACAGCAAGCGCAACGTTCAAAGCCAGCAGCACGGTGAAGACATACGCGAGTCGTCCGTTCGGATAAGGCCACAGCCAATGCGAGAGCGAAAACCCCCAGCGATTCGGGAAGGGCTTCACCGCCACCCAAATGCCCGCCAGCGTGAAAAAATCCTGCCAAGTCCCCGCCGGCTTGCGCTCCGCCGAAGCCGTCAGCGCCATCGGCAAAAAAACCAGACATCCCGCCACTCCGGCACGCGCAAACGTAAAAGTATTTGTCCCCAGCCCATAAATCAGGTATGCAAGGAACGCGGCGGCGCCCAACGCGATGCCTCCGCCGGGACCGAAGCGCGCCGCAATCCCGTCAGCAACGCCGCGCGCCGCGAAAAGTAGCATCACCAGAAAGAAGAACGCAAAAGCCGTCAACGTGACTGCGAAGTCTCGGCCACCGTAACCATGCCAGGTGGCATAAAACGTTCCCGTCAGGCACAGCCCGGCCCACAAGCCGAGCATGGGAAGCACACCGAGTTGGCGCGTCGCTGGCAATTTGGCTGCTTAAATGTCACCAAAGAAAGAGAAGATTGTAACGCAGAGAGATGGCATCCCAAATCCAACCCAAAGCTCAGTGCAATAAATCCATTTCTTGCGAGGGAGTTTTTCCCTTCGCCTGCCGCAAATCATGAAGCGCCTCGCCTACATCGACTGGATGCGCGGCCTGGCCTGCGTCCTCATGTTTCAAACGCACTGTTACGACTCCTGGCTAAGCCCGGAGGCGCGCAAATCCGCTTTACTGGTTTGGTCGCAACTCGGCGGCACGCTTCCGGCCCCGCTCTTCCTCTTTCTTTCAGGCATTTCCTTTGCGCTCGTCACGGAGCGTCTCCGCGAAAAAGGCGTCCTTCCCGGCGAAATCGCGAAAACCACCATCCGTCGTGGTGCAGAAATTTTCGCTCTGGGCCTGCTTTTCCGCGTCCAAGAATATGCCCTCGGTTACCGCTGGGTTCCCTGGACCGATCTCCTGCGCGTGGATATCCTCAACATCCTCGGCCTCTCGATGATGTTCATGGGCGTTCTGTGCTGGCTCAGCGCCGCGGGCTCACCCGCAAACTCCGCCGCGCTTCCGCAAACCGTCGCAACCTTGCGAACCCGCGGAATCTTCACCGCCCTTCTCGCCGCAACACTCCTCGCGATGGCGACTCCGCTCCTCTGGACCACCCACCGTCCCCGCCATCTGCCGTGGCCCCTCGAGTCCTACATCAATGGCGTCCACGTTTTCGGCAACCCTCAACCGTGGCTCTTCCCCATCTTCCCTTGGTCGGCCTTCGCGTTTGTCGGCCTGGCCGTCGGCTTCTTCCTCTTCACAAACATCGCCAAACGCTACGAAGCCCTCATCTTTGCCGCCCTAGGTGGGACAGGCATTCTTGCCTGTTTCCTCTCCGTAAAACTCGACGCCTCCCCCATCCAACTGTATTCCGTCTACGACTACTGGCACACCAGCCCAAATTTTTTCTTGATGCGCTGCGGCATCCTGCTAATCATTTTGTTTTGCGTCTACGCCTGGTGCCGCTGGGGTCTGGCCCAAATGGGATTCAGCCCGATCATCCAGCTTGGCAAAACCTCGCTCCTCGTCTACTGGGTGCACATCGAATTCGTGTACGGCCGCTTCTCGATCCTCCCGAAACACAAATGCAGCGTCCTTCAAGCCACCATAGGGCTCTGCATCATCTTTCTCGCCATGCTGTTGCTTTCGCTTCTGCGCACAAACTGGAAGAACCGCCGCGCGAAAGCGCAAGCGACAGCCGCCGTGCCATCGCCTGCCTGAAAAAAACTTTCAGTGGGGAGTTAAGTCGCTAGGGAATTTGGCCACACCGGGAAACCGGTCTAGCGTTTTACAGCGGGGCTCTGTTCCAACTGCTGATCTTGGGGAATCCGGATAATGATCTCGCCTGGCCGCGCCAACCCAAGATCATCCCGCGCAATTTTCTAATCAATCGCGGATCGCTATTGAGATCCTTCACTTCCTGCGCCAGCGCCGCATTTTCCTTACTCAGCGCCTCGATATCCGCTTTCACTTTTCTAATCTCGTTCTGCGTCCGCCGCATGGCCAAAAATCCGTGCGTCCCAAAAACGTCGTGCACAATCATCACCAGCACCAGCAATCCCAAAAGCCCGCGCCCATACTGGCGCATCAGCGACCGAATCTTCTCTTCGGCCGGCACATCCTTGAGTTTCTTCTTCAGCTTTCCAATACCCACTTCGTAGCCTCGCCAGTCAACTTCGCGGAAGCGGCCGCGCTATTGGCCTCCACATACAAGCGCAACAGCGGCTCCGTCCCGGACAACCGCAACAACATCCATGAACCGTCCTCGAAACTGAATTTTGCTCCGTCCGTCCGGTCAATCGATACTACTTTCCGCCCCAGAAGTGTCGAAGCGTCCACCGCCACCTTCTTCACCGCGTTTGCTTTTTGTTCGTCGGTCAAGTGCAAATTCTCGCGCACCGGCCAAAACTCTCTGCCCACGTTCTTGAAAAGCTGCCGGATCTGCTCGCCCAGCGAAGCGCCCCGCGCCGCAATCATCTCCGCCACCAAAAGGCACGCCAAAATCCCATCCTTCTCCGGCACATGCCCGCGAATCGTCAACCCCGCGCTCTCTTCTCCGCCCAGCGCAATCTTGTCCTCGCGAATCAACTGCCCGATGTATTTGAATCCCACCGGCGTCTGAAATGTTTTCTGTCCATGTGTCTTTGCCGCCGCGTCGATCAACTGCGACGTCGCCACGCTCCGCGCCGCCGCCATGTTCCATGCGCGCGTCTTCACGATGTAGTCGTACACCAGCGCCAGAATATGATTCGGCTGAATCCACGTTCCGTCGCGATCGATCATTCCAAAGCGATCGGCGTCGCCATCGGTCGCCAACCCCGCCGCTGCGCCCGAATCCACTACTGCCTTACGCAGCGGCGCCAAATTCTCTTCGCTAACGTCCGGCCCCGTTCCATCAAACAAACAATCGCGATTCGTCCGCATCGCTTGCACCGCGACGCCGTGCTCCTCCAGCGCGCGATCCAGATATCCTGCCCCGCAACCGTGCAGCGCGTCTGTCACAAAGGAGACCTTTGCCTTGCGCAGCGTTTCGAACCGCACCAGCTCACCCAGCCGCTTCAAATAATTCTCGCGAAGATTAACCTTTTCGGTTTTTACTCCGTCCGCTGGAACAGCCGGCGAAGTAGGATACGCTCCATCCTTGGCGATGATTCTTGCCACGCGCGCTTCGATATCCTTCGTCACTTCCGGCAGGGCCGGCCCCGCATCCGCGGAGGAAAATTTCAACCCGTGATATTGCGCGGGATTGTGGCTAGCCGTGAAATTGATCGCCCCGTCGAACTTCGACCGCTGAATCTCGTAAGCCACTGCCGGCGTCGGCGTAAACGTCTCGCAAAGCAATGTTCGAATCTTGTGCTGCTGCAAAATTGCCACAGCGAGCTGCGAGAATTCTTCCGAATAAAATCGCGTGTCGTACCCAATCAAAATCGTCGGGTTCTTCGTCTTGCTATTCACGTGCTCCGCGATGGCCGTCACCGCCAGCCGCACATTCGCAAACGTAAAATCGTCGGCAATCAGCCCGCGCCATCCGGACGTGCCGAACTTGATGGGCGTTGCGTTCACCATGGGAGAAGCGCTCATACCGTCGTATTCTATTCCCAGCTACGCGAAGAAGAAAGCATTCTAAAGAATTGGTGCCTGGTCAGTTTGAAATTGGCGGTAACGTGGTGCAACGAATGAAGACCTTTGTCGAGTCATTGTCCCTAGGCTCTGGCGCTATCCTGATAGCGCTTCTGTCAGTGGCTGTCGTCTGGTTACTATGTTCTGTTTTCCCCACAGGTTTACGGTGGCTTTGGGTTGTTGTCGTGCCCTTCATTTTTGCGTATTCCCTTTACTGGTTACCGGTTTGGTTAGGAGAGGACCCGTCTGAGTACAGTGTTTGGACGGCGCTGTGCGTCGGAACATGGTTTCTAGCAGGCGCTATTCCGTCCGCAGGGACAGTCATAATTCTTCGGAAGCGCCGCGCCACGCAAAATACTCCGGGTTCAGACTGACCCCGAATTGACCAAGCCAACGTCTTTTACAGGGAGAGCCGCATGAAGCCCAGCGAGAACTACCGTTTAGTGCTAGTCACCTGCGCCAACCACATCCAGGCAAAACTCATCGCCCGCAGCGTCGTAGAAAAACGCCTTGCCGCCTGCGTCAATATTCTCCGCAGCCCCGTCGAATCCCACTATCGATGGAATGGGAAAGTAGAAAAAGCCCGCGAGCTCTTGCTCTTAATCAAAACCACGGCGAGAAAACTCGGCGCCCTCGAAAGGGAAGTGAAGCGTCTCCACAGCTACGAAGTCCCCGAATTTATCGCCCTGCCCATCGTAGCCGGCTCCAAAGCCTACCTGGACTGGCTCGAGGAAAACACGTGATAGCTGGGCGGAGCGGCTAACAAACTTCATGTTAGAGTTCACCGCTATGAATCCAAATCTCGAAATATATCTCGCTGGCTGGATTATCGAGGATGGCAACTACGACGATTTTTGTGTGGGAGAGCGGCGCAAATTTGCTCTTGAGTTTTGGGTCTCATCGCCCCTGACAAAAAGCGCAGAAAGCGTCATAGGCCTACGAGAACAGAGCGGGCACTCGTACGACGTTGTTGGTAAACTTGTATTTACCTCGGAGGGTGTTTGGGTCATCGACTGCGGCGTGCTCGCATATTCGGAACGGCAGAGCGAGATAGAGGGCGAATGCGAAGTCGGGGATTTTGTCCAAGGCAACTTGAGATTCGGCGTCGACCCGTTCTTCTACTTCGAGCGGCACTGCAAGATTCGTAGCATTCCGCCGCTGATTTACGAGTGGCAGGTCAATTCCATTGAGCAGGATACAACTCCGTATATTCTCTCTAACGACGCTCGGACGTACATACGAGACGACAGCCAACGAAGCCACCAATCAGTCCGTGGAACGGCCAAAAACCTTATTATCCCTGACCAAGGCCCGGAGTTTATTCTCTATTGTTCAAAGCTAGGAACAGCTCCGAGCCACAAGCTGTAGACCAGCGACTACACGTGCAAAAGCGCCTGATCCAGATCCGCCATAATATCTTCCACGTCCTCGATCCCCACCGAAATCCTAACCAGTCCATCCGTAATCCCGATCCGCTCCTGCACTTCCTTCGGCATCGAAGCATGTGTCATCTGCGCCGGCAACGAAACCAGCGTCTCCACGCCGCCCAAACTCTCTGCCAGGGAGCAAAGCTTCAACTGATTCAAAAATCTCCGCGCTGCTTCCAACGAACCCAACTCAATCGCCAGCATCGCGCCCGGCCCTTTTTGCTGACGCCGCGCAATCTCATGCTGCGGGTGCGTCGGCAATCCCGGGTAATACGTCTTGCGAACCTTTGGGTGCGCATCCAGGTGCCGCGCCACGGTAATTCCATTCGCATTGTGCTGCAACATGCGAATCGCCAGCGTCTTAATCCCCCGAGAAATCAGGAAACAATCCATCGGCGCCAGCCCCGCTCCAGCCGAGCGCTGTATAAAATAAATTTTCTCCGAATCCTCCGGGCGCGTCAGCACCACGGCGCCGCCAGTGGAATCGCTGTGTCCGTTCAAATACTTCGTCATCGAGTGCACGACAATTTGCGCGCCCAGCTCGATGGGGCGTTGCAAGTAAGGGCTCAGAAACGTGTTGTCCACCGCCAGCGTGACATTCCGCTCGCTGGCCAGCTTCGCAATGGCCCCTATGTCCGTAACGCGCATTGTCGGATTCGTAGGCGTCTCGATGTAAATCAGCTTGGTGTTCGGCCGCATCGCCGCCAGCACGCACCCCGGAATCGACGTATCGACGAAGCTGAACTCCAATCCAAAATGCACCAAAAG
>Ga0210395_10002839_pt1 | contig 13389 bp, 22 predicted proteins | sample IncBWH4OmetaG_FD_150861 | JGI IMG/M metagenome (GOLD analysis project Ga0210395, IMG submission 150861) | Forest soil microbial communities from Barre Woods Harvard Forest LTER site, Petersham, Massachusetts, United States - Inc-BW-H-4-O ... | reverse complement strand
TATTCCATGGCGCTACCAAGCATTTCGGTACGGTCATCAGCCACCATGAGGGATTGAACATCGTATCTATCGATGGGCCGTCCGATTATTTTATGGCTGTCCCTGACGATGAGTTGCGGTTCTCGCCATGGCAGTATCTTTCGCCAGAGATAGCGCAAGAAGAAGTTGCCGCTAAGCAGTCATCAGCCGTCGAGTCTCTGCCGACAGCGGGCGATTCGTACGCCCATGACGCTGGCTACTTCAGGTCGACGCTTCAGCACTTGCTAGCTCAGCTCAAAGATGTACGCGAGACATCAGAGGCACTAGGGCACGTCGGAATCAATGCGCGCCTGTCCTGGTCTATCGATGCGATCACCACGGCGCTAGATGCCGCGCAAGTCGATTATGACAGTTTGCAAAAGTAGTGCAAGACGGCGCCAGTCTGCTAGACTGGCGCCGTGTCAGTCAGGCTCTCCGGCTATCCGGCCGGATTCCCTTCAGCATGGAAGGTAACGATTACCGTGGCAGTAAGCAAGGACAAGGTTATCCTGTTCGCGTCGGCAACGCATAACAAGGCACGGCACTTGTGGCCTGTCGCCGTCTTCAATGAGGCGCCAGCGGCCAAGTCGTACGCCACATTCCTGCGTCTTGCCTACCGGGCAGATGACGGCGCCGCTATCGCGCTGCTTGACCCGACGGCGCACAAGGACGACGCCGGGCAGTATCTCAAGGACACTAAGTGGAGTCTGGTCACTGTCCCGTACGCGCCTCAGCCGTCCTTTGAGGAAGACGGCGCCACAGAGGACGCGACCGAGTAAACCTCCAGCGCTACCGTGCCAGTGCCGATGCCTGCCGTTCCCTCGCGGCGGGCATCGTGCACTTTCAGCTCCCACGTGGCAAGCTCTGTCGTTACCCTGTTATGCCGTCCGTTCTCAAGGTCAGTTGCGAGAGCGGACCATTTCTCTCCCTTGAAGACGTTAGGCAGAATCTCATCTGCCTTTTTCGGCACGCCCGCCACCTTGCGCAGCTCTCCTGCCCGGTAGTTACGCGGCCCGTAAACGATCACCTTCCGCCATGCGCCCTTCAGCGCCCACGCGCCGCCCAGATTCGTGCCCAGCGCGGCCCTGAGCTGCGCCAGGCCAGCAGAGGAGATGAGCACGCTGTCTGTGTCGACGTGCGCCAGGTTGTCCAGGCCAGCGGCGCGCATGGCCCGCCAGAGACGTGCCCGGCATTCCGCCATGATCCAGCCAGTGAGCTGCGGGAGGCTGTCTCTCCCCTCCTCGCGTGACGTCTCGATAAGAGTCTGATTCCCTACGTGCATCATCCGATGCGTGATACCTGTCTCGGAGTCCGTGGTATACGTGATGCCGGTAACGCCGTCAGGGTTTTCCCCAAACAGCTCCCATTGCGGACATCGCAGAGACAGTCTTCCGATAAGCGCGCGCCCGCAATGCTTGGCCCACGTCTTGACAACAGGAGATACCGTTTCGTCATCTTGCGATCTCAGGTCCAGTATCCATTGCGCCCACTCCTGAAGTACTGGCGCCATGGCATACACATAGGCATCTAGGACCTGATACGCCTGGTCCTCCTCATCAAGCAGCGCGATTTCGGTATCCCACAACCATGTGTCAAATTGTCCCGTTGGCCATATCGTCTTAGCGCCCGTATGGTAAGGAATGCAAGGTACGCGGGTAGAACAACGAATATGAGCAAGGACACGGTAGGTATGACTGAGGCGATGATACTGTGCATTGGTTATAGCTCCTGTCCGGTACTTCAGCTTAACGGGAAGCTGACACTCTGCTGCGATGCGGATGTAGGCATCTTTCATGTCGACTTCAGACCATACGGTACGCTCCAGCTTACCATGACGCCATGCCTCAGCGCGACCACAGTGCATAGCGGCTCTTTCTGCCGCTATCGCTTCCATGTCGTCATGCACAAGTACCTTGTGACTGAGGAATTTGTGACGCCAGGTTGCGTATGCCATGCCCGCGCCCGTTGGTTGCCAGTTGCCAAGATCGTTAGCTGCGATGAAAGTAATAAGCTCCTTGACGATATGGTATCCGATCTCAGTATCACGCATGCAGTACTTCTCCCATCGCGCATGCTTAGCGGTATCAGGCGGCATTTGCAGCTTACTGAGTCCGACATCCGGCGCGATGCTGGCGAGAGCTAGCGGAAGCCAGGTAAACGTATCAGCCAGGATGAGAGTGCCATGGTCTGAACGCCATGTCATGGCTGACACGTTACGGTCAAGGTTACACCATTCCAGCGTAAACCCTAGCTCTGGCAGTATTGATAGTGCTTCACTGATTCTGACGTCATGGCCAAGATTATGCGCCATCACTACTGTACGCTCACCTTTGCGGGTATATGCAGATATCCATTCCCATAGGTCGCGTGGTGAAGAAAATATCTTTGCTTCCGCCTGGTCCCCCGATCTCAGTCCATGCCTCCACCGTATGCCACTTCCCAAGCGCCATGACTGGATTTCCGTTTTCCCGTTCATAGCGGACTTCGATTCGGTATCGAAGACAACCCATCGTTTCGGAATCCGGCACTGATGATTCGCTGGAATCCAATGACTTGCCCGCACATTTTGCGCCCCATGGTGCGACACAAAGCCACCTGCTTTCTGTAAATGCGCAATACCCGCAAGGGTTTGGGCTATCCGGACCATGGGACGTACTGATGGGCGCCGGTATGGACGGCCCCGATGAGGTCTTGTCCGTACCTTTCTGCATGTTCAGCGTACGCATTGATCGCCGTTGCCATGGCAGTCTCACGCTGTACTCCTGTCTCTGATGTGACGCTCCAGTAGGTTACTAGCTGGTGTGCTGTTATCTTGTCCCTGTAAACGAGAGTGACAGTCTGGCGTATGCCGGTAGCGTTTTTGGTAGGCCATGGCGTCAGGTCACTTGACGTCGGGCTAGTCCGGATGTCCCTGAAGGGCTCATCTGGTGACTTGGCGATAATGCCTTTAGCTATCTTGTAAAGGCTGAGAACTTCACTGCGACGTGCGCCCATGCCAGCAGCTTGCAAGTCGCGGTAAAACTGGTTAGCGGTAACGTTGGCACGTGCGGCCAGCAGGGCACTAGGCAAGGCGCCTAGAATGGCAGGCATTTAAAAGATACTGTCTTGAATGCCTGTCACAATAAGAGCTGGCGCCGTCTGTACGTAGGCGTCGCCATGTTTTGTCAGATCGGGACATGCATAAACACATCCTCCCGGCCTGTTATGCGCTTTCTGTCTCAGCCTGAACAGGTTAGCGTAACCTCTTGCAGCCTTAAGAGTCTGCTGTAGTCCCATCTCGCACATATATGAGGCGTCAACTCCTTTAAACGCAGCCTCACACTGTGCACATGACTTGAAGTGTGCATACAGTTTCGCCAGCTCATCAGGCAATGATGCCTGCTTGCTTATACGTCTCACCGTTACCCTCATTCCCTCAAAGCCAGGTACGGTAACGCTAGGTTCTGAAGCGGGGGTACTCACTTTACCTAGCGGGCGGATGTACCGTACCTGACGTTCAGGTAACGAGACTAATCCTCGTTATCGTTGTAATCGCTGTCTGCGTCTGCTGGCGTCAGCTCAGCAATGCGCACGTTGTACCTTGCTAGCAGTCCGTCGACGGACTGAGCAAATACGCGCTGTATTCTCTCTGTGGCGTCCAGATGCCGGTTAGTCTCGACTTCCATTGCCTTGTTACGTCGTTCACCTTCAGCGATGATGACATCTAGTGCCGCCATTGCCTCTGTGCCTTTTGCCATCGCCAGTACCAGCCTGTTATCGCTGTCCGACATGATGAGTGCCACGGTATTACTCCGGTTCTAGAATGGTGGCTTGTCAGGTTGCTTTGGCCATCCGCCAATGTCGACGGATGGAGATTCTGCCTGGCATGTATCACACCAGTAGGTATCTTTTAGCTCTGACGTGAGGAGCGCCAGGGCTGCATGATCGGAAGTCGTGAAATGCCCGCAAGCCAGGCGGACGCAACGCCAGTCTGATTTAGGCGCAACGTCTTTGCGCCTGGCTTGCGGACTATGCCTGATGACCTTACGGTCACCTGGCTTTATAAGCTGCATTACCGCTTGGCGGTACGCCGCTTTGGCACTTCAACAGTGAAGATGCGCATTGGCGATTCTCTGCCAGTGTCACGCTCTGAGGAGAACGTGATACGACAGGCAGAGCCTTTCGGCACGTTAGTCATGCCGCGCATGAGACTGTATCCGGCGTTGGTGAAGTACACTTCATCGCCAGCCTTGTAGCGATACTGCGTGAACTTGCCCTCATCGTTCTCGATTGTGCGAGAACCGATGTAGATGCCGGTAAAGCTATCTCCGATAGTATCGAAGACGATTTTCGTCTCATCGACTTCATCCTCGGATACTGTCTGCCATTCATCCGATGGCGTGTCCGTGACTGGTGGCTGCGTGGTAAAGTCTTCCGGCTCTGTTCCTAGTGTTGCCATGGGGGCTGTTGCCTTTCACTGCGTGGTAACGGTGGACTGGAGGCTAGGACGTGGGATGGTTCTTACTGTGAACGTACAACCAGATTAGTGCCGTGACGGCACCAAGGAATCCCGGTATGGCCGCGTAGATTCCCGCCATTCTTACTTCACCTCCCTAGATAAACCAGGTAAGGAATAGGTTTGACTCATCATACTGGTTACTGTGGTCTGTGTACTGATTGGCCCATATCTGCTCTACGGGAATGCTGATGTGGAATTCCTCATCGATGTTGATGGCCAGCTCCTCAGCCGTCCATTCCTTGTTATCGAGTGTCGGAATCCACCAGTAGCGTGGCAGTCCCCGCAGTTCTGACATGGCATAGGCCAGGTCGCTACGGTCGCAGTACACTACTGGCGGCACCTGATGGTTACGCAGGCGCCTGGTGGCCCAATCGCGTAGCTTGCCCTCCTCATCAAAGACAGGGTTAAGCCGCTCGAAGTCGGCGATGCCGTCGTAGGAGTTGGCGCCGGTTACGGTGATGAAGCGGCGATGAGGTATCCGCTTAATGTTGTCTTGCGGAGTGATGGCATAACGGCCATCAGCATAGAGCGCTGCGTATTCAGCGCCTTGCGGGATGTCGTTAAATTTATCTGAGTCGTAAAACTTCACTTCAGCCTCTTTTCGGGTAGTCGCTTGGTGCCGGTAACGAGACACAGATAATCTGTGTCTATTTCTGCGTTATACCAGGACAGGAAACGCAGGTAATGATATTCGACGGCAAATACATTGGTATCCAGTCCGCTAGCTCTCGCCAGGCTGGTTATCTTGTAGGCTTTCTGCCGTCTCAGCAATGCCGCCTGTAGGATAGCGTCCATATCCGGTACCGTTTATCTCATCGCAGTAAGGTGCCATGGCGCGGGCCAATGCGTCCATTCCGTCAGGGCGCAGTAGCACGAGATGCGGGCCGCCTGAGCTAAACTCAAGGCTGAACATGCCGCCATCAGTTTCCGTGATAATGCATTCCGTCATGGCTACCTGAATTCCGGCGGCAGCTCATCAACGGTGATGACGCTATCGAACGCTTCGATAAGGTCGGGGTCTTCCGTTCCCGCTGGCGCATTCTTGCCACGACGTTTCGGGCCTGGACCGTTCATCACTGTCTGCTGTATGGTGCCAGCGTCAGCTAGCGCGGCACGTACCTTTTCGCTGTCCGGATTGGTGACAGCCTCAATAATCTCTGTCGCCAGCTTGACGTAACATGGCATGCACAGAAACTCAGTGCTGCCATCCGCTACGGACACGACGATGTAATCATAAGGGTTGCCACATCCGAAAGAACAGCCATAGCTACGTACTGGCACGTTCTCAGCCATAGATGGCCCGCCAGTTCTGTGCTGAGTTTTCCGCTACAGCGTTAAGTCGCTGTACCATCTCGTATTCAGCATACTCATAGGCCAGCTTGACACGCTCTGGCCATGTGAGTCTCTGAGCGGCCACGCGAGGCGCTGAGAGCTGCTCGACGGCAGGCGGCGCGGCCAGCGTGGCGGGCAGGCGGATGGACTCGTAGTGGTCCCTGCCGGCATGCTGGCCGTGGGAAGGGCCGAGCGCGCGGCGTGCCTGGCGGATGGATTCCCTGAGCTGCGCGGCGATTTCGCGCATGCGTTCGATCATGGCGATGTTACTCCCGGTAGTGAAGCGTGCGCACCAAGCGCCAGTGTCCTGGCCTCATCTGGTGTAATCCCTGTCTTGGCGATCATAACAGACATCACCATGCCAGGGCTAGCGGAGATGTCAACTATCCAGTACCCATAGTCGGACATCCGATGACTGATGACCAGTGGCTTGTATGTCGTCATCTTCCACCACGCGCTATCCTGCGAAACTGCTCTAACGTCTCAACACGCCTGTCTAGCTTTCCTACGATGATATCGTTCAATTTCACGTAAGCACGAAACTCTGTTACCAGCTTACCTAGCTGATAGGATATGCGGAGTCCGACTCCTATCATGCTGATGATGCCGCCACCACCTACCACTATCTCCCAATACTGAGCTGCTTTCATCTCACTCCAGCTTGCAGCTTCCGGTCTTCCTCCCGCTTAGCGCGCGCTTTCTGCATAGCGGCGCGATGCGTTTCCGCATGAGTCGCAATGCCGTCACGTACAGCTTGCGCGGCAGAGATCATGTCACGCGCCTTGCCAGATAGCTTTACCGGAGTCACTTTCGGTATATCGGTCATCATGCATCCTCAAGCAAGATTTGAGCATCCGTCGCACTATAGCCTTTAGCCTGTAGTCTTGTCATGGCATCATCAGGCGTTATCGTTGTCTTCTTGGCCGCTTTCACTATCTCCGCTGTCGTCAGCTCAGCAGTGTTGGCGGCCAGCTCCATGGCCCATATCGCAAGGAGCTGGTCACGGTTAGCCGCTGGTATTCCCAGCGAATCGATGTAACTTGAGGCGTCAGCCTGCGCTATGTGATGCGCGACATACTTTGACCGGATGACAGAGAGAACGTTTGTAATCCATTTCGCCTGACGCCGGTACTCCGCTGACGTAATCACTACGTCAATCTCTGACTGCTCAAATCCGGCAGCTTTCGCCACGTCCGTTAGTTCTGCGTCCGTAATGATGTTATCGATATACATGGACTCTGCTGCCGCGACAGTCTGTTGCTGAGCTGTATGCAGCTTACGCTGCGTGCCCTCGTTAACAAGTATCTGTGCATCTGCGACACTGTAACCATGTTCCAGCGCACGCTTAATCGCGTCTGCCTGAGTCACAGCGCCGACTTCAACAGCACTGGACAGCATGCGCGGTTCTAGCAGCTTAACATGCAGCGCGAAAGCATCGGGGATGTACTTATTCTTGAGACGCGATTCTGCGGACGCCTGCTCTACATCCGACTGAGATACCAGGCCACGGTTATACAGGTCCTCCATTTCCGTGCGCGATAGTGGTTCGCCTGCCGTCTCGTACAGAATAGGGAACGCTGACGCCTCCAGGCCATTCTGTAGAGCGATATTCTGTCCGTCAGCCATGGCTAGGTGGTTCTGAACTACCGCATTGACGGCATCCGCTACTGACATAGGCGCGTAACGCATCTTCAGCAACATCGGTATCCACTCATTACGGATACGCGACTGCTTGACGCCACGCTCAAAGTCCGCTTCCGTGATGAAGTCACGCCGGAATGCTTCCGCTAGCTGTTCCTCGCCTGGCGGTTCGCCAGTGTTACCGATGAATATATTGAGGTTAGCGTCACTAAAGCCATTCTGATGGGCGATATCCTGTGCTTCCGCCAGGGTAATATCAGAGCGCAGGTAGGCTAGCGCGGCATCCGCAAGTGACAGGATGCTGTCCGCTGATTTGACAAGTGGCGCTATAAACTGTTCTGGCACGCCATTGCGCTGTAGAGACAATACAAGCTGGTCTTGCGATATAAAGCCACGCTGAAATAGGTTAATCGCGTCTGCCGCGCCAGGATATGTCAGCGCCATATCCGACAGGACAGCCCATATACCGGCGCCGTAGCCCTGAGCTGCCGCTGTCGACTGGCCGTTGTCATATGATACCTGGCGCTGCGCATATGCCTGAGCTGCCGTCGCGGGGTCAAGGTCAAGGTTCGGATTCAGTCCGACTATCGCATAGACGAAAGGTGCCAGCTCGTTAGACAGGAATGTACCGATAGCAGACTGAGCTGAGCCCATCAGCAGACCGGATACTGCCTTTAGCTGGTCTTCACCACTACGGCTATCTTGCAGCCACTTAAGCACAGCGGGATCGAGCGTACTAGTGTCCTGCTCTAGTATCTTGTCAATGAACGGGCCATAATGGTCCGCTATCTCATGGCCAATCTTATCAATAATGTCTTGCGTAGCCTTGACACGTACGTGATGCTCCCATGGCAGCATGGCCTTTTTAGTCGCTATCATCACGTCGCGTACTGCTGTTGTGATCTTAGGCAGTAGCTTGTCGCCAAGACTGCCGCTCTCGCGTATCGTGCCTAGCTTAGCCATTACAGAACCGCATCTAGGATGTCTTCGATAAGCAGGGCTACCCGCTTGAGGTTATGAATAATCAGTGACAGGAAAAACTTACCTAGCAGACTTCCTATGTTCCATGCCTCAGCCTCGATCTTGGCCAGTAGGAAAGTCCATATTAGGTCAACTAGCTTAACCGGATTACTGATGTAAGCCCATGCCGTGGCGCCCTCATGTGTTATCCAGTGCCAGGCGTCCGTGAGTGACGCTAGCAATGGGCGCCAGACGTCGCGGAGAACAAGCTGATAGACAGCATCAACGGATGAGGCTATCAGGCGCACCACTCGCTCTATCTGAGCTACTGCGTAGTTGTAAACGCCTTTAGCAAAGTTAGTGACATCAGACACTAGCCTGTTGTAGTCATGGATTACTGCCGGTATCAGCACCCTGAGTATGTAGGCGACAACAGCTATAACGCTGAGGGCAAACCGCTGCGCGGCATGCCAGACGTTCAGGAATGCGGTTTGCAGGTCATTCCACGCTGTTCCGACATCGCCAAATATGGCATGCAGGAATCCGTATAGTCCGTTCATAAGGTCACGTACCCATGACCGGACCGTGCCGCTGATGGCGCCAGATGCGGAGGACCACATCCGGTTTATCCAACCGAACATGTTACAGCGACGCTACCTTGTCAAGATGGTAAACGGCAGCGTTGATAGCCCTGGATACCGTATCAGCGTTATGCTGGTCAGCAGGCACATTGACGTATCCCGTTGTACCGATGGCGGCGCCTGACGTTATTTTATATCCGACGCGCCACACTGGCGTAAAACCAGTGCCGGTATCTGACAGCTCAGTGTCTAGCCGCTGTCCGGTAACTACCCACGTTGGCGCATTTGGTGTTGTCATGCTAACCTCTCAGCTTATCTAGCGCGAGTGATGCATTATTCAGGTCTTTGAACGTGCCGTTAAGATTGTAGACAGAGTGCCTTATTTGCACTCCCCATGAGTCCGTACCGGGGCTAGGCACTGGTATAGGTGGCGTGGCAATACCTGGCTTTGGCCCTGGCGGCGTACCGCCACCCTGGAGATACTGCCTGTACTCTCCGTTGTTGTAGGTTGACCATGGCGTAAATCCAGATTCACGCCATAGTACGGCCATGGCATGCGCCTGAGCGATGATGCCGCCATCGATGAGCTGCTTGGGCGTGCCGAACAGTCGCGTACGCTCAGCGTCAAGTGATCCTAGGTAGTTAATCTGGAATGTTCCTACGCTGTAGTCACCTGTTGATGGCGTATCGTTAATGACGCTAAGGTCTAGGCCACCTTCAGCTATGCCGATAGCGGTGCCAATCTCAGCGTTAGCTTCCGACATCCCGTTAGCCTTAAGCTCTATGATGACTTGCGCGCGGGTAGTGTAACGTGGCGGGCCATACGGCCAGATGTCACCCATTTACGTAGGCGCGATGAGGAGAGTAGCAGTGTATGTATGCGCGCCAGCGGCATCCTGATTAAACAGGTGAAGTGACAGAATCTCAGGCACAGTATAAACCGTGAGATTGAAGTCTGTTGTAGGCTGATAGGGTCCGCCTAGGTTCCCTATCGTGTTGCCTGCTTCATCTTCTAGCGTGAGGAAGAATTGCAGTTTCCCGGTAGCGTCAGCAGGATTAATATTCAGGTAGACCGGACCTGGCTGTAGCCATCCTAGCGGATGCTTAGCGCTACCGCTTGCGGGTATCGTCTCGCCAAGTATGTTAACCTCATTACTGATTACCGGGTAGCTGACTTTTCCGGCGTGAGCGTTGACGCCTGCCATGTAAGTCCTGGCTGCAAAGTTAACGGCGCCAGTGTTGTTTATGGTGAGCTGAATAAATTGTGCCTCATTGATGATGACAACGTTAAGGCCAGTGTGCGAGTTTACACGGAAAGTCTCAGAACCGGCGCCGTTAGTGCCGCCAGCGTCAAGCCACCAGTTCAGTGTAAGGACAGCCTGCCCGGCTGATGGCAGTACCCTGAGACGTGTTGCCGCCCATTGTGATACCGGGATAACAGCGCCAGCAATGCTACCGGGCGCCTGATTTACCGATGACGCCGGAAGCAAGTTAAATGACTGCCAGTTCGGTACGCTCTGATAGTCGGGATGACCTACTGGCATGTTCACGGCGTGGCCACCAGTTCAGCGATGTCAGGCGGAAGTGAGGCTAGCAGGGCGTCAGGCGACAAGGGATCAACCGCTGATGATGTGGTGATGTCCGGACTGGTCACGGAATCAGGCAATGCGGCAGATGAGCTAGGCAGCAATGAGACGGTAGACATGTGAGCTGTCCCTGTCTCGTTAACCTGAAACGCCACTTGTATCAAATGAGGGAAAATATCAGTGTTATATGCTGTCACGCTCCAAGATCCTGACGTCACAGCGTTAGCAAGTGGCCAGGTAAAGTAATCATCATCCGGTATGACAAAGCTGCCTATTGTGCGTGGGACGTACTGACTTCCTCCAGCGCCAATGAAAAAACCGACGTTACCCTGTGGCCCTGGCGGCACTTTGACGTCAATCTCTATTACGTCGCCGTCATTGAACACACAGGGAAACGTCAGTGGTGCCGTTACCGGAGTGTTAGCCGGTACGACGATATCATACCATTCTAGTCTGTCAGACACGTGATGCCCCGGTAAGGCTAAGTCAGGTCGTTGTAACTCGCGTAAATCGCTCCTGCTACGGCGCCTGAGATAACATGCAGTCTTATGGTGTTACGTATCTTGAGTCCCTGGTTGCCGTACCAGCGCGAATCTGCCACCAGGGCGCCAAGACTGATTTCTGCCAGCGGGTTATTGCCGTCTTGCAACTCCACCAGCGTGTTGGCAACCTGAACTGGCGTAAGCGAGAACGTGGCAGAGTAGATAGCGCCGACAGTGCCGATCGCCAGAGCCTTAACAGCCCATGTCCCGCTTGACGGTACCGTAACCTCAAACGGTATCTGAGGATACACTCCTACCGCGCCAGCATTGATGGATGTCTCCACAACGCCAGCAGGATCACTGACTGTGAAGTTATTGGAATCGATAGCGGCGACTGTACCGGCTAGTTCTACTGTCCAGTTAACCTGATACGTGCCGCCTGGCACGCCTGCAAGGGATGTGATGGTAGCGCCAGCGGCGGGTGACGTGACCGAACCTTCATTGTCGACTGGTATGTCTGCCGTGGCGTCACGTAGCGAAAAACCGTTCAGGCTACCATCACCTGTTAGCAGTACGACATCAACGGCAGTAGCCAATACGGGAAGTACCCTTACCGGATTGGCCACTACCGTAATGTCTATCTCAGCAGACATGGCCTAGCTGAGCTGAGCGAGGAGTAGCGAGACGTGAACAGCAGTCGCGGCCGCAACGTCGACAACCTGAAGTAGCGTTGACGACTTGTTGTTGGCGGCAATGATCGGAATGTACCCGATGCCGCCCTCCTCAGAGAACCGGATGAAGTAGTCCTGCGTCTGGGCTGCGTCAGGGTCACAGGGTCCGCCAACCTTCAGGTTGCCGGTATCCTTCCCGGTAATGGCGATACCAAGAGCGCCAACGTTGACAGTGTAGCCAAGCAGGGCGTAGTCGGCGCCTGCCTCAAAGTTGTCAAAGTTGGCGTTCAGCGCCACGCCGTTACCCCACTGGCCGAGCGCGCCGCTGGTCACGTCAACTTCACACCCCATGATGTGAACAATGCGTGACTGGATTTCAGAGAACTGCGCAAGCCGTGGCGAGACGCCAGGCAAGTCAGTATATCCGTACTGCAACAGGACGCCATTGGTGGCGGCGCCTGTTGCGTCGATCTCCACAATGGGAGTATCCGACGGATACAGGTAGTCGTTGACGTACGTAGGCAAGAGCCTACGACGCTGTGATGTGCCTGTCTGAAGACGCAAGCCCTGGTTTGCGTCGTGAAGTCGTGGCGATCGTACGCGGATGAAGTCCGCTGTAGTCCCAGACCAGTAGACACCCTCAAGGAGTCCCTGAGCGGTAAGAGCAAATGATGGCACGTTGAACGTGTCACCAGCGGCAGGCGTGGCCGCAAGAACGCCAGCGCCAGCGGCGGTAGCGAATCCTGCGATTGTCTGGAGTGCCTTTGGCATGTCCTGAGTTTCCCGTTCTCTGGTGTTCCGACGTTACCGGGTTACAGCTCAGGTCCGCTTGAACTTAGCGTTATAGCGAATCATCGCGGTAGCGCGCGCGATGCCGTCCTCAAGGGTGACGTTCGGCATCTTGTCAATCGTGGTCAGACCAGCCTGAAGATACGGCAGGTACTGGTCAAAGAATGACGCGAACTTGGCTTGCTTGGCCGTGGCACCCTGCGAAACACGCGGAATGCCGACGTTGATGTAGCTGTTCTGCCAGTCCTGAAGACTGACGGACGCCACGCGACTGGCAAACTTTGCCTTTGATGCGGTAACGCGAGCAAGCCACTTGTCAGCGGCGGCTGCGGCAGCCTGGCCAGGCGCCTGCGTTACGGCCATGGCGCCCGCCTGCATGCGGGGACCGGCCTGAGAGAGTCCAGACAGCCACTTGTCCACTGCCTGAGCTGATGTGCTCCGAACTGGCATTGCTACCTCTCACGGTTGGGGAATACGGCGCCCCGATGGCAGGAGCGGAGAGTCCTGACAGGGATTCGCGCTCCTGCCACCTACCGGGCATCACGCAATAGCATACCTGTTCTATTTTGCGCAAGGCAAGTTACGAGATCCGATTACCTATTCGCATGGGAGGTACCCCTCCCCTAGTCTAGTTAGAGAATGTTTCCCGCATCGCATTACGGTATCTCTCGTAAATAGGACCGGACTTAGCCTTTATCTGAGTAGCAGCTTCCGCCATTGTCTTAACGCCACACTCAACACAGCGTGGTGATTTGCGCGTATTACTGCCTACCTGCATTGGCAAACCGCAGTCACGGCATGGCATTGTCTTAAGGCGCTGCGTTGCTGTCA
>Ga0210395_10002836_pt1 | contig 13394 bp, 5 predicted proteins | sample IncBWH4OmetaG_FD_150861 | JGI IMG/M metagenome (GOLD analysis project Ga0210395, IMG submission 150861) | Forest soil microbial communities from Barre Woods Harvard Forest LTER site, Petersham, Massachusetts, United States - Inc-BW-H-4-O ... | reverse complement strand
GCCTGCTTTGCTTTCGATTCGCAATAAGATCGGCCGCGTCGTACTCGATCCATTTTTTGCTTCGGCTTGCATCTCGGCGGCCATTTTTCTTGCGTGCATGGGGTCGACTCGGGTGTCGGTGTCGGCGGTCATAAACAAGACTGCGGGATACTCCGTGCCCGGCTTGATGTGGTGATAGGGCGAGTAGGCGTAGAGCCACTTGAACTGGTCGGGATTTTCTGAGGTGCCGTATTCCGGGATCCACAATTTTGCGATCTGGAAATTCTGGTAGTGGAGCATGTCGAGCAGCGGGACCTGGCAGACGACGGCGCGGAACAGGTCAGGGCGCTGGGTGATCATGGCGCCCATGAGCAGGCCTCCGTTGGAGCCGCCCTGGATGGCGAGGTGATTTTTGTCGGTATATTTTTCGGAGATGAGGTGCTCGGCGGCGGCGATCATGTCGTCGAAGACGTTCTGTTTTTTGTCGAGCATGCCGGCGCGGTGCCAGTCTTCGCCGAACTCAGCTCCGCCACGCAGGTTGGCGACGGCGTAGATACCTCCGTGCTCAAGCCAGAGATAGGCGCTGGGTTTGAACGCGGGCATGAGGCTGAGGTTGAAGCCGCCGTAGGCGGTGAGCAGCGTGGGATTCTTTCCGTTTTTTTGTAGTCCCTTTTTGTGTACGACGAACATGGGGACGCGGGTGCCGTCCTTGGAGTTGAACCATTCCTGGTTGACTTCGTAGGCGGAGGGATCAATGGAGGGGGCGTCGACTTTGGTCCAGAGCGAAGTCAGGCCGATTATGTCGCCAGAGGGTCCGGTGGGGCGAGTAATCACGTGAACGGGCAACTCGGCTCGATAGATTGTGGGCGGTACGGTGAATGATTGAAATCCGAAAAACATTTCGCCGCGATCCCATCGGCCGGTGGTTCCGAACACGCTGCCGATGGCGGGGAGGGCGATGTCGCTTAATTTTTTGCCGTCGAGATCGAAAAGTTTGAGCTGAGAAGTGGCGTTCTGCTCGTACTGGGCGCAGAGTTTTCCGCCGAAAACGGCGACGCCCTGCAGGACGGCGTCAGTCTGCGGGATGATTTCTTTCCAGGCGGAGCGATCGTAGTTGCCGACGTCGACGACGAAAACGCGGTAACGCGGGGCGTCTTCGTTGGTGGTGATGTAGAGTTTGTCGTTGTAGACCTCACCGCCGTAGAGGAAATCTTTGCCGCTGGTGACGCGAGTGGGCGGCGTGCCTTTCTTCAAGTCCATCAGAAAAAGCTCGGACTTGGTCCAGCCTTGCGAGACGTGGATGAGTAGCCAGCGGCCGTCGTTGGAGAGACTCACGCTGGGCCAGTCTTCGGGATCGCGGCCCTCGCCGAAGATGAGTTGATCTTCCTGATCGGGATCGTCGCCGAGGGAGTGATAAAAAACGTGTCGGTTGTACATTTCCTGGCCGGCGGGAACGTCTCCTTTTTTCGGATACCGGGTGTAATAGAAGCCGGTGTTGTCGAGCTTCCACGCGACCGAGGCGGCGCGGGTGCGCTCGATGGTGTCGGGGAGCAGCGTGCCAGTCTTGGTTTCAATGATGTGCAGCGTGCTCATCTCAGAGCCGCTGGGCGAAGTTCCATAGGCGACGTACTTACCGTTTTCGCTGGGCTGGTACCAGTCGAGCGCGATGGTGCCGTCGGCGGCGAGCTGGTTGGCGTCGACGAGTACGCGATCAGGGCCGTCGAGACCGTCGCTGGTCTTTTCTCGCACATAAAGGATGGGTTGATTCTGCATGCCTTCGCGCCTGGTATAAAAATAATGGCGGCCGGCGAGGATGGGCGGCGTGACGCTGCCGATCGAGAGCAACTCCGTGAGACGCTTCTGGATCGCGTCACGTCCGGCAAGGTGGTCAAGCGTGCCGCGCGTGTAAGCCATTTCCTGCGCGACCCACTGCTGAGTCTCAGGACTGTTGCCGTCTTCGAGCCAGCGGTAGTTGTCGACGACTCTGGTGCCGTGAAACATGTCGGCGACCGGCTTGACCTCGGCCACGGGAGGAGCCGACGGAGCGGTGGAAGACTGGGAGTCGTCGCCCGCGTAAACGGCTGCAGCCAGCAGCAATAAAGATAAAGATAAGGAAGAAAAAATCAGGAACAAACGCAAACCTCCTGCCATGGGCACCTCTTGGGCGAGCTCGCGGTCTAGCGTATCAGAATGAGGGGACGAGAGTTGTCGACGGCTTGTGTGTGCGCGTCCGCTGATAGTGTTTTCAGACCCGAGGCCGGAATGCTATGATAAGTTGTCGCCTGAAGATCGCGCCGACGCGTGGTCTTCCACACTCCTCAGTAGCTCAATGGTAGAGCATTCGGCTGTTAACCGAAGGGTTGTAGGTTCGAATCCTACCTGAGGAGCCATTCTTTTCCCGCCCCTGTGTTGGGTTTAGGCCTCCTTCTGCGTGCTGCCGCCGCGTCGAAGGAGCAGATCACAAGCAAAACTCCGCCTTATAATAGTTCGATAGAAGGACCCACCTGTGCTGACATCCACGGAGTTGACGGAGATCGCCGTCCGGCATGGACGTGAGAAGAAGCGGAAGAACGCAATTGCTGCACTTTTGTGCGGAGCCGTGCCTGCGGGGTTGCTGAGCTTCTATGCTGGTTCTGCTGCTCGTTGGGAGCTGCGGCTTCCGGGCTTCATCGTCGGTCTGACCGTCGGTCTGATCGCGGGTTTGATCTGGGGTGATGCTTTCGAATACGTCTATCACCGCTGGCTGCTACACCGGCCTCGCAGCCCACTCGGAATTGAACATCACGAGCACCATGCGCAGATCGGTACTGCCGAGGAAGCAGAACACGTGGCGCTGATCAGTTCCCCACTGAACATTGTTCTCCTGTTCGTTATCAACGGCGTTCCAGCATTTCTGCTTGCTTCGCTGACGGGCCACTGGGGAATTCTTTCAGGTGTCTTCATGGGTTGGGCTGTCTACCTGATTGCGGCTGAAGAGGTCCACTGGCGTATTCACATGAATGGCTGGCTTCCACCCGGACTTCGGTTTGCTCGTGCTTATCACATGAGCCATCACGATATTCCTAACAGCCGCTATAACGTATTTTTGCCACTCTTTGATTGGCTGTTTGGAAGCACGGGGCGGGGAAGAAGCAAAGTTCCCGTTCAACCCTCAGGAAACTAGGGCTCGTACGTACAGTTAACGCTGTCGGTGGGGTTACGGCGACATAACGCCAACAGACGGCGAAACGAGACTCTAAAGTCCTTTGCAGTGCACGTCTTCTGCCAGCCATGCGGTGACACCTTCCTCAGAACTGAACAAGACTTCTAGGCGTCAAAAGGAAACCGTGATTCTGGCCGTTGAGCGTACCCTCGCCCACAATCTGTCCCCAGATATTCAGATCGCTCGCCGAATTGAGTACCCAGCCAGAACTACTGGGAATCAACGAATTCAAATCTCGCATTCCGCTACGCGCAGTCCAAATGAAAGGACGGCCGACGACCATGATCGGAACTGTGCCATCAAAGCCGGCACCTCCGGTTGCGCCCAGCTCTTGAGAATCGATCGTGTTTCCCGGTACCGTTTCAAGGGTGTGTTAACCAGTTTCGCTGTCTGCTTTACTTCGAATGCGATTGACTGACAGGTACGTTGCAACGTGGCGAGTGGTTGTCGCCTGAATTTGTTCGGGACATCGAGATCGATGCCCATCTTCGTAGTTCCCTAGAACGTATAGGAGATTCCACCCATTGGGGCGGGCTTGTAGTGCAGTCCGTTGTCGTCGAGCTTGAAGAGCACATTGGCAGTGATGATCAGATTTCTGGTTGGATTATATTTGGCACCGACCGAAAAGCTGTTCGTGTTGAAGGTCTGACCCTGGCAGGTCGCGTTTGACGTCAAACTGCAAGTGACGTTCGGATTGCCCAGCCCCTGGGGTCCAGTCACTGCGCCGAGCAGCAGCCGGTTGGCGTTAAAGTATACAGTTCCCAACAGGTCGCCAGTCACGCTCAACCTTTTGCTGACTCCAATGTCAGCGCCCGCCGTGTAAGTCAGGAAATTAGGAAGCGACTTTGCGGTGCTCTGATCTGTGCTGGCGAGGACCGAACTTCCGTTGGCCTCATATCCGATGCTGGCGTGCGGCGAAACCCTGGCTCTGTAATCGACCGCGGCGAAGGGCCGAACTCCAATTGCGCCGGACCCGAGATAGTTCAAATCATTACCCGTGGGCGTGCGGACATCAACTCCTACGGCTAGGCCCGCGCGCTCGCCTTTTACCAGAGTCCCTTTCACGCGAAAGGTTACGTCGCCAATGCCGCCAGCGCTGGCGGTGGTGTCATTCGGCGTGAACACCAGCAGACCGCCGCTGGGCAAAGTTGAGCTTGGGGGCAGCGTCTGGCCGCAAACGAAGCATGTAGCGTGCATTCCCATGCGAACGTCGAGAATGGGGACCGCTACGGAAACGTCGACCCGGTTGAAAAGCCCGTAGGTGGCATAGACCGTGAACTGGTGGACCTTCAAATCGAGGCGGCTCTGAGTTTCGATGAATGGGTTTGTGGTGCAGCCCGGCGTGCCGCTCTGGCAGCCACTGATCTGCAGCGGGATGTTCTTTAGCGACACGGAATCAAGTTTGTCGAACTCGAAGTATTGATAAGTGAACGCGACATACAACTTGTGCCGGCCCACGATTGACGGCCGTTCGGTGAAGATGGGACCCAATTCGCGCTCGCGCGTAAGCCCCGATGGTCCGAAGGAAAAGATAATGCCGGACGCAGGCGAGGGCTTGGGAACGTCGCTGAGTTCGATGCCAAGGGACGCGTTCAGCGCGGAAAATGCCGGCGGGACGGTGGGAGTTATCGTCGCGCCTGGGACATGCAGGTTTTCCACCGCGAGAATGGGAACGCAGTAGAGATGGCTATTCCCGGACGTAGAACAGTTGGTCTGCGCCAGAGCGGATGAACAATTCACGATTGCCGTTAGCAGGGCGGCAAACAATAACAGTTTTCGCATAGGTGTGAACTCCGCGTAATTCCTTAGCTGCATAGATTCGTTGAGCGTCTTTCTCACGGCGGCTATTGCGAAACCGTCAGCTGAAACACCGTTGACGCCTGCAGGTCAGGATTGACTGAACTGCCGGTCACGGTGACTGGATAAGTGCCCGGTGGCGCGCACGTGGGGCAGGCTACGTTGGATTGCGACACGCTTGAGCATGCCGGCATCCACATGAGGACGAGAATGAAAAGCAGCGCGCACCAAACTTGTCGTTGGCGTTTTCGTTCTTTGTCGCCTGGAACCGCGCCCAGGATGACTAGACCGAACAACGGAAGGCCGAAGATAGATGCAAGCAAAATCTGCCGCGAGTCGCCGGAAGGAGCGACCCTGGACAAAGTTGGGGGCGCTGTCAATGAGACGGTTAGCTCCAGCGTATTGGTGCTGTTTCCGTTGCCGTCCAGTGTGATCGATGCAGGTGAGAATGCGCAGCTGGCTCCAGTGGGCAGGTTCTGACACGCGAAATTGGTGAGCGTGATGTTTGCGTCCGACACGCCTCCCGAGAAGTTCACGGCGAACGTCACAGACTGTCCGGCTGCCAGGGAGACGGTAGTCTGCACGGGAGTAACAGTTGGGGTCTGATACACGGTGACGGAGAACGCCGCGGGCGGAGTTCCCGTAAACCCGGTCGTGATGTCCTGGATGGACGTGACGCTGACCGCGTAATTTCCGACGGTGGCATAAGTGTGCGTGAAGGTGAGCGTCGCGGTTCCGGTGCTGTCGGCAGTCCCGGGCATGGTCTGTGGCGCTCCGTCGGACCAGTTGACAGTTGCGCTCAAGGAGTCGCCCGCCGGTGCCGTGCAAGACAGCGTGACTGTTACGGCGAGTCCCGTCTGCCCCGACGTGGGAGGAGAACTGAGAGTGCAGGCCGGCGGAGGCGTCGTGACGGACGCTGTGGTCGCTAGAAACGCTTGCGTGCTGGCGCCCTCAGCTGCAACCGTAAGTATGATCGTCCCGGCAACGAGACCTGACGGTGCGTTGTAGGTGGCGGAGATGTTGTAGTCGAGGGTTCCCGTTATTTGCGTCGCCTGCGTGTTCGTGATGGTTCCGCAGCCAGGAGAGCAGGGCGCGCCGCCGGAACTAAGAGTCCAGGTTACAGTGGGGGTGCTGGCAGAGAAATCCAAAGTTCCCGTGAATGCCTGGGTGCGCAGCAGTTGAACCGGCGTCGGATTGCTGGCGGTTCCGGCTGGACTTACGCTGATGGTGGGACCGTTTACGACGACTGTTGGCAAAGTGCCGGTGAAGAGAATCGGAACTCCCTCAGTGGTGTCGCTGCCCTGAATCGTAATGGGGTAGTTGCCGGCCGCGGTGTAGGTGTTGCTGGGGAATGACATGGTGGCATTTTCGTACGTGTATCCGCCAACCGGAGTGCCGACGGTACATGTTTGCGGGGTGCAACTCACGGTCCCCGTCGTCCCCGTCTTCCACGTGATGGTGGAGGTGAGGTTGTCGCCTGCTAGTGGTTTGGGAGTGGCCGGAGCAACGCAGTCAATCTGTGCGTTTACTGGTTGTCCGATGGCCACGTTGTTAAGGCCGGTATTCGGCGATGGAGTGAGAGTGAGGGCACAAACTCCGCCCGCGGCGATTTGCTGGGACAGTACGGTGTCGGTGGCAGGATTGGGAGTGGTGGGACAGGTAGCTTCCGAGCAGGCTTCCAGCGTAATCGTGAACACGGTGCTGGCGGGGAGATCGAGACCGGTGGGTTGGCCGCCGGATCCACCGCCTCCGCTGGTGGTGGAGGACTGACCGCCTACTGCATTTGCGCCAGCTACTCCGTCCGTGGCAGGACAAGTAGTTTCACCCGTGCCTCCTCCGAAGGGGGCGCAGTAGATAATGGCGGAGCCGAACTGACCGTTGGCCGCGGTCGTCCCGAAATTCAGATTAAGAGTTGGATTCGGCAAACTGAGATCCACAATGGTGCTGCCCAGGATCGTGAGTACGCCAGTGGTCGGCATAACCCAAGTGGGACCCCGGAAGAAACCGCTGCCGCCGCTGGCTGAGATAAACCACGTCACCGGCGGATCCTTGGGATCGGGTATGGTGAAGATCAGGCTCTGGGGGCCATTGCCCGCGATTACGGAGCTATCCGAAAAAGAGAATAGCCCGCCGCTTGCGCCGATGTTGGAGTTCTGCAGCTCCGGCCCTGAGGACGTAGTGCCCGCGACATAGAGGTATTGGTTCGTGGTTTCGCCGACCGACTGGGTGACAGATATCGCCATCGTGGTCGGTGTGGCGCCGTCATTCAAAACGATAGGACTTGACTGGTTTACGAAACATATCAGGCCCCCGTCGGTCACGCAGTCAATCTCCCAGACCGCATTGTTGGCCGCGTCAGCCACGTAGATGCTGCCCGAGGATTGTCCCGGAACGACCGTAGAAGCGATGGAGATGGGATTCGCAGAATTCTGGCCGGAGAGCGTTACCGGATTAGTCTGGGAGTCAACTATTGCCGCAGTCGTCGGAGTCGCATTGGCAGGACAGTTCGCGTCACTCGCGGGGCCAACACCGGCTAGAAACACACCCGAGTTGCCTTTGTCGCCGATGGCGAGGAAGTAGCATCCCGAGGCGTCATTCTGGACGTTAATCGAAACCGGGTTCGACAGACCAACCGCAGACGTGTTGATCTTGGTGGCGGTCTGCGTCGAGGTATCGATCTCCCACAGAGCGGCGGCCGCCCCCACGGTGGAGGTAAGCACGAACACTTCGTTCATATCCGGAGACGCCGCGATGCCGGTAATCGTTCCCAGCGCGGCTGTTTTCGCGGCGCACGTCGAAGTCGACAAGTTGATGATCGAAACCGTGCCATCGCCCTGGTTCGCCACATAGCCAAAGATCGAAGACCCGGGAGTTGCGATCACGATCGCGCCCGGTTTATTGAACACGGGAGAACATGAACCGGCAGCGATAGTCACCGGCTTCGCCACGGCATTTGCCTGGGAAATGGTGCTGATGTCGAAAGACCAGAGTTGGTTATTTTTCTGGTCGGTTACGTAGACGAGTCGAGTGGGAGGATTTTTGCTGCCAGCGGCAGGCGCCACTGCCGTGGCCACGAGTTGCACTGCGGACTGTCCGGACTGTGTGGGAAAGCTCACGGTTTGCAGCGTGTCCTCTGAGAAATTTTGAGCGTCCAGCGTGGTAGTCGCGTTGGCGAGGACAGTGACGGTTCCGTCGGCGGAGTTCACAACAAAGCCCACTGACTGGGCCTCTCCATAGGAGCCAATGCCTGCGATGATGAACAACATGGCGAACAACAGGGCAATGGCTCGAGCCAAAATGCGGGCAGAGCAGAACTGTCGAAGCGCAGAGGTCTTCGAAGGCTTACAGAATTCGGGCGCTGTAGTCATAGGTACTCCTGACGCTTTCGGGCAAATCGCTAGAGTTCGATTCTCCTGAGAAACGCGGCTGTCCTCTCCGATTGAAAGGGGGGAATCGGATGCGATCGAGTTTCAAAGAAAGCGCGGAGCCCCAAGAGATGACGAAGTGATGCAGGGAGGTTCGGCCAACCCCCTAATGAGGGCCGAGAATAACCCTCGCAACTTCACTTGTCAAGAGAAACCGGATTGCAGGGATGGAAAGCGCGGAATGAGTGATGCTAGCGGGTGGCTTTTCCGTATTCGACTCGGTCGATCGTCCAGTCGCTGCTGCGATCACCCAGCTTCTTGAGGTAGAACGTAGCAGGTTGGCTGAACGACTGGGGCTGTCCGCCTGCGGGCTTGATCTGTGCATCTTGAATGCAGGTGGCGACTGCTGTTTTCCCAGTCACTTGTGCGGGGCCAGTTTTACGGACGTTAATGTGAAATGATTCGGCATCTTTGAAGCTACCCTGCATGTCTTTGAACTTCTTGTCGGTCATGGTCGGCCAAATGCGCCTCAACTGGACCGGGTCTTTGCCTTGAAATGCGACCACGTAGGCGTCGAGCACTCCTTGGATGCCGCTCTGGTCGTCGGTTGCGTTCGCAGGCGGCGTTGGCGTAGGTGGCTTGACTTCCACGTGAGCGACGTCTTTGGCGTCGCCTCCTGGGCCGTGGGCAATGAGATTGTGATTCCCGGAATCTGTGGGACTAATCTTCATGGTTCCTTGCGCAGGAACTTTCTGGCCGTCGATGGTGACGTCGGTCGCGCCCTTGGTGTCCCAGCGAAGTTCGACAGACTCTCCTTTCTCGACGGTGTCTGAACTTGCAATCAAAGTTGCAGTGGGCGCGGCGACCGGAGGATTGTGTGTTTCTGGAGTCGTCGTTGCCACCGGCTTGGCGAGCGCTTTGAGATCTGCCACGACCGGTAAGCGAGAGCCCGGTTGAACCTGGACGTTGCTTTGCCAGGCCTGATAGCCGTCCGCTCTTACTTCGACGTTGTGCGGACCCGGCGGCACGTTTATCGACAAGTGGCCAGAGGTTGGGATCGATTCCGGCGGATGCTGGTCGACCACTACGCGCGCGCCCGATGGGCCTTGCACCATTAAGTACTGATCAGTCGGAGCGTTGTTGGGACCCTTGGCCTCAACCAAGGTGAGGGGTAAGTTAAGCTGCTGGCCTTGAGCAACTGCCACTTGTTGCGGCCTGGCGTTTTGGTATCCAGACTTTCTGACCGCGACAGTGTGCGCGCCTGGGGCGACCCCCGGAACGACCAGCCGATGATCGCTTCCGGTCACTCCTGCGAGTGCTCCGTCGACCAGGACGTCGGCTCCCTCGACATTGGTCTGGACTGCGATCGAACCCACCGTCGCTGTCGAAGTCGGCTCGGCGGTCAACGGTAAAGTGAAATCAGTTGGGCCGCCGCGGGCCACGGTAATTTTTTCGGCGAACGCGGCGTATCCCGTATGCTGCGCTGCGACGTCGTGCGAACCAACCGACAATTTCGGCGCGCAGGGTGATGGGCAGACTTTGCCGTCAACTCGGATTATGCCGTTGGAGGGAACAGTCTGAATATGTACCGCGATGGCGCTCGAGCCGGACAGAGCCCACACGATGGCGACGGCTACAACGACAAGGGCTGCCGCGCCGATGCCCAACAGTTTCGTTCGGGAAATTCCGCTGGCGCGGGATCCTGGCGTGAGCGTTGCGTCCGCCGGGGGCGCCAGGTACTGGGTCGGGGCGACTTCGCTCTCCACGGTGCCCGGGGATCCAATCATGCGCGTAGCCCGCAAATCGGCCGGTGGCGCCGGTGTCGCCTGTGGGGCAGGCTTTGCAGCCAAACTTTTCTGCTGCTCATCCAGACGCTGCAACCGTTGAATCTCGCGCTCGAGGTTCGTGTAGCGCGGATGCAACTTACGCAGCAGACCCATCTGGTGCGCCGCCGCGTTGTATTGTCTCGCTGTTTCCAAAGCGCCGGCCCGCTCGACGATCTCCTGTATCGCTTTCTTGCGTTCGCGCGTTACTGCAAGCCTGGTAGCGATCTCTCCGTTCTCTGGATTCTTCCGGGCGGCTTCTTCTGCGACTCGAACCTGGGAATCGATATCACTCTGCTTGCCTAACTCGCGATCCAGACTCTCGCAGGCTTCGTGCTTGCGCAGCATTTCCGACAGAGTCTGAAACTCGGCCGACTCCAAGAATTGTGGAGGTTGCGCCTCGAGATACTTTCGGGTTTCCTGTGAGCCATGCTCGCGCAAGATGCGCTGGCCTTCCTCGAAAGCGTTTTGGATTCGCTTGCGCAGGTGCTCGGAATTGCGGCGCGCGTCCGCGAGCGCGGCACGCACCCGATCATCGGTGACGAACTGAACTTGTTCCTCGAGATACTCGGCCGCGGCATGCGGGCCTTTTTGCGACAGAAGTTGTTGAGAGAACTGAAGCACTTCTCCGACCAACTTTTCCCGCGACAGCTCTTTGCGGCTGGCCCGCAACAATTCTTCGATCTCGGTCCTGCCAGGGAATTCGCTTTGCGCCGCTTCCAGTAGGCGAATCGCTTCGCGGAATTCTCTTCTTCCCAGCGCCTCTTTGGCGCGTTCCAGCAAAGTACGCTTGTGGACTTCCGCGTCTTCTTGCGTCAGTCGATTCTTGATCGCCGTCCGCAGGGACTCCAGTTGCGATTCTCCGGGAACGTCTTGCAGTGCTCTCTCCACCACGGAGAGAGCTTCGAGCGTCTTGCCAGCTTCGAGCAGGTCATTAGCGGCTACAAGCTGCTCATGCGCGTAGGCGATTAGCCTGATCCGTTTTTGCTCGGCTTCGGCGAGAGCTTTCAGCTTCAGTAGTCCGGATTCCTGGGGATAGCGCTGCAATCCTTCGGTGGCGATGGCAGCTGCTTGCTCGTAGTCTTCGCGGGCTGCGGCTTCCTCGATTTTCCGACTCAGCTTCTCCAACTCCGCTTTGCGCAGTTGCTGCTCGCGGGCGGTGTTGGCAACTTTTTGCAGAGAGCGGAGTTCCACGGACGAGGAATCAATCGCCTCGGCTACCTGCAGAGTTTCAAGCGCCCGGGTTAGATCGCGGGCTGCAAGCTGGTCGCGGGCATCGTCAAGCAGCTTGCGGAGCGCCTGCTTGCGGTCTCGCTCTTCGACCTGCTTGAAAATGACGAAGCGCAGCGCCTTGGCGGAGGTTTCATCCGGGTCAAGTTCAAGCGCCTCACTGACCGCCCGTTTTGCTTCGTCGAGGTCTCCGGCCTGCTGCGCGCCCTCGGCCCGGCGCAGTGCGTGGTGCAGGCGAGTGGCACGAGTCTTTGCTTCCTGAACGGACTGTCGCAGACGCAACAGATCCTGGTTGGTCCCGTCGACGTCGATTGCTTGCGAAAGAATGTTGAGCGCATCATCATAGCGACGATCGAGGAAAGCTTCGTCAGCCTGCGTGCGCAGCTGGCGGGATTGTTCTATGCGCCGTTGCTGGCGAATGCGCTCCTGCACCTCGCCCAGCATCTGGTAGGCGCGCGTGTTGTGCTCTTCGATTCGAAGGAGCTGTTTCAGGCATTCCTCAGCCTTGTTCCATTCCGCCTTTTGGATCGCGGTTTCCGCGCGCTGCAGCCACTCGCGTACGTCCGTACCTTTCTGCTGCTCGCGCAAAAGCTGCAGATCGAAAGCGAGGTCGCGGCAACTGGCATAACGGTTTTCACGGTTTTTGGCGAGGGCTTTGGCGACGATTGAATCCAGTTCGGGCGGGTAGCCCTGGACGTAGGAACCGATAGGCAGAGGATTGTCATGAATAATGCGATACATGACCGCCGCTTCTCCGGCTGCCTGGAAGGGAAGCGTGCCGGTGAGAAGCCGGTAAAGAACGACTCCGGTGGAAAAAATGTCGGTTCGGATATCGAGCGGAGTGTTCTGGAACTGCTCCGGCGACATGTAGTGCAGGCTGCCGACAACTTCGGTGCGGCTGATTCCGGTATCGCCGATTCGGGCTATTCCAAAATCGACGATCTTCACACTGTCGTCGTTCAGCAACATCACGTTCGCGGGCTTGATGTCGCGATGGATAATGCCGCGCTCGTGGGCGTACGCCAGACCGTTGCAAATGTTGATGCAGATGCGCAGTTTGTTGGCGAGGCTGATGGGGCGCCCGGAGGAAATGGCCGACTCCAGGCTCGATCCTTCGAGATATTCCATGACCAGGTAGGGGTTCCCGTCCTGGTTGCCGAAATCGTAAATCGTGACGATGTTCTGGTGTTGCAGGCCGGCGGTTGACCGCGCTTCCACGTCGAATCGCTTGAGTAGGGCGGGGTTCGCCCCGATGATCATCTTGATGGCGACTAGGCGGTCAAGCTGGGGGTCGCGTGCCTTATAGACCACACCCATCCCGCCTCGGCCGATCAGGTCGACGACTTCGTACTTGCCGATTTTTGTGGGTTGGTCCTGCAAGTTCAACCCCAGTTTTCCGGTGAGGGGGGCGTTGACCGGAGAGATTTCCTTAAAACCTGGACTCGGATTGTAGTGCGTTCCAGGGCCTAAGTAAATGGCACTCTGGAAGCCAGCAAAGGGCAAAAACAGGCCCGGATTCGAATTCCGGGCCTGTGTTTTGTTCAGGTAAGTTTGTTCAAGTTTATCGTGCAACGTTCAACGCACGAATAACGCCCGGGTTATTTCTTGCCGACCAAGGCGTTAATCAGACCTATGCCGTTGGGGCTGCCCCATCCGGTGACCAAATCGTAGCCTTTCACAGCCGAGTAGCCGCCGGACTTGCCGCTAGTAATGTCGTGGAAATCCGTGGCATAGCTTGTACTCACCCCAAACGCATAGAGATAAGGGTTGATGAACCCGAGGGTCTTGAATCCGTCAGCGACTAGTTGCTGGTTGACGAGGGCCATGTAGCCCGCCCACATGGGAGCGGCGAAGCTGGTTCCACCATACTCATTGGCGGTGCAGCCGCTCTGGTCGGCGCAGACGTAAAACGTAAAATTGGCGTTGGCGGAGACGTCTGGGCCGTTGCGGTAGCTGGTCGAGCCCTTGTTGCTGGAATTGACTACGCCAACCAGCTTT
>Ga0210395_10002835_pt1 | contig 13395 bp, 8 predicted proteins | sample IncBWH4OmetaG_FD_150861 | JGI IMG/M metagenome (GOLD analysis project Ga0210395, IMG submission 150861) | Forest soil microbial communities from Barre Woods Harvard Forest LTER site, Petersham, Massachusetts, United States - Inc-BW-H-4-O ... | reverse complement strand
GCGCTGGTCAGCCACCCGGACGAGGTGGCGGGGCTGATCGTGACCGCGGTCAGCGCCGTGGCGAGCGGCGCCGTACCAGGCTAAGATCGCCGCCGCCAGCTAAGACAAGGATTACGAGATCGTCGCGGTGGATGACTTCCCGCTCGTATTCCGGGCCCAGCTTGCTTGACAGCCAGCGGGTGGACCGGCCCATCAACGACGGGAGCTCGGTGGCGTCATAGTTGACCAGGCCTCTTGCTATTACCTTGCCGTTCTCGTCGGTCAGGTCGACTGGGTCGCCTGCCTCGAAGGTGCCGGCCACGCCGGTGATGCCGGCGGGGAGAAGGGACGCGTGGCGGACGGTGATCGCTTCGACCGCGCCGTCATCCAGCCTGAGGGCGCCGGTTGCCACCGCGGCGTGGGCTAGCCAGAGAAATCTGGTGCTCGGACGGATGCCGGTGGCGGCGAAATAGGTGCCGACGAGTTCGCCCGCCAGCGCGGGCACTGCCTGTCCGGCCGAGGTCACCACCGTGGGTATGCCGGCTGACGTGGCGATGATGGCCGAATCGACCTTCGTGGACATGCCGCCCCGGCCGAGGCCACTGTGGCCGGTCCTGCCCGCCTTAACGTGGACCAGGTCTTCCGGGCCGCTGACGATGTCGATGTGCCTGGCGTGGCCTTTGCGGGGGTCTCCGTCGTAGAGGCCGTCCACGTCCGACAGCAGGATGAGAGCACTGGCGCGCGACACGTGGGCGACCAGGGCGGCGAGCCGGTCGTTGTCCCCGAAGCGGATCTCGTCGGTGGCCACCGTGTCGTTCTCGTTGATCACCGGGACCATGCCGAGTTCGAGCAGGCGGTCAAGGGTCCGCTGGGCGTTGCGGTAATGGCCGCGGCGCATCAGGTCGTCGGCGGTCAGCAAAACCTGGCCGACGCCCAGGTCGTGAGCCTTGAAGGCCTCGGTGTAGCGCGCGATGAGCAGTCCCTGGCCGACGGACGCGGCCGCCTGCTGGGTGGCCAGGTCCCGCGGGCGCTTGCTGAGGCCCAGGGGAGCCATGCCGGTGGCGATCGCGCCAGAGGAGACGAGCAGCACCTGGCGGCCGCTGTGCACCCGGGCGGCGATCGCGCCGGCGAGTGCCACGATGCGGGTGTCGTCGATCGCGCCGTTTTTCGTGGTCAGGGAGGACGAGCCGATCTTGACGACCGTCCGCGGCGATGCGGCGATGTCGTCCCGCACGGCGTCCTCCAGCACGGTGTCCTCCAGCACGGGCAGGCCGGTATTGTCTTCGCCGGCCGCCTCGATCATCGTGTCAGGCGCCAGTCGGTGCCGCGCGGGCCGGCCGCGTGGCCGCCGCCCGCCGGGAGCTCCGGGTCCCAGTCGAAGACGACCGCGTCGTCGTAGTCACCGATCAGGATCGTGTCGCCCGCTTCCGCGCCCGCCTTGGCGAGGGCTTCCTCGACACCGAGCCTGGCCAGCCGGTCCGCGAGGTACCCGACGGCCTCCTCGTTGGTGAAATCGGTCTGGGTCACCCAGCGCCACGGCTTCTCGCCGCGGATCAGGTAGACGCCGTCGTCGGTGCGGACGATCTCGAAGCCGACTTCCTTGACCGCCTTCGGGCGGATCACCACGCGGGCCGGCTCCAGGTCGGGGGCGAGCTCGCGGGCGCGGGCGACGACCTCCGCCATCGCGAAGCCGAGCTCGCGCAGGCCCTCATGCGTCGCCGCCGAGACCTCGTAGACCGGCAGGCCGCGGGCTTCCAGCTCCGGCTTGACCAGGTCGGCGAGGTCGCGGCCCTCGGGGACGTCGATCTTGTTGAGCACGACGAGCCGCGGCCGGTCCTTCAGGCTGGTGCCCACCAGACCCCCGTTGACCCGGCCCGGGCCGATGAGCTCCTCGTAAGCCGCCAGCTCGGCCTCGAGCGCGTCCAGGTCGGTAATCGGATCGCGACCCGGCTCGGCGGTCGCGCAGTCGAGCACGTGAACGAGCGCGGAGCAGCGCTCGATGTGCCGGAGGAAGTCATGGCCGAGACCCTTGCCCTCGCTCGCGCCCGGGATCAGGCCGGGGACGTCCGCGACCACGAACTGGACCTCGCCCGCCTCGACGACGCCGAGGTTCGGTATCAGGGTGGTGAAGGGGTAGTTCGCGATCTTCGGCCTCGCCGCGGACATGGCGGCGATCAGGGAAGACTTGCCCGCGTTCGGGAAGCCGACAAGGCCGATGTCGGCGACGGTCTTGAGCTCAAGGGTGAGCTCGCGCTCCTCCCCCGGCTCGCCCTTGAGCGCGAAGCCCGGCGCCTTCCTGCGCGGGGACGCGAGCGCGGCGTTGCCGAGTCCGCCACGGCCGCCAGCGGCGGCGACGAAGCGGGTGCCCGTGCCCATCAGGTCGACGAGCACCTCGCCGTCGGCGAGCACCACGGTACCGTTCGGTACCTTCACGACGAGGTCGTCTCCGGCGGCTCCGCTGCGGTTCGAACCCTCGCCCTGGTGGCCGTTGTCCGCCTTGCGGATGGGGCGGCGGTGGAAGTCGAGCAGCGTCGCCGTGGACGCGTCGACCTCAAGGATCACGCTGCCGCCGCGGCCGCCGTTGCCGCCGTCCGGGCCGCCGAGGGGCTTGAACTTCTCCCGGTGGACCGAGGCGCAACCGTTCCCGCCGTGCCCCGCGTGGACCCGGAGCGCGGCGTGGTCGGCGAATTCCGCCATGATCGATCCCCTTACTGTCATCTCCCGGGGGACGTCCCCCCGTACCCCGCGTGCACGTCCGATCGCAATTCGATTTTATCGGACATGCGAATGGCGGGCCGGAAACCCGGCCCGCCATCGGAAGTTGTCTGCCGCCGCCTGGCTAGGCCGGGACCTTCTCAGGCTCCGGCTTCTCGACGATGCTCACGGCGCGGCGACCGCGCACGCGGCCGAACTGGACCTTGCCCGCGACCAGCGCGAACAGGGTGTCGTCGTCGCCACGGCCGACGCCGAGACCGGGGTGGAAGTGGGTGCCCCGCTGCCGGACGATGATCTCGCCCGCGTTGACCGTCTGGCCGCCGAAGCGCTTCACGCCAAGCCGCTGCGCGTTGGAGTCGCGGCCGTTCCGGCTGGACGACGCGCCCTTCTTGTGTGCCATGTCTCGTTACCCCTACGACTTCGCGATGCCGGTGATCCGGACCTGCGTGTACTGCTGCCGGTGACCCTGACGGCGCTTGTAGCCCGTCTTGTTCCGGTAGTGGATCATGTTGATCTTCGGGCCCTTGGCCGGGCCGACGACCTCGGCCGTCACCTCGTAGCCGCTGAGCTCCGCCGGGTCGCTGATGACCGTGCCGCCGTCCACCACGAGAAGCGCGGGGAACGTGACGCTCGACCCGGCCTCCTCGTCCGCAAGCTTGTCGACGGTGAGCACGTCATCGAGGGCGACCTTCTCTTGCCTGCCACCGCAGCGCACAATCGCGTACACCCGAGAACTGCCTCTCCCTGTATGCGTGCCCCACTCGTCGTGTCGGGCAGCCATCGGCCGGGTATTGCATTTACCCCGGTGACCGACGGTGCCGCTGCGGGCTCGCCATGAATCTGACATGCCATCTTACGTGCATGAAACGACCAGTTTCGATCGCAACCCGCTCGCCACTACCTGGGCTCGCACGGTTGCTACCTGGTCGTTGCGCGTAAGCATACCAGTTCCCCCAGTGCGCTCGGCCATCCGGGCCCGATGCGCACTCGGCCCGTTGTCCGAGCGCTCAGACTGAGTGTCCTTCCGGCAGCGAGTGTCTCAGCTGTCGGGCGACCGCGCGAGGGGCTGGTGGGGGGAGAGAGGCCGATGGGAACACAGAGACGGAAGACGGCGACGGGCATGGCGCGTCGCCGTCTTCATGTCGCCTCTTTACGCTTCGTTTACGCTTCGTTTACGCTTCGGGGCGCTTTCCTGGCTGCCTTCGGCCGGGGCTCGCCTTCGCCGCCGGCCGGAGCCGGCGTTACGGCTCCCGGAGGAAGCCGCCCTCTGAGGCGGGCGCGTCGCCGCGGGCTTCTTCCTGGTCGGCAGCAGCTTCCGGCTCCACCTCAGGCTCTGCGAGAGCTCCCGGGGCAAAGGAGGCTGCCGCCTCCGCAGGGGCTTCCGCCGCCGCGGGAGCGTGTGCCTCCGTGGGGGCTTCCGGCTCTGCGGGAGCGTGCGCCTCGGCGGGCGCCTGGGGCTCGGCCAGAGCTTCCGGCTCCGGGGCGGCTGCTGCCTCCGCGGGGGCTTCGGGCTGCGCCGTGGCTGCTGACTCAGGAATGGTCACCGCGACGGCGGACTCTGTATCCAGGGCCGGGGCCGCATCCGGGGCCGGGGTCGTGTCCGGGTCGGGGGCGACCGTGACGCGGGCCACGGCGGAGCCGGCCCGGGTGCGGCGCACCCCGGTGGAACCGGCCGCGTCCGCGGCTGAGGTCTCCGGGGACGTCGCGGGGACCGACGGTGCCGTGGCGACCGGGACGACGGCCACGGGGGCCGAGGTGTCCTCGACGTGGACCACGGTGGCGAAGGCCGTGCCGCCGGCGGTGGGGCGGCGGGTACGGCGGGCGCCGTTGCCGCTGTCCGACGTCGCTGAGCCAGTCGCGGCTGAGCCAGTCGAGCCGGCCTCGCCCACCGTCGGCAGCGTTGCGCCAAGGCCGGCATCGGTGGCACCGAGCCCGGCGGTGTCCGCGATCAGGCTGTCCTCAATCGCGGCATCCGAGATCGCCGCGTCCGCGCCCGTGTCGTCCGTCATCCGGCCGCGGTTACCCCTGCCGTTGGCCTGGCGGCCGGTGCCGTACTCGGTCCGGCCGGGACGCTCGCCGCGGCCGTTGGCGCCTTCCCGGCTCCTGCCGTTGCCTGCGTCGCCCGCGGTGCCGTGACCGTTCCCGTTTCCGGGGGGCGGGCCGGGGATCGGGCGCTTGACCGTGCCCGCCGAGGAACGGTGCGCCGGCTCGGCCGGCGAGTCAAGCGTGATGATCACGCCGCGGCCGTTGCAGCACTCGCACTGCTGTGAGAACGCCTCGAGCAGGCCGGCGCCGACCCGCTTGCGGGTCATCTGCACCAGGCCGAGCGAGGTGACCTCGGCGACCTGGTGCTTGGTCCGGTCCCTGGCCAGGCACTCAAGCAGCCGCCGGAGCACGAGTTCCCGGTTGGCCTCGAGCACCATGTCGATGAAGTCGATGACAACGATGCCGCCGACGTCCCGCAGCCGGAGCTGGCGGACGATCTCCTCGGCCGCCTCCAGGTTGTTCCTGGTGACGGTCTCCTCGAGGTTCCCGCCCTGGCCGGTGAACTTGCCGGTGTTGACGTCGATGACCGTCATGGCCTCGGTGCGGTCGATGACCAGCGAGCCGCCGCTCGGCAGCCACACCTTGCGCTCAAGCGCCTTGGCGAGCTGCTCGTCGATGCGGTACTCGGCGAACACGTCGTCGCCGTCGTCGTCGGTCCACCGGGTGATCCGGTCCGCCAGGTGCGGCGCGACGTACCTGACGTACTCGTCGACGACCTCCCAGCCCTCCTCACCGGAGACGATGAGGCTGCTGAAGTCCTCGTTGAACACATCGCGGATGACCCGGACCGTGAGGTCGGGCTCGCCGTAGAGCAGCGCGGGCGCGCTCGCGGTCTTGGCCTTCTTCTCGATGCTTTCCCACTGCGCGGCCAGTCGCGTAATGTCCCGGTCGAGTTCGGCCTCGGCCGCGCCCTCGGCGGCGGTCCGCACGATCACCCCGGCGTTCTCCGGCGTGACCTTCTTGAGGATCGCCTTGAGCCGGTTCCGCTCGGTGTCCGGGAGCTTGCGGCTGATGCCGGTCATCGACGCGGACGGGACGTAGACCAGGTACCGGCCGGGCAGGCTGACCTGGCTGGTGAGCCGGGCGCCCTTGTGCCCCACCGGGTCCTTGGTGACCTGCACGATGACCGACTGGCCCGGCTTCAGCGCCGACTCGATCCGCTTCGGCTGGCCCTCGAGCCCGGAGGCGTCGAAGTTGACCTCGCCGGCGTAGAGCACGGCGTTACGGCCCTTGCCGATGTCGACGAACGCGGCCTCCATCGACGGCAGCACGTTCTGCACCTTGCCGAGGTACACGTTGCCCACGTAAGAGGCGTGCGAGGTCCGGTTCACGTAGTGCTCGACGAGCACGCCGTCCTCGAGCACGGCGATCTGGGTCCGGTCGCCGCGCTGCCTGACCACCATCGTCCGCTCGACAGACTCCCGCCTGGCGAGGAATTCCGACTCGGTGACGATCGGCGGCCGGCGGCGGCCGGATTCGCGACCCTCGCGCCTGCGCTGCTTCTTCGCCTCCAGGCGGGTCGAGCCCTTGATGGACCGCACGTCGTCGAGGGCGCTGTGCGCCTCGCGGACGTGCACGACCGTGTCCGGCGGGTCGTCCGGGGACAGCACGTCCACGTCGGACGATCCACGGCGCCGCTTGCGCCGCCTGCGGGTTGCCGTTGTCCGGCCGCTGACGCCACCCTCGCCGAACTCGTCGCCGTCCGCGGCGTCCTCGCCGTCCTCGCCCTCGTCGGCGTCGTCGGTGGCCACGCCGCCGGCACCCGCGCCGGTCCCGGCGCGGCCCCGGCTCCGGGGGCTGCGGCGACGGCGGCGACGGCTACTGGCACCCTCGTAGTCGTCGTCGGCGACGGCGCCCTCAGGCGCCTCGTCGCCGTCCGCATCGGCTACCGCGCCTGCCGCGTCGGTGCTCTCGAGGGGGAAGAGAGCGTCGTCCGGGCCGGCGTCGCGGACCCGGCCGCCGCGGCCGCGGCGGCTCCTGCGGGCAGTGGTCCGGCCGGCCTCGGCGTCGCCCGGCTGGTCGTCGGGCACGTCCGCGGCGCCCCGGGTGCTCCGGGTCCGGCGGGTGGTGGCCCGGCCGGCCTCGGCGTCGCCCGGCTGGTCGTCCGGCACGTCTGCCGCGCCCCGGGTGGTCCGGGTCCGGCGGGCAGTGGCCCGGCCGCTCCCGGCGTCACCCGGCTGGTCGTCGGGTGCCTCCGCCTCGCCCCGGCTGGTCCGGGTCCGGCGGCTTGGGCCGCCGCTGTCCGCCGCGTCACCGGTACCGAAGTCACGGGCGCCCGAATCACGGGCACCCGAATCACGGGTACCGGAGTCACGCGCACCGGAATCACGGGCACCGGAATCACGACTCGGCGGAGCCGCCGACGGCGCAGGCGGCTGGAAGAGCACCTGCGGCGCCTGGAACACCGCCGCCGGGACCGCCGGCGCTACTGGCGCGGACGGCGGCGGGGCGGCGGGAGCGGGTCCCGCATTTCCTTCCTGATGGCTGCTTGCCTGGTTAGTGTCTGTCTCGTGGCTGTTGCGCTCGCTGTCGAGCATACGGGCGATCTCCAGTCAGGCCTCCGGGCGCGATCGTACGCGGGGCGGCGATGCGCCGCACGGAGGCTAGTAGTCGTTCACCTGGCCGACCGGACCCGCGGCCGCGCGGGAAAAAGTCACGCGCGTGGGTGGGGGCGTGTCGCCCAGGCATGGATGTGTACTTGAGCTCCGGAGTGGCGGCGGTCATAGCCGGACCACCCCGGATTCGCCGAGAGACCCCTGCTCGAGCCGAATGATGAGCTTCGACTCGGCCGGGACCACATCGGAAACGTCGCGGAGCGCGTTAAGCACGTCGTCAGGCCGGACGGCCGGAGCGGTGTGCCGGACGACCATTCGCAGCACGGTGCCGCCCATGTCGTCGGAGGCATCGGGGCCCTCAACGCTGAGGCTGGCCACGGCTGCCCGGGCGTCCATACGCCGCATGCCCTTGGAGGTGAGCCGCTCCACCGGCGCCTCGGTAAGGGCAAGAAATTCCTGCACTATCGGCACTGCGCTCTCGGGCGCCAGACCGGAGAGAACCACTCGCCACTCGGACGCGGTGAGCCGACTAGCCGGCAATCCCCCGGAGTCCTCAGTGACAGCGATCACGTCTATCCCATCAGGCAGCGCCGCGTTCAACCGGTCCCGTACGGCGTCCGCCTCGACCTTGCTGGTCAGCGCGAGGCTCAGGTACTCGGCCTCACTCGCGACCCCGGTCGGGGCGCCGCCCGCGTAGGAAATCTTGGGGTGCGGCGTGAACCCGGCTGAGTACGCGATCGGCAAACCTGCCCGCCGCACGCCCCGCTCGAAGGCTCGCGCCACATCCAAGTGGCTGGCAAAACGCATCTTTCCCCGCTTAGCATACCGGACCAAGAGATGCGTGTTCGTGACCGGCTTGCCGCCGTTTTGATCCACGCTCACGCTTATCTCCCGTTTGTCGCCAGTACGGGAAGCAAGCGCCTTCCGTCCAGTCGATCTCCCGTCGGACCGGTCTGAATCTCCGTACCCATGGCTGGGCACACTCCACACTCATAACAAGGAGTCCACCGGCAGTCTTCCACTTCGCCGGCTCCCTCCGGCGCCACCGCCGACCGCCAGTCCTCCCAGAGCCAGTCCCGGTCCAGGCCCGCGTCCAGGTGGTCCCACGGCAGTACCTCACCGTAGTCACGTTCGCGCGTAGTGTACCAGCCAAGATCGACGGGCGTTCCGGCCAGCGCCTGGGCGCAGGCCGCCGTCCAGCGGGCGAAGGAGAAGTACTCCCCCCACCCGTCGAACCGGGCGCCGTCCCGCCAGGCGGCCAGGATGACCTGGCCGACCCGCCGGTCGCCGCGCGACAGCAGCCCTTCGATCATCGAAGGCGTGCCCTCGTGGTACCGGAAGCCCACCGACTTGCCGTACGTCCGGTCGCCGCGCAGCGCCGCGCCGAGCTTGTGCAGCCGGTCGTCCACGACCTCGGCCGGGCACTGCGCCGCCCACTGGAACGGCGTGTGCGGCTTGGGCACGAACCCGCCGATCGACACCGTGCAGCGGATGTCCTTCCGCCCGGTCGCCGCCCGGCCCGCCGCGACGACCTTCTTCGCGAGGTCCGCGACGGCGAGCACGTCCTCGTCGGTCTCGGTCGGCAGGCCGCACATGAAGTACAGCTTCACCTGCCGCCAGCCGGAGGAGTAGGCGGTGGTCACGGTGCGGATCAGGTCTTCCTCGGTGACCATCTTGTTGATCACCTTACGCATCCGCTCGGAGCCGCCCTCCGGGGCGAACGTCAGGCCGGAGCGCTTGCCGTTGCGTGACAGCTCGTCCGCGAGCGTGATGTTGAACGCGTCCACCCGGGTGGACGGCAGCGAAAGGCCGACGTTGGACCCCTCGTAGCAGTCGGCCAGGTCGACCGCGATCTCGTTGATCTCGCTGTGGTCGGCGCTGGACAGCGACAGCAGCCCCACCTCGGAGAACCCGGTCGACCGCAAGCCGGTCTCGACCATCTTCCCGATCGTGGAGATGGAGCGCTCGCGGACCGGACGGGTGATCATCCCGGCCTGGCAGAACCGGCAGCCGCGGGTGCAGCCGCGGAAGATCTCCACGCTGTACCGCTCGTGCACGGTCTCCGCGACCGGCACGACCGGCGCCTTCGGGTAGGGCCAGGCGTCCAGGTCGAGCAGCGTGTGCTTGCGTACCGACGCCGGGACGCCGGGCCGGTTCGGCACCACCCGCTCGATCCGCCCGTCGGGCTGGTACTCGACGTCGTAGAACCGCGGCACGTAGACCCCGCCGGTCGCGGCGAACGCGAGCAGCAGCCCGTCCCGCCCGTCGGGGCAGCCCGCCGCCTTCCATGCGCGGACGATGCGGGTAATCGTGAGCACCGCCTCCTCGCCGTCGCCGATGACGACCGCGTCGAGGAAGTCCGCGATGGGCTCGGGGTTGAACGAGGCGTGGCCGCCGCCCAGCACGATGGGGTGCTCGATCGCCCGGTCGGCCGCGAGCAGCGGGATGCCGGCCAGGTCGAGGGCGGTCAGCAGGTTGGTGTAGCCGAGTTCGGTGGAGAAGGAAACGCCGAGGACGTCGAACGCGCCGACCGGCCGGTGCGCGTCGACCGTGAACTGCGGGACACCCGCCGCCCGCATCTTCGCCTCGAGGTCGGGCCAGACGCTGTAGGTACGCTCGGCGAGCACGCCTGGCTGCTCGTTCAGCACTTCGTAGAGGATCGCGACGCCCTGGTTGGGCTGACCGACCTCGTACGCGTCGGGGTAGAGGAGCGCCCACCGGACATCGGTGTCATCCCAGTCCTTGACGGTGGAGTTCACCTCACCACCGACGTACTGCACGGGCTTGCGCACCAGCGGCAGCATCGGCTCTAGCTGTGGGAAGACCGACTCAACAGGCATGAGGTCCAGAGTACCTACCATTGGGAACGGACCGTCGTGGCTCCGTCCCGTGCTGCTATCTCTTCCCGGGCCGTTCGCCGAACAGGCTGTGGTGGCGGCGCACCGACTGCAGCAGGCCGACGGCGATCATGTCGGCGAAGATCGCCGAGCCGCCGTAGGAGATGAACGGCAACGGCAGCCCGGTGATCGGCATGATGCCGATCGTCATGCCCACGTTCACGAAGGTCTGGAAGCCGAACCAGATCGCGATGCCGGAGGCCACCAGCAGGCCGAACATGTCGTCGGCGAGCTGCGCGGCGCGGATCGCGCGGAACACGACGAAGGACAGCGCCGCGACGATGACCGCGCAGCCGACGAAGCCGAGCTCCTCCCCCGCGACCGTGAAGATGAAGTCGGTCTGCACCGACGGGACGAAGTTGCCGGCGGTGAACGTGCCGTGGAAGAGCCCCTGGCCGTGCAGGCCGCCCGAGGCCACCGCGATCTTCGCCTGGAGGGCGTTGTAGCCGACCCCGGCCAGATCCTGCTGCGGGTGCAGGAAGGACGTCAGCCGGGTCAGCTGGTACCCCTTGAGCAGGTGCGACTTCGCGACCGCGTACACGCCGCCCGCCACCGCGGCGGCCAGGCCGAGCACCCAGAAGAGCCTGATGCCGGACACCACGATCATGCCCGCGAGGGTCACCGCGAGCACGAACATGACGCCGAGGGCGGGCTCCCGCTCGACGAGCAGGATGAGCGGTGCGGCCGCGAGCACGGCAAGCGCGACGTCCTTCAGCTGCGGGCGGCCGCCCGGCAGCTGGCGGCGGGACAGCAGCCAGGCCACGGACAGCACGAGCCCGAGCTTGGCGAACTCCGACGGTTCCACCTGGAACCCGCCCGGCAGCGCGATCCACGCCTTGGCGCCGTTCACCGACTGGCCGTGCGCGAGCACGGCGAGCAGCAGCAGCACCGACACGCCGTACAGCCACGGCGTCCAGCGCCTGATCCGCCGGTAGTCGATGGACGCGGTGACGAACATGAGGATCAGCCCGAGGAACGCCCACAGCGCGGCCTTCTCCAGGTAGTAGTGCGGGTTGACGCCCGCCGCGCGCAGCGTCGGCTCGGTCGCCGCCCAGACCAGGATCGCGCCGAGCACCGAGAGCCCGGTCGCGACGACGATCAGCGGCCAGTCCCAGGACCTGGCGATGCCGTCCTTCGCGAACGCCCGCCCGAGCGCCGACCGGCGGCGCGGGGCGAACGTGCCGGCCCGGGGGCCTGCCCAGCCGCGGGACGGGAGGCCGACGGTCATTTCGCCACCCCCAGCGTCGGGATGCCCGGCAGGGTGCCGCCGGGCAGCGCCGCCTTGTGGCCCTCGAGGCCGAAGATGCCGTCCCAGATCTGGCGCACCGCCGGGGCGGCGGCGTCGGCGCCGTAACCGGAGTGCGGCAGCATGACCACGACCACGAACTGCGGGTGGTTGCACGGCGCGAACGAGGCGAACACCGAGGTCGCGACCGCGCCCTCGATCTGGGCGGTACCGGTCTTGCCGGCCACGCAGACCTGGTTGAGCGGGAAGCCGGCGAACGCGCCGGCCGCGGTGCCCTGGGTCACCACGCCTTGCAGCGCGTTCCTGATGTAGGCGAGCGTGCCCGACGCGACGGGCAGGTGCCTGGTCACCGGCGGGTTGATCTTCTGCACCAGCTTGCCGGAGGCCGACACCAGCGCCTCGCCGATCCGCGGCGCGTACAGCGTGCCGCCGTTGGCGAGCGCGGTGTAGGCGTTGGCCAGCTGGACCGGTGTCACCGTCACGTACCCCTGGCCGATCGCCGCGATCGCCGCCTGACCGGGCTCCCAGACCCACCCGTCCTGGCAGTCCTGGTACTCGATCCGCTGCACGTACGAGCCGTTCGCCCTGCCGTTCTTGCACCAGTCCTGGCCCTTGTGCGCGTTGTCCTCCCACAGGTTGTACAGCCACTGGCGGGTCGGAATGGTGCCCGTCGACCCCTCCGGCAGATCGAGGCCCGTGTAGTTGCCGAACCCCCACTCGAGCTCCATCTTCTGCATCTTCTGAATCGGCGCGTGCGCGCTCAGTACCGTGTTGGCCGCCGGGTCGTCCGTCTGGTACATCTCGTAGCCGATGTCGTAGTACACGGTGTCGCAGGACTGGATCAGGGCTTCCTGGAACGTCATGTCGCCTTGGCCCGGGTTACCGTCGTTGATGAACGTGCTGCCGTCGATGTTCACTGACGCGGGGCAGTTGTAGAGCCCGTAGAGCGGGAAGCCGTCGCCGACCGCCGCGGCGGTCGAGACGACCTTGAACGTCGAACCTGGCGCGTACTGCCCCTGGGTGGCCCAGTTCATGATCGGCTCACCGGACGACGCGTCGAACAGGTCGTTGTACTGGCCCTGCGTGATGCCGTTGGTCCAGATCGACGGGTTGTAGTCGGGATAGCTCGCCATCGCCACGATCCGGCCGGTCGTCGTCTCCACGACCGCCGCCCCCTGGTTCACCGAGTTGCCCGCCGCGCGGGCCCGGCCGATCGCACTGCTCAGCGCCTGCTGCGCAACCGCCTGGACCTTGGAGTTCAGCGACGTGATCAGCGTGTCTCCGGTCTGCGCCGGGGTACCGCCGACCGTGCCGAGCACGTCGCCCGCCGCGTTCACCGAGACGATCTGGGTGCCCGGCTTGCCGGTCAGCTCGGCGTTGTACTGCGCCTCGAGGCCAGCCTGGCCGACCAGGTCATCCTGCGCGAACCCGGTCTCCGGGATATGGTCGGCCGCCATCTCCGACTGGGTGATCGGCTGGAGGTAACCGAGGACCTGCGCGGGGTTCGCGCCGTCCGGCATCGGGTACTGCACCACCGGCTGTACCTGGGCGGTGACGCCGGGGAACTCGGTCGGTTCCTCCATGATCTGGAGCGCGACCTTGTCGCTGATGTTCTCCGCCACCGGGATCGGCTGGTACGGCGAGCCGGTCCAGCAGGGCTGCGGTACGCCCCGCGTGCACAGCCTGACCTTCTCCGTCAGCGTCTTGTCCGACATGTGCAGCAGCGGCGCGAGCCGCTTCAGCACGGCCTTCCCGTCGTCGGTCGTGCTCTGCGACAGGTCCATCATGTTCACCGAGACGGTCAGCGAGGCCTGGTTGCGCACGTATGGCTGTCCGGCGTCGTCGGTGATCATGCCGCGAACCGCGGGCACCACGACCGTCCGCGTCTGGTTCACCGCGGCGAGCGCCTTGTACTGCGTCGTGTCGAGGACCTGGAGGTACCACAGCCGCCCGCCGA
>Ga0210395_10002834_pt1 | contig 13398 bp, 10 predicted proteins | sample IncBWH4OmetaG_FD_150861 | JGI IMG/M metagenome (GOLD analysis project Ga0210395, IMG submission 150861) | Forest soil microbial communities from Barre Woods Harvard Forest LTER site, Petersham, Massachusetts, United States - Inc-BW-H-4-O ... | reverse complement strand
CGACAGGAACAGGCATTGCGGCGACGCGAACGCGTGATTTTCGAGAAGTCACTATGGCGCGCGTTGGGAGGGGTAAATCTTCCAGGAAGCTAATGAGTTGCGGATCATCAACCGTTTCTAGATTGTCGACGAACAGCAATCCTCGAAATTGGGAGAGGATGCTTGATTTGACCGCTTTTATGCGCGCCGGCAAATCTTCAATTTGCGACAGCTCGGAAAAACCTGTCACCTCACAAATTTCTGTTAGGAGGTCAGAAAGCGAAGATAGCGTGGATGTAAGCGGAACTATTCCCGTAGAAGTCAGGGCCCGATCCTTCGCTGTAAGCGAGACGATATAGTCGAACGCTTTCGAATCGTGTGCTCTGAGCGTCGCCCAACATGCGAGCGCAGTTTTTCCAACGCCCCCGATTCCAGTTAAAGATGTGACAAACGTTCGATTGCTTTTGAGTGCATCGTCAATCGTGGAGCAAAGGCTTTTTCTATGAGTGAATTCTCGATAGTCCGGTCGCAATACTCTGAATCCCGGCTCGTTAACGATGTACTGGGAAATCGCCTCCGGTACATTATTGTTCGTAACATAACTAAGGGCCTCAGCTCCGCGCAGGATTTTCGTGGTATCCCCGACACGAATGCAAAGATCTCCGGTCTTTAAGTATTTACGCCCATTAACGGTTGGACCATCTCCCATCGCCCTCAATGCAGCGTGTGCCTTCGGAGGTACAATCGCGATCCCCAGATATCTTTGGTCAGCTCGTATGAACTCCCGCGAGAAGCTAACCCAAAATCGATCTCCCACATATCTTCTAATTTTGTCGTTGAAGAGCTTTGTGTCTGCCTTGTGGGTCGAACCTACAAAGTTGAAATCGGCATCACGGATCCCGAAGATCAGGACACCGCCCCTCGTGTTGTAAAACGCCAAAACATCCGCAGCGATCTTGGCCCAGGCGGCTTCATTTCCCTTAGTGGTAGCAGGGACATCCTCCTTGTAATCCCACAACTCGTCCTCTTTATAGAGGCCGTATTTGACCTTGAGAGGTGAGCGTTCGAAGAAGAAATCGACGATGGCAGCCGTGTTGCGGGTCGCGATGTGCTTTGCGAGGGCCTGAGGTGAACTCATGATTATTGTTGATAGAAAGATAGCACGATGCCGCAGTACCCCGGCATGGTGACCTCGTAATCTTCCGACGGATGAGACCGCATAGAAACGACTTTGGGCACAGTTTGGGCACAGTCGAAGGTGACCGCCGAAGCTGGTTAGTTGTAACTAATTGACTCTATTGGTGCCGGGAGGGGGGGTCGAACCCCCACGAGGTTGCCCTCGGCGGATTTTGAGTCCGCTGCGTCTGCCAGTTCCGCCATCCCGGCTTTGGTTGCGCTAGAAACAGGTTAACCCAAGCTATCTGCAAAGAAAAGAGGAGCTGCGAACAGCTCCTCTTTTCTTTGCACTTTCTATTCAACTTACGATGACAGAGCACCCTCTTCCACTTCCAGGCAATCTTCCGCCTTGCGGCGCGTGCGCTTAAACTTGCTGAGAAGCGTACTCAAAATTACATACAGCACCGGGATAAAGATTAGGTTCAGCACTGTAGAGACAATCATGCCGCCAACAATCGTCGTACCTACCGAATGACGCCCGAGTGCACCCGATCCAGTTGCAAAATAAAGTGGCAACACGCCGAGAATAAAAGCGATCGAAGTCATCAGAATTGGCCGTAACCGCAACTCGGCAGCTTCAATAGCCGCATCCATAATCGATCGTCCCTTTTCTCGAAGCTGTTCCGCGAACTCAACAATCAGAATGGCATTCTTTGCGGAAAGTCCGATTAACATCACGAGCCCGATCTGAACATAGACATCATTCGACAACCCGCGCCATGAGACCAATGCAAGTGCGCCCAGTACTGCCATCGGCACCGATAGCAGAATGATGAACGGCAGCGCGAAGCTTTCATACTGAGCAGCCAGTGTCAGGTAGACAACAACAATGCCCAATCCGAAGATCACGATGGCTTTACCTTGCGCTTCGATCTGCTCCAGAGCCAGACCACTCCAGGTGTAAGTCATGCCCTGCAGCATATTCTGTTTGGCGAGCTGTTCCATGGCTTGCAAACCTTCGCCTGAGCTATAACCAGGTGACGGAGAACCATCGATCTCGGCCGAGCGGAAGAGATTGAAATGATTGATCACCTGCGGACCGGCGGCATCGCTGATTCTCACTACGTTGTCGAGCGGCACCATCGAGCCATTGGCGGCGCGTACGTAGTATTGGCGCAGATCGCTCACCTTCATGCGGAAGGACTGATCGGCCTGTATATAGACACGGTAGGAGCGGTTATTGAAATCGAAATCGTTAATGTATTCCGATCCCATATACACACCTAACGCATTCGTGACCTCGCTGATGGGCACACCCATAGCTTTGGCCTTTTCGCGGTCAATCGTGACCAAGAGTTGCGGATCGTTCGCCGTATAGCTGGTGAACAATCCCGTCAGATCCTTGCGCTGGTGGCTCGCAGCCACAATCTTGTGCGCCACCACGTCCAAATCCTGCAACGTATTGCGTCCAAGATCCTGCAACTGGAACTCAAAGCCGCCAAAGCTTCCGATACCCTGCACTGCCGGAGGCTCAAACATTGCAATAATGCCCCCCGGAACCTGGAAGAGACGGGGAGCAAGGCGCGCCACTACATCGGCAGCACTATGCCCTTTGCCACGGCGTTCATCAATTGATTTCAACGGAACAAAGATCAGCCCGTAATTTGGAGCGCTGCCGCCCGACAAGCTGAACCCCGGCACGGCAAACGTTCCGAACACATCGGGGTCTTTCAAGACGAGCTCTTCTGCACGGTGCGAAAGCTCAGTTGTGTAATTCAGTGAAGCGCCCGGGGGCGTCTGCACCACGGCGATCAGGTAATTCTGATCTTCCTGCGGGATGAAGCCAGTGGGTACATGTCGATACATGTATGCCGTAGCTGCCAGTCCGGCAAAAAAGACAAGCAGCAATACATAGCGCATACGCAACACGAGATGAATCAACCGTGCATAGGTCCGTCCAAGCCACTCTATGGCGGCTTCCACACCATGTGCAAAAGCCGAGTACCCACGGGCCAAGGGCTTAATGCGTGTCCAGTCCAGCATCTTGTATTTCTCTTCTTCGCCGCGAAGAAACAAAGCAGCAAGCGCAGGAGAGAGCGTCAACGCATTAAATGCTGAAATGGCGATGGCAAATGCAATCGTCAAGGCAAACTGCTTGTACAGAATGCCTGTCGTTCCCGGGAAAAACGACACCGGGACAAATACTGAGATCAAGACAAGGGACGTCGCGATCACAGCGCTCGTGACTTCACCCATGGCGTCAGACGTGGCCTTGTGGGGATCACAATGTTCTAACGATATGTGGCGCTGCACATTTTCAATCACGACGATCGCGTCATCGACCACAAGCCCAGTGGCGAGCGTAATGCCGAAAAGTGTCAGCGAGTTGATCGAAAACCCAAAGATTTTAATGAACGCGAATGTGCCGATCAATGACACCGGAATCGTGATGGCGGGAATAACCGTGGCACGCCAGTCGAGCAAGAACAGAAAGATGACGATGATAACGATGATGATCGCTTCTTTGAGCGTCGAGATCACTTCCGTTACCGAGTCGCCGATTACAGTCGTCGTATCGAATGCGACAACATACTTGATTCCTGGAGGAAAGGACTTCGACAACTCAAGGAGCGCCGCCTTGGCGGCCTTGTCGACCTCAAGTGCATTGGCGTTGGATAGCTGTTGTACACCAATGCCGATCGCTTCATGTCCGCTGTATTCAAGATTCGTATCGTAGGTCTCTGCACCTAACTGCGCATGGCCAACATCCTTAAGCTGCACTAACCCGTTAGGAGTGTTTTTCAGAATGATCTGTTCAAATTCATGCGGTTCGGAAAGACGCCCAATGACACGCAGGGTAATCTGAAAATCTTGCGATGTCTGTGCAGGCGGTCTCCCCAGCTGCCCGGAGGGAATCTCGACATTCTGTTCCTGTAGCGCATTGATCACATCCGTAGCCGTCAGGTTACGAGCCGCCAGCTTGGATGGATCGAGCCAGATACGCATGGCATATTTGCGTTCACCAAAAATCACCACATCGCCAACGCCCTTGATGCGCTTCAACGGGTCTTTAACGTACACATCGAGATAGTTTGATATGTATTGGTTTGACAGGCTTCCGTCGGGCGAATAGAAACCAGCGGCAAACACGAAGTTAGGGTTCGCCTTCGTAATCGTGATGCCGGTGTTCTTGATCTCCTGCGGCAGACGTCCCTGCGCAGTTGCCACGCGGTTCTGCACGTCGACTGCGGCGATATTCAGGTCGTAGCCAGTATTGAAGACCACGTTGATATTGCTGGTGCCGTCATTCGAGCTCGTAGAGGTGATGTAATGCATACCCTCTACGCCGTTGATCTGCTGCTCCAGAGGAATGGTGACGGCTGACTCAACCACCTGCGCGTTGGCGCCGACATAATTGCTGGTTACCGTTACCTGCGGAGGCGCTAGATCCGGATAGAGGGAAATCGGCAGAGTCGGAATGACGACGGCGCCACCAAGAATAATCAGCAATGCGCAAACAGTCGCAAAGACTGGACGATGAATAAAAAAATCTACCACGCGAAAATCCTCTCGCAGTTAAACATAAAAGGCACAACCGATCGTCCCTCAATTGACAGCTCGAAGCATATGCTTCGACACTTGCAGCATTGAAGACTTACGGCCTGCAACCAGGTCGGGGAAATGATCTCTTGCTTCCCCGACAGCAAATAATGAACGGCGAAGCGCTACCCCAGTGGTTGCACTGGAGCGCCATCGACCAGAAACTGCGTGCCGGAAACGATCACCTTATCTCCAATACTCAGGCCATCATCCACTGCATAACTGTTGCCGATGGTATCGCCCAGTTTCACTGCCCGCTGTTTCGCCACAAACTTTCCATTGTCGCCCTGCGCCACGTACACAAAGGTCTGTCCGCCCAGCCGAGTCACGGCCAACACAGGCACAGTCGGCGCAGGCGCAGTCGTCCAAATCACCTTGGCCTTCACCAGTTGCTCGGTGCGCAGCAATGGCGAATGTACCGGAGCCTTTGCGAGAATTCCCTGCAGCTGATCATCGACCTGCGGAGAAATGAAGCCGATTACAGTGCGTTCAATCTGCTTTCCGCTGTTGTCCAGGATGTCGACAGCCAGCCCGGGACGTACTTCGCCGGCGCGCTCTGTTGGTATGTAAATGTAGGCCTCGAGATCGCGGTTTTCATCCACCGTTGTCAGCATTGTTGTCGAGGAGACATAATCTCCCAAATGAACCGGGATATCGCCCACAATTCCATCAAAGGGTGCACGTATGCTGTAGTAATCCAGCTCATTTTCCTGCGTCTGGCGCGAGGCTACAGCCGACTCATAGTCGGCCTTTGAATTTTTGTAAGCCTGCTCAGCCTGGTCCAGCGTGTCGCGGCTGGTCACACCAGCTGCGAAGAGTTTGCGCTGGCGCTCTACCTCTACCTGGTTGTACTCATAAACTGCCAACTTCTGCTGTTCTGTAGACTTCTGCGTCGCGACTGTCGCTTGCTGCTTTAGCGGGTCGATCACCATCAGCAGTTGGCCCGCCTTTACTCGATCGCCAGAGCGCACTTCAATCTTCACCAGATTTCCGGGAACCTGCGGATTGATCGTTGCCGAACGGCGCGATTTGATCGTCGATACATATTCGTCACTGCGAGGAACGGGCTGCGGAGACACGGTCACGGTCTGCACAGGCATGGCCTGCGCTCCCGGGGCTCCTGCACCAGCCTGCTGCGCCGGTTTTCCGCTGCATGCGGTGAGGAAAGCTGTAAAAGCGAAAGTGCTAATAGTAAGTCTGCGTAAACTATCCACGACTGTGCCTCAGAATGTTTTTTGTGAACCAGCAGAGCCCCTGAACGTTCGCACTCTCAAGGCCTGGTTATTTCATTTAGGGTTTAACAAGCACGGATTCCAGCCGGGCTCGCGTAGACTCAACGAATCCAAACCGTTCCATCCCAATAGTTTCCAATGGCAAATGACCTTTTGATGTCCGACCGCGTCGAAGGCTTCAAACAATTCGCCAGGATGTTAATTCTGTAGGCCAGACCGTTTCAGGAAGTAGTGGAGCTGTGCAGGCAAGCCTGCGATGATTATTATAACTTATTTATTATTAATTATTTACTAGCTGCCAGCCTCTGCCGCCTTCTACATCTGCAATCGAAACGGATTGAAATTGGTGCTCTCGTCAAAGGCATCCACTTTCTCAACACGTTTCAGCCACGCAACCACGACGTAAGTAAGGGGCGTAGCTAGTGTCTCATAAAGCACCTTCGTCACATAAGACCAAAAGATGACGCTCCCAATTGTGCGCCACGGCGTGCCCCAGAACGCAATCAAAATAACGAGAGCCGTGTCTACCGCTTGCCCGGTCATGGTCGACCCGATGGTTCGTGTCCATAACCAGCGGCCGCCCGTGAGCAGCTTCAACTTCGCGAGCGTATAAGAGTTAGTAAACTCACCTGCCCAGTAAGCCACGAGGCTGGCGACCGCAAAGCGCGGCACCAGACCAAAAACCGTCGCAAATGCCTCCTGGTTGTGCCAGTCTGAGGCCGGTGGTAGCGCAACCGCAATGGCACCCATCAATGAAAGCAGCCCCATGGCAAAAAAGCCCATCCAGATGGCGCGCCGAGAAGCAGAATACCCATAAACCTCAGTGAATACGTCGCCACATATATAGGTAATTGGAAATAGAAGCTGCGCGGCACTCACGCGAATCGCTCCAAGCGATCGCAAAACGGGCAGCTTATAGGGCCCGAACTGGCAGATCTTCGGTCCAACCAGATTGGAAACCAGAAGTACCACCACAAACGCGATGGTCAACAGGTCGAGAAATTTGTATCGACGCATGGAACCGCAGAATATCGCAGACCTGTTATCAGCGGCGACAGAAATGGCTCATTGAAAATGCATTGGCACAGACAGAAGCATTTTATGATGTAGCCGGGATCGAGAACTTTGACACAAAATACCGCAATTGATACAGTCAAGGTGGTACTTCCTGCCTGGCACCGCTCACTGAGTTGCCGCAAATAGCGTCCCCGTCGTCTAGCCCGGCCTAGGACACCGCCCTTTCACGGCGATAACACGGGTTCAAATCCCGTCGGGGACGCCAACAAAATCAATAGCTTAGCCGATGCGAGTAGGAACGTACGTCATGCGTACGTCATAGAGCTATCTGTTTGGAGGCTGCGTCGCTGTGAGTAATGAATTACCAATGCATCATGAGCCGCAGGAAACCGATCTTTTAGTCAAGTTTGAAATAGACAATATCCCTGCCGAATATCGGGAATACTACGCAATCAAGCGGAGCAATTTCTTCGCAAGTATCCAAGGTTTCCGAGAGATGTGGGACTGCTACATCGGGCTGGACAAGATATGGTTGCGTGAGTTTGCTGATCTCAGAACTGCCACTGATCCAAGCAAGATGTTTCCATTACTCCTGTATTTCAATGCTCATGCAAAGATGCGAGTAAGCATTGAACTTGCTTTTTCAGGCTCAATGGCGGAGGCACGTTCGATTCTCCGCGATGCAATCGAGTTTGTAGCACACGCTCACACCATGCTCAACGATCCAGTTCTTCAACGAACATGGCTTGAGAAAAATGATGGAAAGGCTGCGCTTGAAGCGTTCAAAGATGCGTTTGAACGACATAAGAAGACAGGTATTTTTGATGGCCTTCAAGAATTGCACGAAACATGGGGACAGCTATCCGAAACTGGATCGCATGCAAACTTGAATGCGATGGCGGATCGCTTTGTTCAAGTAACCTCTGACGATCATATTGAATTTCGTCTCAATTACACGGGGCTTGAGCCGAGACTATGGGCGATGATGTTATTTTCAATGTTGCTTTACTGCTTTACGATGGAGCAGACGTTGTTCAATGACTACGACAGCCGCCTCAAGCTCGATGGCGAACTTCGGCGTATGCGTGATGAGTTTGATGCTTACAAAGAACAGTTAAGGGAGTTACTCAAGATTCGCCTCAATATCGATCCCCCTGGTGGAATTCATGTTCCTCCTAAGCCGATAATTTATCGCCTTTGAAGAATCATTAACCAAAGTCCTTCGCAAGAATGTGTATCTCATTTTCCACAATTAAACGTCATAGCCTTTGACTATCCTCGGAGCCATCAAAATGGGTGATCAAGGTGAAATTGTGCTCATTGTCGTTTCTATCCAAAATATAAAGCCTGATCTGTGGTATCCCGGACTTGCTGAACAGCCACAGACCTATGCTTCCTGATGCCGTTTACGAAAAACATGCAGACCATGTGCGACGGGAGCGTGATTTGCCCATCCGAGAAGAGAAAATTCGGGCAAATGGAAACCAACGTGCCTGTGCCACGGCCCTTGCATGCTCTGCACGCTCTTTCCGGGTTGCGCCACAAAAACTGTTTTACGGATTTCGTTAGGAAACACCGTGCTGATCGTGCAATAGGTATAGGGTGCCTAGGTAAGTGTGCGGGATAGGCGCAAATGCAAAGTGGGGTTAAATGTGTCCATTCAAATGATTTGACATGCTCGCATGCTGAAGCATGCTCCCCCGACTGCTGCTGATCTCAAAAATGCCTTACGGGGAGTCGGAAACAGCATGTCGGAGCATGTCAGCATGCTAAGCGTGCATTCGCACACAGGACGGGGGATTGCACCAAAAAAGGGACACCTTTTTGCTTCCGCGAAAAAAATTTCAACTCGCCAAAAATAAGTGCGGCTCGTGTGCAGTTCCCGGTGTTTAAATGTAACCGCGACTGCTACAAAGGCCGTCTGCAAAATTTGCCTTCTCGGGGAATGAGCAATGGTGATAGCCGTGTCGCCTTGGAAGTATCAAATCTTGCACCCGTGGCACTGGCTCACGTACGGCCAAAATGCAGCCGCACTTCAAGGGGTGTGCGCCCTATTCGCCGCGATTGGATTGCTCTTTTATGTGCTCGATACTCGACGCATGAGGCAAGTCGGTGAATTAACACGACGAGCCTCTATGACGCCGATTTTCACTGCGCGAGACATTATTCCCCACTGCGTATCAGGAAGTGATGATGTGTTCCAAATCAGCATGACAGTTCGAAACGTCGGCGAAGGCGTAGCTACGGTGCTTTGGGCGTGGTATCAGCCTGTATCCGCACACTTCTCCGTCTTTGATTCCGGGATTCTCACCATGTCCAAGAGTGCAAAGCTTGCCACAGTCCCGACCAATGACCTGATGAAGGGCGAATCGACGGTTGTGGACTTCGTTGCCTTCAATCCCGCTGATCCGACCGACAATTCAGAACATGTCTTCAACCCGAACATCAAATGGTTGTTCGTCGTGGACTCGATTGGCCAAGCGCAAGGCAAACACCAGTTGAAGATACTGCTGAAGAGCATCGGCAATGACGTTCCGGGTGAAATGATCATGGCGCACGCACTGGGAGACACATTTGGCGAGTGGGTTGTGAAATCCGTTAAGCGCGGTATCGAGATTCTTCTGGGAATCAAGACAGAGATTTTAAAACTGTTCAAGTAGCACAGTGAACCATCTACGGCCACCATCTTGGCGATCTCTATTTATTCACTGGGGACAACTGGGAACAAGTCGTCTTGAGAACTCCGGGTCGAACGGGGTGTACTCTGCAAGAGCATTGCCGTTCGTCGCGGCTGGGGGTGGACGCCTGATGGTTGATGAGAATATGCCACCGGAACAACACCGGGCTTTGATGGAGAGTATGCCACCGGAACACCGGGCTTTGGCGGAACTGCACAATGCGTTACTGAGTGAACTGACAGCAGAGATACGCACTGTCGTACGGGGAAAGGCTGGCAAGGAGCTATCTCAATCAGAGCGGCGGATGTTTATCAGAGTATCCTTCGCAACGATTGAAGCTTTGATCTTTGTGATGAAGCAGATTGCATTGGCTGCACATCCCGATCCAAAATGCCCGACCATAAGCGAAGCCGAAAGAGCCTTTGCCATGGAACAGGATTTCAAGTTGACGTCTTCAGGCGATGTTGAGCGGCGTGCTGCCAAGATTCCACTTGAGACGAACATCAGATTTGCATTTAGGCTGCTAGCAAAAGCAAGCAACGCTCCGACAGTGTTGGACGTATCAGGGACTGAGTGGCGATCTCTTCTAAGAGCTATCAAGGTAAGAGATCGCATAACGCATCCAAAAAACATTTCTAATCTCACTATTTCCGATGAGGAGCTTTCAGATGTAGTGATCGGATTCCAATGGGTTTTGACTTCCCGGATAAAGCTAGGAAATGATGTGAGACAAATCGCGATCCTTCGTGAGCAGTCTGAAACCCCATCCACGAATGAATGAGGATCGCTGCTGGTGGCCCCTACGCCGTTTGCAGCGCGTTTCCTGCCTTCAGTATCTTGTTCACCGTTGCGCCGTACCAAAGGCCACCAGATCGCGCCAGCTTACCTTCAGTGTTCAGGGTGGCAGCGATGGTATCGACGGCCATGCCGGAGCCACGCAGCTCGCGCATACGCGTAAGGATGAGCTGCTCACCTGCACGGTGTCCGTACGGCTTGCGGCCTTCACAGCGTCCCTCCTTGGCCTTCATACGCTGCCTCGCGCCCCGAAGCTTGCTGACGATCATGCTGCGCTCGTATTCGAAGAATGCGCCCAGCACCTGTCGCATCAGCGTGCGCGTGGGATCATCGCTGCACAGGTCTGGTTCGGTTACGGATACCAGGTCGAAGCCTTTGTGCTTGAAGTCTTGCAGGATGCTCTCCTGCACGGTGAGAAAGCGGGCCAGCCGATCCAGCTTCTCGATCAGCACCAGCCGCGTGCCGTTCGAATTCAGGGCCACCTGTAGTTCCTGAAGGGCAGGGCGGTTCTCAAGGTCGTTCTTGCCGGAGACGCCTTCCTCGCGGAATATCTTCACCAATCTAATATCATGGGCGACGGCGTACTTCCTGATGGCCGCAAGCTGCCTCGTAAACCCATCTCCGTCTAGCTGCCCTTTGCCTGATACCCGGAGATACACATAAGCGTTTTTCATGCTCCAAGGTTCGCATTTTGACTTTAAATGGTCAAGCCAATTCTGTAGAAAAAGCTAGGCCATTGAAGATAAAGACGCGATGCTTCAAGCGGAAAATTTGCCATGGTGCTGGGAAGTCCAGAGCGGTTTTGAGCGGGTATTTTCTGGGCTCCAGCAGCGGAGGTGGCTAAATCGGGTGGCTGGCCATGGTAGAGGTGCCATTGGCACATCCTCTCACGCGTCAACCAGCGGCAACTGAGATCGCGACTAGCCAAAGACCTCGCCGCCGACCCCAACGTGCCGCCATTGGCAAAGCATGGCCGTCCAAAGAAGGACGAAGAAAAAGTGGCCAATGGCCACTTAAACGCCCTGAGCAGCAATTCCGCCGAACGCATCGTCCGCCGCCTGAAGCGCGATCACCCGAAGATCGCCGAAGCGTTAGCACGTGGTGAGTTTCCATCCGCCCGCGCTGCTGGACGGATGAATCACCAACTGATGATTACACTTTTACACTGGACTTCCCGATACGCAGCGCGTGGAAACCTGTTTACAGGTGATGTCCACGTTCGCGTTGTCCACCGCCATGTCCCCCTCTGGCTTTCGTTGTCCATGCTGCTACTACACAGCCCCATGATGGCCGCTCTCAGGATCACCCTTGCGTTGTACGTCCGAGCCAGGTGCTTCGGCCACCGCGTCATCACAGCCTCCGGCCCCGGTCCTGCCCGCTGTCCATGTCCATGCCGAGGTTGTCCCGTACCCCTGCCGCCGCCCGGTGGCATCAACATCTTCGCGCCTCTTACTTAACGCCAGCCCGGAGCGAAGGTGTGCAGCTTTGGTGCAGGCCGGTATTTGTTTGGATAAACTCTTTCCGAGATGGACAATCCTGACAATTATTCGGAACTACTGCCCAAAATTAAGGCAGCTACTGGGCGCTCGTTGATGAAATTTGTGGTTGGCTCTTTCCTTGAAATTGTGGACGGGAAAATACATGTTCGACGCAATCAGGAAGAAGAAACAGCGATGCGCAATCTCTGTAAACTTGGCAACCTGTATTTCACGGAAATGTCCATATGCCTTGAGGGCGATGCTATTTTAGCGGCCACGGTAATGGCATGTTCCGGCTTCGAAACGCTTCTCATGCTCGCGTGTCTCTGTTACCGCGACCTAGTTAGAACTACTCGGACGTGGAGCAGGCTTTCTAAGAAAGCCAAGAGTCACTCATTTGTGCAAGTTCTTCGGAGCAGACAAATGACCATCGAGACTTTGATCGAAATAGGAGAAGAATTAGGCTGGTTTTTGACTGACATACCCGACGAATTAGTGAAGAACATCGATCCACAAGAAATGACCGCTCTTCTCGCTTTAATTCCACATGGCACTACAGCTGCCTCTATCGCACCGCGTTTTGCAAAAGACTACAGAAACCGCCTACATCCAGCGGTGTGCCTCCGCGATAACCTCAACGTCGAAGACGCGCAAGAGCTATTGATGGGAAATGCATTCATGACAGTGGCCTTAGTGTGTTTCGCGATGCAACATGGTGCTGAGTCTTGATCAGCAGGTGTCCCATTCAAGCCTTGTGTCGGCTTGAGCGCTTCCATCGTGCGCAGGGGACCGGACAGAACGAGTGGTAGACGCCATCCGAAAACCGACAAAACCGAAAAAGGCGCAGTTCGCCGGTAAGTGGCAGAGTAAGCACCTTAGTTGGGATCGGGAGTTATCCGGGAAGTATGTAGGGATGCTGCGTCGAAACTTCTTCAGAGTAGGCGACAGGACGCTGGTTAAAGCGGGACAGCATCCCTACGCTCCCCATGGTGACAAAGCAAGCGGCCAGCGGGCGAAAAAAGTTAGACTCCTGCCGATCAATGTCCACTAGTTGTAATTCAATCGAAACCTTGGCAGCAACTAGTCGTAGCGAGAAATGAAAACGGTGGCAGCTATGCCACCGCCGTGCAATCGCGCTTAAAACGCCCGCAGGCGCGTCGGGACACAACCGCCGCGAACTAGGTTTCCCCGCTTGAGAGTTCCCTTGGCTCGGACCTTGGCACGCCTGCCTGAACTTGAGTGCGTAGTCCGCATCCGGGTTGCTCTGGCTCATTCGCAAGCAGCATGCCCGGCCTAACGCCTGCTCTCAGGATCTGGTTCATCGAGAAGCCAGAGCCTTAGACGTGGTGGCAACAAGCCAATCTCGCCCCACGTCTGTCTGACATTGCGATTTGGATGCAAGACGAGATAAATCGAACCACCAACCAAATAGCTTGCAAAGAGGAACCATCCGGTCATTTGCAACCAAGGAGGCATCCCAGCCGCGAGGCCTGCAAGCATCCC
>Ga0210395_10002830_pt1 | contig 13405 bp, 20 predicted proteins | sample IncBWH4OmetaG_FD_150861 | JGI IMG/M metagenome (GOLD analysis project Ga0210395, IMG submission 150861) | Forest soil microbial communities from Barre Woods Harvard Forest LTER site, Petersham, Massachusetts, United States - Inc-BW-H-4-O ... | reverse complement strand
TGACGCGACCTGAGCGTCGACGACCCGCTGCTGTACGGCGGCCATCAACGCCTTGCCCTCGGCGATCGACAGACCAAGATCCTCCGGCCGCTCCGTCTGCTTCTCGAATACCGCAACTTGCGCGGCGGCGGCATTGCCGTCTTCGGCGGTGATCTGAAGATTACTATTTCGATAGCGTCGCTTCCACCTAAAAGCCCAATCTTTGAGGCGTTACCGGGATATACGACCGCAGAGGGAATGCGCGACGAACTTTCCACCATCCGCGCTGTTATGGCAGTGGTAGGCGGGTTAACCAGTCTCTTGAGTGAATTATGCGCTGCAAGGGCTTGCCCGATCATCTGACGAATCTCGATCGCCAGCGATTTCCGGAGAGTGTCCACCTCGCGCTCATCCCTCCGCTGCTGGGCCTCCACCTGCATCTTGGCTGCGAAAAGCGCACCTCGGTAAGCAATCATGCCAGCGGCTAGAGCGATCAGACCGGCGATAATGCTGCCTTGGTCGCGGAAAAAATCGTATAGTTGACTGCACATCAGAAGGCTCCGGGCCTAGCCTTCCTTTTTCTATATCTTGTGTCCCGCGCCGTCACGCGCTGCCCCCGGACGAAATCTCATAGCCCCATTTTGGAAACCGGACGTTTGACATAACATCCGTACTGCGCTTCATGCGTGTACGCGCAATATAGAGATGACACCCCTGTGCAAGTTGAGGTGTTGAGGTGACACTTCCGCGGGTTCTGGGGTCCTGGGGGATGCGCCGTGGCGGTGGTGTCGATGAGCAAGCGGGAGTTCAGCCGGTATTGTTGCGCGTTCAATCAGGCCGTCTCCGCGTTGCCGACGCGTGTGAACTGATCGGACTGCAGCGGCGGCAGGTATTTCGTCTGCTGCGCGGCCTCAAGCAGGACGGTGCCACAAGCCTGCTATCGAAGCGCGAGACAAACCCAGCAATAACCGTCTGCCGCCCGAAGTTCGTACTCTTGCCCTGTCGATCGTGTGCGATCGATACGCCGATTTCGGCCCGACCCTGGCGGCGGAGAAGCTAACAGAGCACCATGGCTGTTCGGTGTCGCGCGAGACCTTGCGCGGTTGGATGATCGCCGATGGACTGTGGCGGGACCGTCGGCATCGTCTGCTTGTTCAACGCGGCCTTCCAGGCCAGTTCGTCCTGCGTTAGGCCCGGGCCTTTCGTATCTGCTTCAGCCGCTGCGGCTCGATCTGCTGATTCATCGGTGTGCTCCTCTCGGACGAAGAGTCGCCTTTAATTCATAGCTCAGCAATATACGTTTTTTATCAATACTGATATGATTCATAGCTCTGGATAGATGATTGGCTGAATTTAACACCTATCGACTCCGCAATCACCAACACGGATGCGTTTTGACGAGCTCCTTCCTCCGACAAATGGCGACATTGGTGACGTTACGGGCGCGTGTCTCCCTTCGGGTCCGGGCCCTACTCCCCGCCTCCGGCGCAGCTCCCCGAGCCCGCCGCTTGGCTCGGCTGGTGACACTCTCGACGCTTAAAGGGGATTAGCGGTGCCAGATCACGCCGCGCTTGACTGAAAATTCGATACCCCCAATATGGGGGTATGAAGGCAGGGAAGAAGCCAAGATATCCGCTCGCGGACATCAAGGCTGCCTTTGTGGACGCTGCCCACATAAACCGGACGATGACAGCCACCGACGGAGCCGAGGACCTCGGCATGGATGAGCAGGCGGTCGTAGATGTCATAGCGGGCCTGACGACTGCGGATTTCGACAAATCTATGCAAGACGAACGTGACCCTGCCGTCCGACAGGATGTCTATAAGCCGACCGTCGCCGGGCGCGAGTTGTACGTGAAATTCAAGCGAGACAGCCGAGGCGGCTTGCTGCTTCTGAGCTTCAAGGAGAACGACGAATGACCAATCCGCGAGGTTATCCCGATGTGATCGAGAGCGCCGAAAGCGGCAGGCTCCTTCGGCGAGGCGTGAAGGTTCTCACCATCACTGTCGATGGAAAGCCGTTCACCTATGGTCAGCCCGGATGGTGGGCATCGTTGGAGGACTCCGACGACAAGGAGGGACAACTTACTGACGAAGATAATGTTGTTCGTGCCGCCGCCCGACGTGAGGCGAGAGCGAGGGCAAAGCATACGAGTTTGAGTCCCCTGGAAATCAAAGCCATCCGTGAGCTCTGCGGTCTTTCTCAACAAGAAGCTGCTCGGGCATTTGGTGGTGGTCCGAAGGCTTTTGAGAAGTACGAGAGCGGCGAGATCACGCCGAGCTCAGCAATGGTTCGATTGTTGCTGTTAGCTGCGAGACGACCTGAATTGTTTCAGAAAACTCCCGATACCGTGGAAGAGACTCAAATAATTCGGAATACTGTGCGGAACAGTTCGATTGCACCCATTTACCAACAAATCTATAGTTCTCAGCCCGAAAGAGATCAACGTGTACAATATGGGTACATCACAGCAGACCGTCCGATGAGCAAGGATCAATTGTTCGTGGAGCGTCGGCCGCAAGGCGATTACGCGATTCGTAGAGTGAATTCGGAACGTGTGAGCGACGTTCGGCCCACCCAGGCGCAAGCGATCGCACGGGCAAAGGAGCTAAACCCCGGCCACCGCCCTCTCGTAGAGCGCGTCCGTAACACCACTCGGGGTAAACCCGATAAGTGGCGCAGGGCCTGAGGTTGAAAAGCTGGAAGGTTGGGCTATTGCTTGCGGTCATCGCGCTCGAACAAGGCTTCAACCGCGTCCAGGCTAGCCATCTCCGTCTCACGTTCGTTCCGAACAAGAATGGCTCCGGCTCGGCGACGCTGACGGCGCTCCGCGTCTTCGCTTAAGCGGTTTTTTTGAGCGTGGCGCGATCGGCTCGAGCGGAACGGGTCCGGCCGCTGCCGGAGTGGATCCGGCCGCAACTCACGGAGCTCGTCGACGCGGTGCCGGAAGGGCCGGACTGGCTGCACAAGATCAAGTTCGACGGCTACCGCACGCATGCACGCCTCTCGCGGCGCGGTGAAGCTGCTGACGCGTACCCGGCTCGACTAGCCTCTCGGTGTTGGTGGCGCTGGGCGTTCGCTGCGACGGTTTGGCGCCAGCGCATCGTCGATAACACCGGACGAAGTCGCCAAACGGCGCGAGGGAAATTAGCTAGGCTAGTGACTCGCGCCAGGTGAGCGCGGGACGCCCTCCTGCCGTTGTAGTGCAATATTGATGGCGCTCAGGAGATCGGCCTCCTCGAATGGTTTGGCCAGATAGGCGAGCGCCCCTGTTTTTAGCGCCTGAGCCTGCGTATTCTCGTCATGGAAAGCCGTAATGAAAATGATCGGGATCCGATAACCATCGGCAATCAGGCGGCTCTGCAGTTCCAGCCCGTTCAAGCCCGGCATCTGCACATCCAAAACCAGGCAAGCCGTTGCATGGAGCCGCCCCGAGGCGAGAAAGTCCTCCGCGGAGACGAAGGTCTCGACGGGAAACCCGTAAGATTTGATCAGGCGACGGGCGGCCCTGCGGATCGAGTTGTCATCATCAACGATCATCACGATAAATTTGTCGCTCATCTTTACGCTCCCGCACAGGCTGGCAGGGTGAAGCTGAAGACGGCTCCAATCGGGGCTCCAGCCGAGGCCCACAAGCGTCCGCCGTGAGCCCGCACGATCGACCGGCTAATTGAAAGTCCCATGCCCATCCCGTCGTCCTTCGTCGTGAAGAACGTCTCAAAGATGTGTTCCGGATCGCTATTCGCAAAACCAATTCCTGTATCCTCGACGGTCACTGCAACATCAGCGGGCGCCCCAACCCCCGATTTGATCCTCAAGACGCGGGCCCGATCTTTCACGCCGCGCATCGCCTCGATTCCATTCATGACGAGATTGAGCACGACTTGCTGCACCTGAATCCGGTCGGCCAGAACCGGCGGCAAATTCGGATCCAGCTCGGTCCGCGCCGTGACTTGACTTCGGTGCAGCTCCTGTCGCGTGAGAGACAACACCTCTGCGATGGCCCCATTGACGTCGACCGGCGCCCGTTCCGGCGCGGTTTTTTTGGCCAGCTGGCGAACGCGTCCCAGCACCGCGCTGGCGCGCCTACCGTCGTTGATGATGTCCTCGACTGTCTCTCTGGCCTCTTCAAGATCGAGCTTTTCCGCAGCCAACAATCTCAGGCAGGCGGAGCCGTTTGCCACGATTGCGCCGAGCGGCTGATTGATTTCGTGGGCAATCGACGCGGATAGCTCGCCCAACGTCGTGACGCGACTAACCCGCAACAGCGCGTCGCGAGCCTCCTGCAACGCATCTTCCGCCCGCTTGCGTTCGGTGATGTCTTCGATGACCGTGGGGATCCCACGCAAACTGCTCCCCGGTTTCGGGGCCTGGGCGGTACTGACGCGGACCCAAATCACCATCCCGTCCTTGCGCCGATAACGCTTCTCGACGTGATAATCGGCGCGCGTGCCTGCCAGCATATCATCGAGCATCTCCCGGGTCGCTTCCCGGTCATCCTCATGGGTGATCTCGATCGGGCCAAGGCGGCAAAGCTCCTTTTCCGTGTAACCGATCATTCTTTGAAAAGCTTTGTTTGCCGCCGCAAAACGCCGGTTCTCGTCGGTCAGTGCAATACCGACCGCGGAAGCCTCGAACATGCTGCGCCACCGCTGCTCGCTGGCTCGTAGTATTTCTTCGGCTCGACGGCGCTGTACGACCTCGGCTTCGAGCTCGGCCGTGCGGGCCGCAACGCGCCGTTCGAGTTCTTCATTCGCATCGCGCAGCGCTGCCTCAGCACGTTCCCGTTCGCCGATCTCATGCTGGAGGCGGCGGTTCGCTTCCTCGAGCTGGGCCGTGCTCGGAAGCGCCAGCGCCTCCGGCATCACCCACCACATCGCGGCCGCGGTGAAGATCGATATTACCGCGGTGAAGAATTTGACCATCACGTCCGGCCAATAGGCCGGGTACCAAAGCGTTACCACACCCATGAGGTGGGTGGTGCCACAGGCCAGGATAAATGCACCCGTAAGCGCGAAGATGCCGCGAAAAGCCAAATCCCGGCGCTTATAAATGAAGCAAATCAAGGCAATAGGGATGGTATAGTAGGCGAATGCAATCGCTGAATCGGAGACTACAAACAGCAACATCAGCGAGGGGTCCCAAGCCAGGCAGACCCCGTGAGGGATAAAGCTATTTTGCGTAAAAAGGCCGGACAGGAGCGAAATCATGGACGCCTCGATCTCAGATCCGGGAATAGAACGTCTTTAGCAAGCGAACTGGGCCACCGCCGCCAGTACCGCAATTCTGATCGCTTCTGCGATGTTGCGCACTCCAAGCCGATCCAGCATGTGAGCGCGGTGAACTTCTACGGTTCGGACGCTGATGCCGAGATCATAGGCGATCAACTTGTTCTGGCGGCCGCCCGCTATCGCTTCGAGAACCCGCCGTTCACGCGGGCTGAGCAGCGCCATCTGCTCGCTCGCCCGTACTATGGCATAATGCCGCTCGCCCGGCTTCCTTTCTGCGAGCGCGGCTTGGATGGCGCCGAGCAGCTGGTCCTCGTCGATCGGTTTCTCGATGAAATCGACGGCGCCGGCCTTCATGGCCTTGACGGCTGTCGGAACATCGCCATGGCCTGTCAGGACGATGACTGGCAGATCGATGCCGAACTCGCCCATCCGGGCCAGCAGTTCCAGACCGTCCATCCCCGGCATCCGCAAATCCAGCAAGATGCACCCGGATGACAGGCTCGGAGCGACGTTCAGCACGGCTTGCGCCGTGTCGTAGGCGGCGGTCTCAAATCCCGCCGAACGAAGCAGCCGCCCCATCGCTCGTCGGACAGCCGCGTCATCGTCAACGATGTGCACGATGCGATTGCTGGTCATCGCCCTCCTGGTTCTCCGAGACGCGACAAGATTTCTCTTTAACCTATATTCACCAACTGCTGTGAAACGTCCATATTTAACTGTAAGTCTAAGCTAAATCTGGCTTTTCAGTGATAATCATAAGTGATAGAACTTATCAATATAAGGGGTTTCAAACATTGACGTGGCCCCCTTTAGGGGATCTGGCTTTTCAAGACACTTACACCCCGGTATACTTGGGACTTCGCATCATTCCCTATACCCCGTCTCTGCATATACCAGTGTTTAGGCGTCGACAGATGATTCACTGGCCTACGTGGCAACTACAAGGGTCGCGCGCACCATTGTAAGCCGACATTCTCCGGATACCGGGACCCGTCGATGTGACTCTCCGCCTGATCGAGGCGCTGCGCAACGAAATTCGATCGCAGCCGACCCGTTGGCAGCCAGAATGGCGAGGCGCTCAGCCTCGCAGCGCCCAAATTCGTTGCTTTGCCTTGATCAAGGCGCACCTCTGCCGTCGTCGTCTGTCGCATCTGAGCCGATCTCCCGGTCATGCCGGGGCCGACGGCGCCCGGAGCCGGACGATCAGCGATAGGATTTCCCGAAACATCTGCCGCGGCACCGCGACCTCGGCCATCTGGAAGACAGTGTAGCGGCCATGGCTGACGACCTTGGCGCCGATCTTGATCAGCTTCTCGCGCAGGCTGGTCAGCGACCACGGCTCCGCGGTCTTCGGCATCGCCAACGAAATTGCTGAGGTTGTAGGCGAGAGCGTGGAGCTGGAGGCGGATGGCATTGGCCGCGAAGGAACGGCACGACAGGCGGGTCCACTTGATCGCGCCCTTGCCTTCTTTGATCCATTGCTCGCAGGTGCCGCGGTGGTTGTAGAAGCCGACGATCCGCTCCGCCGGCCGCGCCAGGTTGGTCACGATGAAGCCGACCCGCGGGCAAAGCTCGCCGGGGTGCCACTCGACCTTCGCCACCGCCCGCCGGGGCTTACTCCATGATCCGGCTTGGTAATGGAAACTGGCGTAGTAGCGGCGCACCTCCTGCGGCGGTCGCCCGACGGGGCGCTTGAGGAGGTGGCCGATCTTGTCCTGCAACACCCGGTTGGCCGGCAGCCGCATAGCCCATGGCCTCCGGGGTCGGTTGTGTCGCGCGACAGGCGGTCAACGGCCGGGGTTATCACCACGTCGCCGGGGGCGAGCTTCTTCATCAGCGCGGTAAGCTGCGGCCGGTCGGCCGTGGTGCCGGTGATTTTCTCGCAGAACACTTTTTCGCATCCGGCCGCCTTCAGTTAGCACACCTGTCCGGTTTCGTCTTGGGCGGCCGTCGAGACGCGGGCATAGCCGTAAACCATGCCGGGATTGTGCATCACAAATCTGCATCAAAAAAGCCCAATTGCATCAAGGGCGCTGCTCCTTGAGATAGCCCTCGACCGTGGCCGGCGCGAGATCGGCACGCTCCAGGTCGCTTCGGAACCTGCCCAGCCAGGGGTGGTCCGCTGTGGCCGCCGTCCGTATTTCCCGCAGTGGGACCCCCCGCGATCGGAGCCCGTTTACTGCGGGAAATGTGGACGCCACGCCGGCCGGAAACCAGGAAATTCTACTTGGCCGCGATGATTTCCCGCAATCTCTACAAGGCTTCCCGGCAACTTGGCTGGGGACTACTCGATGAGCGAGAAAATCGCCTTCGGAAACTCGCCCTTACCGTACATTTTCGCACGGTTGCTCCTTCCGCCCCATGAACAACCACGCGGATGACGAGACTGGTCTGAGCCTCGATCCTGTCGCCGGGGTCTTGCTTCTGTCCGGGGTCGGCGCCTGGCCGCCACCTGATGGGGTCGGATGAGGAGCAGGCCATCGTCCCGGCGACGGGACCTTGCTCCGGGCGGCTGGTGTCGCGAAGCGCTCGAACCTTTAATCTCCCTTTCGTTAGCGGGCTATGGTAGCCGCTTTGTCAGCGAGGAATTCCGTACCGTCGACGAGCATTCGGTGCAGAACCACGGCGAGCTTGCGGGCGACCGCCACCTTGGCTTTGCGCATGCCGGCACGAGCGGCCACGCGCATCCCCCAGCTCTTCAGAATCGAGCCTTTGACCGGCCGGGTCAGAATGACGTTGGCGGCCTCGTAGAGGGCGGTGCGCACCCCGCCGTCACCGATCTTGGAAATGCGCCGGTAATGTCAGTCTCGCCCGACTGATACTTTTTCGGAGTTAGCCCGAAATGCGCACCCACTGCCTTGGAGGATCTGAAGCGACTGGGATCGTCAATTGCCGATACAAGGGAGCCCAACAATCTCGCCGAGGCCCAGTGTGGTCATTAGCACCCGCACGCGGCGATCCTGCCGGGCCAGGGAGCGAAGGCGTTTCTCCAGCAGCTGCCATTGCCCCAAAAGCGTACCGCGCGCCGCCAGTAGCGCCTCGGCAATCGTCGATAGCGTGGTGTGGCCGGCGACCAGTTCGCGGATCCGACCGGCAAAGGTTCGCGGTGTCGTCGGGCCGACTTTCAGCCCAAAGCCGCGCAGCACTCCGCGTAGGCTCATCTCGACGTCGTGGTTCTTGGTTTGCAGCAGCTTGCGTGCCGTCAACAGCGACCGCACCTCCTGCGCCGGCAAGGATTTGCAGTGGAGCCGAGCCGCATCAGCTGGGCGATGCCGCGCGCGTCCTTGCGATCGGTCTTGACCGGCATCGCCTTGAATGCGTCCCGGACGGCCGGGTCTCGAGCAATTCGACCGGCAACCCTGCATCCCGCATGCCCGCATATAACCATTGCGACAGCGGGCTGGCCTCGGCATGAAGAGGCGCGGGGATCGAATGCGACAGACGACGACAGCAGCGGTGCGCCTTGATCACGGGGAAGCAGCGGGTTGCAGCGTCTCAGCGCGGTTAATCGGCGTTTGGGCCGTCTAGCCGGCCTCGTGCGATTGCCGTTGCCGAGACGCTCCAAAAAGACCAATCATGGTCTCCACACCCTCGGGAAACCGGGGAGTCTCGGTCAGGCTATTGCTTCGCCCGGCGGGGAGGATGATGCCGGCGTTACGGTGGAGAGCGGGAATGTCCTTACCGAGTAAGGCGTTCGTTCTGATCGTCGCCCTGTTCGCGTGGTTGCCGGCCGAGGCACAGTTCCTCGGCTTGGGGTTCGAATCGAATATCGAACTGACCAAGCATGACCTTGAAATAATCCACCTGACGGTTGACCAGCAGGTTCACGGCAAGCCGGTCGGCACGACCGCGTCGTGGAGCAACCCCGGTTCGGGTAATTTTGGAACCATAAAGCTGCTCAAACGCTACAGCCCGGGGAGCCGCACCTGCGAGGCTGTCGAATATACGTTGGCGACCAGGAAGATGGCTGTCCCGCCCGAACATTACACGTTGAATAGTTGCCTCCAGCCCGACGGAGCCTGGAAGATTACGTAGCGCCGAGCGCTCCGGGGCGCGCCTCGAACTGGGCCGGGATAGGATCACACTCATCCATTGCGACGGCTGTGAATTTCTCGGAATTTTCGCGGTCAAATAGGTGACCTTGAGCGGAGTGATCCCTTCGATCGCTATCTTCTTGCCGTTCGAAAGCTTTCCCTTGGTCAAGATCGGTTAAACCCGCGATTCGTGACGGAGCCTGTGGGCTGCACTCCAATCATACGTCATTCCAGCTGGGACAATCTGGACGAAATTCACCGGAGTCCGCAGCTGACGGGCGCGTTGCGGCATGCGATCCGAATCCAGGCTCAGGTTGCTTTGCGGGCCTTGATCCCTACTCGGATAGTGGGAGATGCTGGCTGGCGATGCGTTAGCGGCGCTGGTGTCAGCCATGATCTCGGCTCTCCGTTCTGTCGCGAGCGCCATGACGGGCGCCCGAGGGAACTGGCACGATGTGGGTGACTGGTCGACGTGCGGATGCAGGGTGACAAGAGAGGATGATTCGGTTTGGCGATCTCAGAACGCTGCTCGGAACCGCTTGCGGTTCACGCCGGCATCCGCCGGTGCTGCAGTTTTTGGGCTGGAACGAGCCGGTCGCGAATGAGCTCCTGTGGACAACCCTCTGCTCCGGTGACGATCGTTACGGTGCGCCCGCGCCAAATTTACAGTCTGCGCCGCCACCGGACATTTGCCGGATCTCGCCTGGGTCGATGGTGCACATTAGGTGCGAGAGGCCTTCGACGATCGTGCCCGCTGCACCGTCCGGGGGCACTCCTACAAGTCCGATCATCGCGAATAACTCGTGAGCTTTCCGCCCTTTCACTCCAGCTACTTTCCTGCCAAAGGTCAGCTCGCAAGAGCACGACATGATATCGACATCGCTTGTCCGGCAGACGACAGCGTCTGCTTGAACGGAAATTTTCTTGTTCTGCGGAAAGGCAAAATTCAGGTTTCCATCCAGCAGTCGCGCCATTACCATTTTTTCATTCGGGCCCAGCAGTGGCGAATTCTCACCGACGAGGGCAGCCAGCGCCATAGCGTTACTGCCTATCGCGGTCGCCGCCGAGGCACCTTGCTGCGCCAGCAACAGCAGCGGAAAGGCGACAAGAACCATTTTCCTCACGTCCGACTCCTCCACCGTCGCCAGCGACGATCAGAGCTTCAGCCGTACAAATGCGAAGCTTCGTTACGAGCGGGCCCCCCAAGTTCGTTCAATGCTCTCGACCATGGTGCGTCGTACGATACCCCAAGACGAGGCAGAGTGAGGTGGACCCCGATCATGAGACAGCCGGAGCCGCTCGTTAAGGTGTAGCCCCGCCGATTGTGATGTCGGCTCCGATCGTGGTTGGTGCGACGGCTGGTTCGACGACTCTACTTCTCAAATCATCGATATCAATTGTTTTGCTGGCCGTGGCGCCTGTGGGGATGTGGGCGAAGGCGAGCATTTCCCCACCTTCCGAGCTTGCTCGGGAAGCGGGGGAAGCGCAGCCGGTCGGCAACGCCGATCGTCCACATCCCCACAGGCCTTCTTCGTAAATCTGCCGCGGCGTGCGATAGCCGAGGCTCTGGTGTTGGCGCTCCTCGTTGTAGAAGGTAAGCCAAGCGCCAATCCCGGCCTTCGCCTCGGCGACACTCGCATAGGCGTTGAGATAAACCTCCTCGTATTTGAGGCTGCGCCACAGCCGCTCGACGAAGATGTTGTCCATGCAGCGCCCTTTGCCGTCCATGCTGATCGTCACCCCGTGCCGCTTCAGGGTGCTGGTGAAGTCGTCGCTGGTGAACTGGCTCCCCTGGTCGGTATTGAAGATCTCGGGCCGGCCGTAGCGGGAAAGCGCCTCGTCGAGCGCCTCGACACAAGAATCGGCGCCGAGTGTGTTGGACAGCCGCCAGGCCAGCACCGCACGGCTCACCCAGTCCATGACGACCACCAGGTAAAGAAAGCCCTTGGCCATCGGGATGTAGGTGACGTCCGAGCACCACACCTGATTGACCCGCTCGATCGTGATCCCACCGAGGAGATACGGATAGACCTTGTGCGCCGCGGCCGGTTTGCTCGTGTTCGGGCGTTGATAGATTGCCGTCAACCCCAGCATCCGCATCAGCCGCTGCACCCGCTTGCGATTGACGTTGTGGCCTTGGTTCGCGAGCCACGCCGCCATCCGGCGCGAGCCGTAATAGGGTCGAGCCAGATACTGGCGGTCGATCAGCGCCATGATCGCAAGATCCTCGGCGCTGACCGCGGCCGGCTGCCGGTAAACCGTCGAGCGCGGCAACGCCAGCAAGCGGCATTGCTGCGAGACCGGCAGCGCTGGGTTCGCGCGCTCGACCATCGCACGCCGTTCCGCCGGCTCATTTGCCGAGCTTTCGTGCCAAAAAATCGTTTTCGACCTTCAGCTGGCCAATCTGCCGGTAAAGAACATCGACCTGGGCCTCGCTGGCCGTTCCCTCCGCCGCGCCGCCGCTCTCAAACACGCTCGCCGCGCCGTCCAGCAGTTGCTTCTTCCAGTTGTAGATCTGGTTTGGATGGACCCCGAACTCGCTCGCCAGCTCGGCGATCGTCCGGTCGCCCCTGATCGCCGCCAGCGCCACTTTCGCCTTGAACCCCGCGTTGTGCTTCTTCCGTGTCCCCTTCATCTCCTGCTCCCGCGCCATCAGCGCTTTCTAGGGGCAGGGCTCCACCTTAGCCAACTGTCTCATTTTCGGGGTCCAGCTCAGAGAGAATAAAGCGCTTAGAGCGAAAGAAAGTGGGGAGAGACGGCCGGCGATCTGATATGTGCGCTCTCAACGACGGCCGAGGCGTGGCTCGTCGAGCCTCACCGCCGCCAGTGGCCAGCGATCCAGACCCAGCCGGGGCGATGCCTGACCCAGGCTCCGGGGACCATGCCGCGTGAACATAAGGGGCCACGACGTATCCGCCTGGCACCCAGACATACTGGACACCGTTCCAGCTCCAATAGCCCGGCTGCCAGACATAGCCGGGAGCAGGTGGAGGGGGCGCCACCTCGACCACAGGTGCGGGCGGGGCAAAGCCGACCACGACCCCGACGCGGGCGACGCCAGGAGCGGCGGCGAGCGTCAGGGCCGCGGCGTAGAGAACGGGAAGGATCGATCGTCGGCTCATGGAGAGGTTCCTCGGAAACACCTCGCGTCTGCCGAATAGCCTACCGATAGGGATGGGTATCGGGTCTTGACGGCCGTCAGCACTGTCCCCGCTTCTTTGCGCGCCACGCGACCACCGATCGATGCTCTCCGCGGTCTTCACCCGATCGGTACACTCATAGACATCGCGTTGGACGCGCCCCTACGGCCTGGCAGCGCGACAACTCCGCCTGCTCGCCGCCCTCACCGATCTGCCGGGCCGGTGAATCGACGCGGTGCGCCAGCGGCGGCAGCCGCGCGTCATCGTGCTCGACATGGATTCGAGCGAGAGCCCGACCTATGGTAAAGCGTTGCTGCGGCAACGCGGGCTTCGCCAACCCAGAGAACCCCCGTGCCACGCGGCGTCAGTTCTCGAGAGGAGAAGATCCACATCGTATGCAAAACACTGAGAAGCTGATTCGCGAGGAGGTTCACGGCGAAACAACCGATCCCGAGGAGCGGGATGAGCCGCGGTCGGCTGGGCCGATGAGTGGCGAGCATCCGCTCACCGAAGCCCGGCTGACGAAATATTCAAGCCTCGCTCAGCGCAGGTGCTTTGTCGCGGAAGATTGGCGGACAGCGCACGAAGGCCAAAGGGACCGGGCGCACGGACGGTGCCCGTGGCACCACCTGCAAGACCAGACGGTTCTTCCCGTCGCCGACCCCGGTGCCAATCGCCGGGATGATGATCCCGAGCGTTCGCCTCCAGCGTCTGCGTTATCTTATTTTTGCGGTGGCGTGGAGCTGCCGCTGTAAGTGGTCCCGACGTCCCAATAATTGTTGGCCTGCTGCAGCTGATCTTTGCTCTCGGTGAGAGTGAGCCGGTTATTCTCGGATTTCACCTCGGCGCTCGGCACAGCGACGTATTTTTCACCAGATCCGAGGTAATCGCCGACACCAATTATACGGATCACCGGATATAGTCGGACGGGCAGGTTTTTGGATAGTAGAACTCCGTATAAGTAGCGGGGCTAGCCGGGCGCCCAGGCGACCGCGCACAGCGAGCGGATCAAGCCGGGGT
>Ga0210395_10002829_pt1 | contig 13412 bp, 9 predicted proteins | sample IncBWH4OmetaG_FD_150861 | JGI IMG/M metagenome (GOLD analysis project Ga0210395, IMG submission 150861) | Forest soil microbial communities from Barre Woods Harvard Forest LTER site, Petersham, Massachusetts, United States - Inc-BW-H-4-O ... | reverse complement strand
TTGAAATTCCCTCTTCGTCCAATGGCAGGACGCTGCGCTCTGAACGCGGAAATCGTGGTTCAAGTCCACGGGAGGGAGCCGGAGCTATGGTCTATCGGCAGGATGGCTGACCGTCTATCAGCAGGGACGGGTTCAATTCCCGTTAGCTCCGCCATAAGTTTGCGGGAGATTCGTCCAGCGGCTAGGACACTGGCCTCCAGATCCAGTTACGAGGGTTCGAGTCCTTCATCTCCCGCCAAGGGCGAGCATGGTATAGCGGCTGGTGCCTTGGGCCTCCAACCCGATGACGCGAGTTCAACTCTCGCTGCTCGCTCCAAGCGGAAGTCGTCTAGCGGCCAAGACGCGACGTTGCCAACGTCGAGAGCGCGGGTTCGAGTCCCGCCTTCCGCTCCAAATTAGTAAGCATGTTCGAGGCGGTGTAGCCAAGACAGCAAGGCATCTGCCTGCAAAGCAGATCATCGGGAGTGCCATTCTCCCCGCCACCTCCAGAGTTTGCGCTGGTGTAGCTCAGTAGGAAGAGCGCGGGCCTCGTAAGTCCGTGATCGGCGTTCGAATCGCCGCGCCAGCTCCGCTGGTATAGCTCAACGGGTAGAGCAGGCGCATGGTAAGCGCCCGACCGCAGTTCGAGGCTGCGTGCCAGCTCCAAGGTTTGCTGGTCTAGCACAGTGGCAGTGCAGAGAGCTTGTACCTCTCCGACGAGTGTTCGATTCACTCGACCAGCTCCAAGTTTTATGGCGGGATTGGCCGAATGGCTTAGGCACTGGATTGTGGCTCCAGTCACGAGAGTTCGATTCTCTCATCTCGCCCCAAAATGGGCGGTTCGTATAAGGGGATTACCCACGGCCTGCAACCGTGAAATGCGAGTTCAAGTCTCGCACCGTCCACCAAGTTTGGCTCGGGAACTCGACGGCAGAGTGCTGGTCTGAAAAGCCAGTGGATACGGTTCAATTCCGTGCCGAGCCACCAAACGTCAGGAGTGGCCTGGCTAGTTGAAGGCGCACAGATTCGGGTAATCGGAGGAAGGAGGTCGCAATGCCATTTTTTGTCTTGGTGATGTTCTTGAAAGTTACTTATGAAGCGATTCGTGTCTTTCGCAAGAAGGACCGCGCGGCGAAACCCGAACCACTGTGTGTGGGCTGCCTGCACGCGCACGTGCAGTATGCCACAAATGCGCGGCGTGCGATCTCCTGCACATACGGCGGGGCGGTGCGTCCCATGAAATTGGATGTGCTGTACTGCACCGACTATCAGGCACGGAACGTGTCGGCGCGTAGTCACGTGGTCGGTTTCGTGCGCGAGGTAGTCCCTGCGGATTGATGACAGAGATTGAATTTGATATAGCGAGAAAAAACCTATGACCGAAAACACTTACAACGTAATCAAGCCCGACACCGGCGTTCCCATCAAGGCCTGGACCAAGGGTGTCCCGCTTGAGGACGCTGCACGTCAGCAGCTTCTGAATGTCGCTCAATTGCCGTTCATCTACAAGTGGGTGGCTGCCATGCCCGACGTGCATTGGGGCATGGGTGCAACCATCGGCAGCGTGATTCCGACGCGCGGTGCGATCATTCCGGCGGCGGTCGGCGTAGATATTGGCTGCGGCATGATGGCCGTGGAGACTACGCTGCACGCCAATCATCTGCCGGACAATCTGCATGGCATCCGTACGGCGATTGAGAAGGCGGTGCCGCACGGGCGTACCGACAACGGACGCGCGAACGACCGCGGTGCGTGGTCGGATGCCCCGTCGAATCACGCGGAGGTGTGGGCGAAGATGGAGCCGGCGTACAAGGCAATCGTCGACAAGTATCCCAAGCTGGATCACAAGCAGCGCGTGAACCACCTCGGGACGCTTGGCACCGGAAACCACTTTATCGAGGTTTGCCTCGATGAAAACGAGAACGTCTGGTTCCTTCTGCACTCGGGATCGCGTGGCGTGGGCAATCGCTTCGGCACATTTTTCATCGAATTGGCGAAGAACGATATGCGCCAGTGGATGATCAACCTGCCGGATCAGGACCTCGCGTACCTGCCGCAGGGCACGGAGCACTTCGAGGACTACGTCCGCGCAGTGCACTGGGCGCAGGACTACGCGCTGGCCAACCGTGAGCTAATGATGCGTAACTTGATTGCGGCGGTGCAGGGCTCGGGAGAAGTCCCGACGTTCGAAGCCAATATGGAAGTCGTGAGCTGCCATCACAACTACGTGACCTGGGAGCACCACTACGGCGAGAACGTGCTTATCACGCGTAAGGGTGCAGTACGCGCGCGCGAAGGCGACATGGGAATTATTCCCGGCAGCATGGGAGCGCGCTCGTACATCGTGCGCGGCAAGGGCAATCCGGAGAGCTTCATGAGCTGTAGTCATGGAGCCGGACGCGCCATGTCGCGTACCGAAGCCAAGCGCCGCTTCACCTTGGACGACCACGCCAAGGCGACTGCAGGCGTTGAGTGTCGAAAGGATGCGGACGTTATCGACGAAACCCCGATGGCGTACAAGTCCATCGACGCCGTAATGGAAGCGCAGCGCGACCTGGTGGACGTCGTACACACGTTGCGCCAGGTGGTCTGTGTAAAGGGGTAAGCAGGAGAGGGCTGCAAGCCCTCTCTTCAGATCCGGGTGTAGGGTAGCGGCCACCCACATGTCTTGGGCACATGTCCACGCAGGTTCAACTCCTGCCACCCGGACCACCTTTTATGTGAGTTTTGTGGCGCGATAGCAGCGAGGGACAATGCGAGAGGCTCATAACCTCCACATGCAGGTGCAAATCCCGTGCGCGCAACAACACGTTTCTACAATGCCGGCCTTGGTCGTAAAGGCTTGATCGCATCGAGTATCATTCGGACGCGAGTATCAGTATGAAAGAGCTCACGCTAGACGGCGCAGGCTGGAGGAGCAAGGACGACGTTTACAGTGCTTTCTTTCACGCTGTGGGCGCACCGGAGTGGCACGGTAGGAACTTCGATGCTCTCAATGACAGCATAGCAAGTGGTTCAATCAACGAGGTGGAAGTGCCGTACAGGCTGGTGCTCAAGAACTACGACCTGATTAGCGGTGAGGCGAAAAAGATGACGGACGACTTCGTTGATCTGATCCACGAAATTGCAGAGCGTGGCTGTCCGGTTGAAGTTCGTATAGAAAACGCTGCTTGAGAAGGACGAACGTATGACGCGAAAATCAGGCATCGAGCTGCGACGACTACAGCGTTTGGAATCTGAGTTCCGTTTGCTCCTGCCTCCTGTGCTCAAACAGTGTGCGGCTGGGCGTTGGGGCTTGTTCGGACAGAATGAACATCTCAAAGAAAGCAGGTATGCACTGGCCTGAGGCTGAACTATTGAAGAATATGGCGGACGAAATCCGATTGATCCGACAGGACTTCGGACAAGCGAACCCACTTGTCGAACGGTTTCTTCACGACTGCTCGCTTCATAGCGCGAATGTGCCGGGTGAACCAAAGCTGGCACAAGCGTTGCTCGATGAAGTTGAGCGCGGTCTTTGCGCAACGTAGCCGCACCGTACGCACCTCCCTGTCTAGTTTAGATTGGCATAATTCGACGATGCTTCTGACAATTACAACTACGCATAACCCGGCGACGGACTTGGGGTATCTGCTTCATAAGAACCCGGCGAAATTACACACGTTCGAGCTTTCGTTTGGGAAAGCACATGTTTTCTACCCGGAAGCGACCTCGGAACGGTGCACCGCTGCATTGCTACTCGATGTCGATCCGGTGGGACTGGTTCGCGGCAAGCGTGGCCAGCATGAGGGCGGAACTCTCGATCAGTATGTGAACGACCGGCCATATGTTCTGTCTTCTTTTCTTAGCGTCGCCATGGGCCGAGCTTTCGGGACAGCCATGTCTGGCCGTAGTAAGGGGAGGCAAGAACTGGCGGACCAAGCGATGCCGTTAACGGCAACCCTTACAGTCGTGGCTTGCCGCGCTGGTGAGGGGCTGATCCGCGAGCTATTCGAGCCCCTCGGGTACAGCGTGAGTACGGAGCATCATCCGCTCGACGAGAAATTCCCAGAGTGGGGGGAGGGACCGTACTACTCTGTGACCTTGGCGGGGACTTTCCGACTACAGGATCTGCTCAGTCATCTCTACGTGCTTGTTCCGGTACTGGATGCTGAGAAGCACTACTGGATTGGCAAGGATGAGGTTGAGAAACTCTTGCGCAAAGGGGAAGGCTGGCTGGCGTCGCATCCACACAAAGAGGCGATCGTAAAGCGATACTTTCCGCGCCAGAGGCAATTGGCAAGAGAAGCACTCGCTAGGCTAGCGGAGGAAGACAACCCCGATCCTGACGCAACAGAGGAAGCTCACTCTGAAGAAGAAACGAAAATGGAGGAACCGATTCGGCTCTGGCAGCAGCGCATGGGAGCAGTGGTCGCTGTGCTTCGATCCGTCGAGGCGAAGCGCGTCCTAGACCTTGGCTGCGGAGAAGGGAAACTCCTGCGAGCCCTGTTGGATGAGAAGTCACTGACAGAGATCGTGGGTATGGATGTGTCGTACCGGAGTCTTGAGATTGCGAGCCAACGTCTGAGACTCGACCGGATGCCCACGAAACAGAAAGAGCGGCTGAAATTGATGCATGGTTCGCTGATGTATCGCGACAAACGCCTGGCCGGGTACGACGCGGCCACGGTGGTTGAAGTCATCGAGCATCTGGATGCACCCCGGCTGGCGGCATTCGAGCGTGTTCTTTTCGAAGCAGCACGTCCGAAAACGATAGTCGTGACCACGCCCAACTGCGAGTACAACGTGAAGTTTGAAACCCTGCCAGCGGGAAAGTTTCGTCATAAAGATCACCGCTTCGAATGGACTCGGGAACAATTCCAGCAGTGGTCACGCCAGATTTCTGAACGGTTTGGGTACGCAGTTAGGTTTCTGCCCGTAGGAGAAGAAGATCCCCAAGTCGGTGCGCCTACGCAAATGGGGGTCTTCAGCTCGTGACTATAACGATTCCTGAACTTTCCCTGGTCGTTCTCATTGGTCCTTCTGGCTGTGGCAAGTCGAGTTTCGCTCGGGAGCACTTCAAATCTACAGAGGTTCTCTCTTCAGACTTCTGTCGCGGCCTTGTGTCAGACGACGAGAATTCCCAAGAAGCGACGAATGATGCATTCGATGTCTTGCACTACGTCGCTCGCAAAAGGCTCGCTGCTGGCCGGCTGACCGTGGTTGACGCGACAAACGTCCAGCCCGAAGCGCGCAAGCCGCTAGTGGCGCTCGCCCGCGAGTTCCATGTTTTGCCGGTGGCCATCGGTCTGAATTTGCCAGAGAAGGTCTGCCACGAACGTAATCAGAGTCGGCCCGACCGCCAGTTCGGCCCTCACGTCATCAGAAACCAGTCCCAGCAACTGCGGCGTTCGCTGCGGGGACTTGAACGCGAAGGCTTCCGTCATGTCTTCGTGCTGTCGAGTCCAGAGGAAGTCTCCTCGGTCACGATCGTGCGACAGCCGCTTTGGAATAACCTGAAACACGAGCATGGGCCGTTCGACATCATCGGGGACGTACACGGTTGCTACGAAGAATTGGCCGCCTTGCTCGGTCAACTAGGTTACGGGCTGGAAAATGGAGCGAAGGTGATTCCGCCAGATGGACGCAGAGCAATTTTCGTCGGTGATCTTGTTGACCGCGGCCCCAAGATTCCAGAAGTCCTGCGTTTGGTCATGAAGATGGTTGACGAAGGGACGGCGTTCTGCGTTCCCGGAAACCACGACATGAAGCTGATGCGGAAACTGAAGGGCCGCGATGTGCAGTTGACGCACGGATTAGCCGACTCCGTTGAACAGCTCGATAAGGAGACTCCTGAATTCAAGCAGACGGTCATCAAGTTTCTCGATGATCTGGTGAGTCACTACGTCTTCGACGAAGGGAAACTCGTGGTGGCACACGCCGGCATGAGAGAGGAGATGCAGGGACGCGGTTCTGGCAAAGTGCGCGATTTTGCACTCTATGGAGAGACCACCGGGGAGACGGACGAATACGGACTCCCAGTGCGTTACAACTGGGCAGCTGAGTATCGTGGCAAGGCGATGGTGGTTTATGGGCATACGCCGGTTGCTGAACCGGAATGGCTGAACCGCACGATCAACATAGATACGGGATGCGTGTTCGGCGGAAAATTGACTGCCCTACGTTATCCCGAACGTGAATTGATGTCGGTTTCTGCTCTCCGAACCTATTACGAGTCGGCCAAGCCGTTCTTGTCCCAGGAGGAATTGGCGCCAGCGCTGACTGCACAACAGCAATTGGATGACCTGCTCGACATCGAGGATGTCATCGGCAAGCGGATCATTAACACGCGGTTGCACCGCAACATCACGATTCGAGAAGAGAATGCGATCACAGCCCTGGAGGTGATGAGCCGATTTGCAGTAAATCCAAAATGGCTCATCTATCTGCCGCCCACGATGTCCCCATGTGAGACCAGTAAACGTGATGAACTGCTCGAACATCCTGAAGAAGCCTTTGCCTACTACCTTCACGAGGGCGTGCACAAGGTGGTCTGCCAACAGAAGCACATGGGATCGCGAGCGGTAGTGGTTGTCTGTCGTGACGTCGATGCTGCGCGCAAACGGTTTGGAATTATGGAAGGAGAGGCCGGAGTCTGCTACACCCGGACGGGACGGCGGTTCTTCAATGACGCGCCTCTAGAGTTGGAGTTTCTGGAAAAAGTCCGCAAGGCTGTAGAAGTGGCAGGCATTTGGGAAGAGCTGAAAACTGACTGGGTCTGCCTGGACTGCGAATTGATGCCGTGGTCAGCCAAGGCACAAGAGTTGTTGCGCCAGCAATATGCTCCAACCGGGGCGGCCGCCCGAGCGGCTTTGCCGGTGGCCATTGCGGCGTTGAGAGCGACCGCGGAGAATCCGGAGGTCGCGGCGCTGGCAGAACAACACCAGCAGCGTAAGGAGGCTGCAGATCTCTACGTCGAGGCTTACCGACGATACTGCTGGACGGTGCATTCTCTCGCCGAACTGAAACTGGCGCCTTTCCACCTGCTTGCCAGCGAGGGTGCCGTTCACACCGCGAAAGATCACCTGTGGCACATGGGGACGCTTGCGCGAATCTGTCAGGCCGATGCGGGTCTACTACTCGCAACACCGTTTCAAGTTGTGGACCTCACCGACAGGGCCGACCAGGATAAAGGAATCAAATGGTGGGAGGAGCTGACGGCGAGTGGCGGCGAAGGCATGGTTGTTAAGCCGTTGGAGTTTGTGGCTAAGGGTCGGAAGGGATTGGTACAACCTGCCGTGAAAGTCCGTGGGCGAGAATACTTGAGAATCATTTATGGCCCGGAATACACGCTTCCCGAGAACTTGCTACGGCTAAAAAGCAGAGGTCTGGGCGCAAAGCGGTCGCTCGCTCTCCGGGAGTTTGCTTTGGGGTTGGAGGCGCTTGAGCGGTTCGTCCACCAAGAACCACTCCGCCGAGTTCACGAGTGCGTATTCGGAGTGCTTGCGTTGGAGAGCGAACCAGTAGATCCGAGACTGTAGTTTACGCGCCGCAAATGGCTAGCGGCAACTGAGCCCTAGGGCATTTTCTCTTTCTTTCATTGCGATATTAGCGTAGAAGAATAGGTTCTACTCTGGCCACCGAGGTTCCGAACGTGCATTCGCTGCTGCGTCTTCAGACATTCTTGATCGTTGTTGTTCTTTCAATCGGCACCCGATTGAGCGCTACAGATGCTTGGGACAGCCCAGCTTTCACGACGGATGCGGCAATTCTGCGGCAGGCAGCCCAGGCAGTCCAGGCAGGAAAACATAGTGAAGCCACCGTACTGTTGAACGAGCTGCATTTCAAGTTCGACGAAAACGGCAAGATGCTAGAGACCCGCCACTTGATCTACCGGATCGAAAATCAAGATGGTGTAAAAGATTGGGCTGAGACCAGTGGCCGATGGGAGGCGTGGCATCAGGACAAACCGGAGATTAAGGCTCGGGTCATCACGGCCGAAGGCGCTATCCACTGGCTCGATCCAAAGACTCTGAATGACTTCCCCGTGCACGAGGATGCACCAGATGTTTACAGCGATGAGCGAAAGTATGGCGGACCGTTACCAGCAGTTGCTCCTGGCTCAATTGTCGAGGAGGAAGTGTCGGTCCGCGATACGGCTCCCCTTTTTGCTGCGGGAACAGTTCACAGGTGGATATTTGGTTGGAATGTTCCTGTAAACAAGACTCGTGTCGTTCTCATACATCCTGTCTCACTTCCCATCCAGTACGAAGTGCACTTGCTGCCAGAGGCAACCGTTGGGAAGTCAACGAACGGCGGCCTGGAGACAATTACTGTTCAGCAAGGGCCATTGCCTGCCTACACGGAAGAGATAAACCACGTTCCAGCCGATCTCGTTTTGTACCCGGAAATCGAGTTTACGACCGGCACCTCATGGCATCAGGTTGCTTCCGAGTATGCGCGTCTATCGAATGACAAACTACGGTCGGAGGACGTTCAGACACTGATTTCTAAGATCAAGGCGAAGAATGGAACTCGCAGCGACCTGATTCACGGCATTGTCGGCACCTTGCACAAAAACGTTCGTTACACAGGGATAGAGTTTGGGGAGTCTAGTTTAATCCCGCAGTTTCCATCCGAGACACTGAAGCGCGGGTACGGCGATTGCAAAGACAAGGCCACGCTGCTGGTCACAATGCTTCGGAGTGCAGGAATTCCTGCGAGTCTAGCTCTTCTCAATACTGGGCCAGGACGAGAGCTTAATACTCGTCTACCTGGTATGGGGATGTTTGACCACGCCATCGTATATGTTCCCGCGTCTGGTGCCGATTCGGATCTTTGGGTTGACGCCACTGCCCAATACTCTCAAGTGGGGATGCTGCCATGGATGGACTACGGGCGTTGGGCCCTCATCGTTGATGAGAAGACCGAAGCGCTGAAGAAGACTCCTGACATTACATCGGCAGGAAATGTGCACCGGGAATCGCGAGAGGTCACGCTCGCCGATTACGGATTGGCAACTTTTGTGGAAACCGATGAGGAGACTGGCCCGGATGAAGCTGACTATCGCGAATACTACAGTGGCGATAGCAAGCAAGTCAGGGAGGCCAGTGAAAGCTATGTAAAAGACATGTATTTAGCTGATTCGCTCACCTCCTTAGAGCATGACGATTTATCTGACTTGGAGAAACCAGCTTCAATCCGGTTCGTGAGCAAGGGGAAGCGCGGGAATACCGATCTGACTACGGCCCTCGTGGCCATCCGCGTTGAGTCTCTCTTCGACCGTCTTCCCAAGTACTTTAGGACCAAAGAGAACGACGAGACGACTGAAGGAGAAGACTCGGAGAGGCCAAAACCACGGACGACCGATTGGTTGATAACACCTTTCACCACCGAATGGCACTACAAGGTAACAGCGCCACTCGGTTTCAAGCTGCGGGCGCTTCCTTCAGATAAGGACGAGAAGGTAGACACTCTGAGCTTCACTCAAAAGTACTCGACCAACTCCGAGGGCAGCATTGTGGAAGCGTTCCTCCGAGTCGAGAATACAAACACCAGAATGACGGTGCAGCAAGCCAAGGATCTGCGCGAGGCGGTGCTGAAAGCGCGCGCTGTCGATCCCATCTTCGTCACATTCGACAATGTCGGACACTCGCTCATTTCCTCCGGCAAGATCAAAGAGGGGCTGGCCGCTTATCGTGAGGTCGCAGCCCAGCGCCCCAAGGAGGCTTTGCACAAGGTGCAACTTGCTCAGGCGCTGATCACGGCCGGACTGGGAGAGCAAGCCCGCCGCGTGGCCTCGGAGAGTACTGCCCTTGAACCCAACTCGGCATTGGCACAAAGCACTCTCGGAATGGTTTTGAAACATGATCTGATCGGCCGCGTTCTGAAAAAGGGGATGGACTATGACGGGGCGATCGCCGCATACCGAAAGGCCATCGCGCTCGATCCGAAGGATAAAGAGACGCGCGCAAACCTCGCCCTTTTGCTTGAGTACGACGCAGACGGAACCCGGTACGGCGAGAAAGCGCGGCTAAAGGAAGCGGTGGAAGTCTTGCGTGAATTGAAGAAGGTTGACGAAGAATACAGTCGCACCTACGACGACAATATTCTCTACGATCTCTGGTACGCGCACGACTACAAAGGTGTCGTCGACTACGCGACAACTCTGCCCGCCAGCGATGTTCGAAAAGGCCTCATGTTGGCGGCGATTTCCATCCAGCAAGGCTCAGATGCAGCGCTGAAGAGGTCGCTGGAGATCACAACAGACGACCAAAGCCGCAGCAAAGTATTGGCTAATGCTGGAGCGGTCCTGGTTCGAGTCAGAAAATATCCGGAAGCTGCTGCGTTAATAACCGAGGGAGCGCGGGGACAAAGCAACGAGAGTCAAATCACGCGAAGTGCAGCCATCTTCGCCACAACTAAACCGTATGACGCAACAGCCATCGATCCAGCCGACCCGCGCGGCGTTGTGCAGCAGTTATTTGGCCGGATGTTAAGTGGTCAGCTGACCCTTGAAGAGTTCAAGTCAATGATCTACATCGACCCAAAGGACTCAGAAGCGATGCAGGACGAAAAGCAATTCCACGAGATGATGGCAGGACTCAAGTCGCAGATGGCGGCTACGGGACTTCCGCTCGTCACCATCGCTGATCTAGCAGTGTCCAACATGCATTACACGGTGGACGGCGATGACTCGCTCGGGTACAAGATCATCATCGAGAGCCCCGGAGCGGCTGCCCAGGACGTGTATGTCGTGAAGGATGGAGGGCGTTACAAAGCAGCTGCTTTTGCCGAGTCCGGCTCGAACATCGAAGAACTGGCTCCGCTCGCGCTTCAAGCCATCGAGAACAACAACCCGTCTGCTGCAAGGAAATGGCTGGATCGGGCACGGGACAAGATACATGTGAGCGGTGGCGACGATCCTCTCTCTGGTCAGCCTTTTCCTTACTTCTGGACCAAAGGACAAGACGCTGATGTCCCAACCATGCGTACCGCAAGCCTAGTGCTGCTCCGATCCAAAGCGGTCAACGAGCCGTATTTCGCCGCGCTGGATCAAGCGCGGAAGGCAGCGAAGACAGATCTCGACCGCAACCGACTGACGATGGTAATGGCATACGCCTACGCAGCCCAGGAGAAATGGGCCGACATGCTGCCGCTGACAGCAGAATTGCTAAAGGCCGCACCCACTTCGGTGCGTGCTTTCGACCTTGCTACGACAGCGTTTGCGGGACTGACGCGGTTTGACGATTGGGATAGGCTCGTTCAAACTCGGATACAAGAGTATCCCGATGAGTTGGCCTACGTACGTTCGTCCGCGAGGCTGGCTGCTTATCGAGGGCAGTTCGGTAAGTCGAGGGACATTATTAAGGGAATCATTGACAAGGGACAGGCCACGGAGAGCGACCTGAATCTGTATGCATGGTATGCGTTGCTTCTCCCCGGTCCGATCGAGCAGAGCGCGATTGACGTGGCGCAGCGTGCCAACGACCTGAGCAAGAACGCCAATTTCGCTATTCTCCATACCCTCGCTTGTGTCGATGCCCAAGCGGGGAAGACCAGTCAGGCACGCGATCTATTGCTGAAAGCCATGGATACGCTACACTTGGAGGAGCCAAACTCGGAAGTGTGGTTCGGGTTTGCTCTGATCGCGGAGCAATACGGCGTTCTCGATGCGGCCGAGAAAATGTACTCCCGCGTAGAGAAGCCCAAGGTGGACTATCCCGGTACCTCTTACGTCATAGCGCAACAACATCTGACAATGTTGCGAAGTAGTGCGAACAACTCGGCGAAGGCCGTTGGCCAGTAGCAGTGGACCACCGATTTCCGACCATGCACAGTTGGTCAAGAATACTGGTGCCAGCGGAGAGATTCGAACTCTCAAACACCTGTTTCTAAGACAGGCCGCTATTCCAATTCGCGCACGCTGGCACTGGTGCACAGGGGAGGATTTGAACCTCCGCGTCCCACTCGGGGAGACCGGGTTACAGCCGGTCCGTTTCGGCCGGGCTCACGCACCTGTGCAAACTTGGCGGAAGGTAGACGAATCGAACGCCCATCGCTCATCACGATGCCCCGGTTTTCAGGACCAGTTGCCGGCCATTCAGCAGTACCTTCCGCATTGGCGGAGAGTACGGGAGTTGAACCCGTTGGCCTCTTGCGAGAGCCCTTGTTTAGCAGACAAGTGCCTTACCGTCCGGCCCACTCTCCGTTGAATTGTCAAAGAACGTAGGGATTCTGGTAGGCCCGGTGGGAGTTGAACCCACAAAAGGGCTGCTCTTGAGGCAGCTGCGTATGCCAGTTCCGCCACGGGCCTGAAGCTATAAATTGTGCAGGAGTTAATAACTCAGTCGGGATGGACTGAGTCGTAATGACGATCGAAATCGAAGCAGGCGCTTCACAGAGTCAATTTAGCATGAAACCGTTGGCAGTGCACGCGTTTTTCGGCGGCCAGCCTTGGAACGGCAGGCTATCCACGACTGATGTAGATTTGTCGTGGTGGGGGCCGTCCTGGAAGAAACCAATTCGTTTTCCAAAGAGACACCATCCCTAAGCCTTCGGCTTAGGTCGGTGCAGGCCGTCCGGAGACTAGCGAACGCTGCTCGCACGAAGTCGAACAGCATTCGAGTCCGTTCGAATTGCGTCCGATTCTGATTCGAAAGGATATGAGTAATCTGAACTGCCACTTTAGATTACTCAACGCCCGCAACCAACCCTGTTCCTTTTGCGGTTGACACGCTTACGCAATATGCGTAATAATGTACGCAATATGCGTAACTCTTCCGTGCTAACTGCGTTGTTCCCAGAGGTACGGCAAGGTGTGCTTGCGGCAACCCTTGGCCAGCCAGACAAGTGGTGGTATCTTTCGGAACTCGCCGGCCGTTTGGGCACGAGCCCGTCGAGCCTTCAGCGGGAGTTATCATCTCTGGTGGCAAGCGGAATATTGGCGCATCGTCGGGAAGGCACAAGGGCTTATTTCAAGGCGGAGACCCAGTCCCCAGTGTTCCGAGACCTGCAGCACCTGTTCGAAAAAACTGCAGGGCTGGCTCCGATCTTGGAGCAGATACTAAAGCCGTTTGGGAACAAGATTCAGAGTGCTTTTATATATGGTTCCGTGGCGCAAAGCCGGGAACATGCGATGAGTGACATAGATGTGATGGTCATTGGCAGAGCAGGTCTTGCTGACCTGTCTCCAGCGCTCCGCAAGGCGGAGGCGCGGCTGGGAAGAGAGGTCAACGTCACGGCCTATTCCCCAGAGGAGTTTCGGGAGAAAATCAAATCGGGCGACCATTTCCTTGGCGCCGTTTTACGAGGACGGAAACAGTTTGTGAAAGGAGGCCAGAGTGACTTGGACCAGCTTGTTGGCAAATAAGGAAGCCCAGAAACACAAAACCTCCAAGAAGGAATTAGACAATATGCGGGCCCTGATCGCCCGCGACCTAGCGGACGCGAGT
>Ga0210395_10002825_pt1 | contig 13420 bp, 7 predicted proteins | sample IncBWH4OmetaG_FD_150861 | JGI IMG/M metagenome (GOLD analysis project Ga0210395, IMG submission 150861) | Forest soil microbial communities from Barre Woods Harvard Forest LTER site, Petersham, Massachusetts, United States - Inc-BW-H-4-O ... | reverse complement strand
CGGCCTGCTCGCCGGCCGTCAGCAGGTCAGCGGCGGCGGCGGCGTGGTCACCGGCCGCCGCGTGCAGGCAGCCCCGGGCGTGCCGGACCAGATTGTGCGGCCAGAACGGCCACAGCTCGGCCATCATCCCGCGCTCGGTCAGCATGGCCCGCGCCTGGTCCAGATCACCGCGCTCGATCAGCCCGTGGATGACGTACGGCAGGTAGATGCTGGCAATCCAGATGCTGGTCGTCCCCGCCAGGGCCTGCATCCCGTAGGTGATGGCCGGGCTGACGTCACCCCCGTACAGCGCGATCATCGACGCGAAGCCCTGGGTGATGGCCGCGGCCGGCCCGGCGCCCTGCTCGAGGGCCACGCTGAGCCAGGCGCGCACGGCCGCGCTTGCCTCCTCGAGCCGGTCGGAGTCCGTCAGCACCGAGATCATCTGCGAACGGCCGGCATCCGCGTAGACCGCCGCCGGAGGCCGCTGCAGGGCTGCGCGCGCGCTTCTGACGGCGCCATCCAGATCCTGCCCGGCGGCCATGAGCTCGAGGGCGACGCACCCGTGCATCCGCGGATCAAGGCTCTCCCCGCGGGCTGCGCGCTGCAGGAACTGCTCCAGCATCGGCCGCACCGCCATCCTGGTGCCCGGATCCATCTGCGCCAGCGTGAACAAGGTCGCCTGCAGGCTCTCGCGGTCGGAGTCGCCGGCCTCCTCGACGGCCTGGACGAGCAGCTCCACCGCAGCCGCGAACTGGCCGCGGAGGCCCAGCGCCTCACCGAGGAGCCGCACGATCTGGGCGCGCCGGCGCGGGTCGGCGGCCACGGTCAGGGCCTCGGCCAGATGATCAGCCGCGGCCGCGTCGGCCTGCAGGATCTGCAGTGAACCCAGCTCGAAGAGCACGTCGGCGCGGTCGGCAGCGGGCGGTGGCTCGGCGAGCGCGCGCTGCAGGCACAAGATCGCGACGTCCGGGGCGCCCCGGCTGCGCGCCTCCACCGCGGCGGCGCGCAGCCTGCCGACCACCCACGGATCACCCGCCGGGCCGGAGGCGAGCAGGTGCGCGCAGACGTCCTCGCCCGGCGCGCCCTCGGCGTCGAGAATGCGCGCCGCCCGGCCATGCCATCGCTCCCGCACCGGAGCGGCGAGATCCTGGTAGACAGCCGACCGGATCAGCGGGTGCACGAACTCAAGCGCCTGGTTGCCCAGGATCAGCCGCTCCGCCATCAGCAGCGCGATCGCCTCGGCGGTGGCGTCGGTGTCCAGGTCGGCAAGCTGACCGGCCCGCGTGGTGGTGGCCGCGGTTCCGAGCAGCGCGATCGCTCGCGCGGCCGCCAGTGCCGGCGCGGGCATGCGGCCAAGCTGCAGCAGCACGCTCCTGGATACCGGTCCGAGCGTCAGCCGGCGCAGGTACGGTACGTCCTCGTCGCGCCCGCGGACATCCTCGGCGGCGAGGCCGGCCGCGAGTTCCCGCAGCAGGAGCGGATTGCCGCCGGTCAGCTCGAGGCAGGCCTGCAAGAACCCGGCCGACGGCGTGCCGCCAACCGCTTCGCTGACCAGCCCGGCACTCGCCGCGACGCCGAGAGCGGCCGGGCGCACGACCGTCACGCCGGCCTCGGCGGACAGGTCGGCGAGCAGCGCCTTCTCCTGCGCGGTGCCCGGTCGCGGCTCGCGCACGGTCGTGATCAGCGCGACCGCGAGCCCGTCGACCCGGCGCGCCAGACGCAGCGTGAACCGCAGGGACGGCTGATCCGCCCAGTGCAGGTCATCGACGGCGATCAGCATCGGCGTCAGCCGCGCGCCGTCGGCGGTGAGCCAGTACAGGCCGTCCAGCGCCGCGGCGGCCAGCACGTCCGCGTCCGCGCCGACGTCGGCGCCGGCGTCGGCGCCGAGGACCGTGGCCAGCGCCTCGGGCCGGAACAGCTGCCGCACCACGCCCCACGCGTAACCGCTCTCGAACTCGGCTGCGCGCGCCGACAGCACCGTCATGCCAGCCGCCGCCGCGGCGGCGCGCGCATAGGCCAGCAGGCTCGTCTTGCCGATCCCGGCCGGTCCCTCGATCAGCACGGCCGAGCCGGCACCGGACCGCGCGGCCGCCAGCGCCCCGTCGATCGCCCGGAGCTCGGCCGCACGCTCTAGTAACGCCGGATGCGTTTCCCCCCTCATGGCGCAAAGCGTAAGAGATGCGCAGCTAGAGCACCACGTCAGAACGCAATGCAAATCACTGTGGTGCCCACCGTGACGCGCCGGGGGCGGGCGGCCGCCGAGACTGCGACTGAGCTCCGATCGCGAGAGAGGACAGAAAGTCGTGGAACCCACAATGATGCCCACGATGATGCCCGGCCTGGCGCCGACAGTGGCGGCCGCGGGCAGGACGATCATGCCCGGCGGCGGCATTGCCCGCCGTCCGCTGCACGTCATCATCATGGCCGACTGCTCCGGGTCCATGATGCACGGGGGCAAGATCCAGGCGCTGAACTTCGCCATCGCCGAGATGCTGCAGCAGTTCGCGGAGTGGGAGCGCACGCAGGCCTCGTGCCAGGTGCTGATCCGGGCGATCGCGTTCAGCGCGACGCCGGAGTGGCACGTGCCCGAGCCGCTGCCGGTCGGGCACGTGCGCTGGACCCCGCTGCAGGCCGTGCCCAAGGGCCGGACGAACATGGCGCCCGCGTTCCGGCTGGCCGCGTCGGTCCTGACCAGCGACAAGCTGGAACGGCGCGCCTTCAACCCGGTGCTGCTCCTGATCACCGACGGCATGCCCACCGACCCGGACGACATCGACGGGGCGCTGGCCGAGCTGATGTCGCTGCGGGCCGGCCGGGACGCGATGCGCCTGGCCGTCGCGATCGGCCAGGACGCCAAGTCCGGGACGCTGACCCGGTTCATCGCCGACCCGGCGGTGCCGGTGCTGCTGGCCAGCAATGTGTCCGACATCGCCGACCAGCTGAAGCTCGCGACGCTGATGGTCACCAGGCCCGGCTACGCCGCCGACCTCGACGAGAGCGAGCCCGCGGACGAGACCGATGTGGTGGTGTGAACGTGTCCGCCCCCGACTCAGACCGCCAGCCGCCGGCCGCGCCCACCGGGCTGCTCGCCTGGCGATGTCATGCCGCGAGCGCCACCGGCTTCGCGCACATCAAGGGCGGGCTGCCGAATCAGGACGCCGTCGGCAGCCGGCTCGCGGCTGACTCTGGCGGGGCGCAGGTGCTGATCACGGCGGTCGCCGACGGGCACGGTGACGCCCGCCACTTCCGCAGTGACCGGGGTGCCCGGCTGGCCGTTGCGCACGCGCTGGCCGCCGCGGCTGACTGGGCCGCGTCCATGCCGGCTGACCCGGACGGCGCCGCGGCCGCGGCCAGCGGCGCGCTGATCCCCGACATCGTCGCCCGCTGGAACGCCGCCGTCGCCGAGGACATCGGCGCCGACCCGGACGAGGGCGATGTCGGCATCGGCCCGCGCCGCAAGCCCCTGTCGCCGATCGCCTACGGCGCGACGCTGCTCGCCTGCGTCATCGCGGCCGACCTGGCGGTGCTGGTGCAGATCGGCGACGGTGACATCGTCGCTGTGCAGCCGGGCGGCGGGTTCACGAGCCCGGTGCCTGACGATCCCACCCTCGACGGCCGCCGTACCACGAGCATCTGCCAGCCCGACGCCGCGAGCGCGTTCCGCGTGGGCGTGGTCGACCTGGCCGCCACCCCGCTGTTCGCCGTGCTGGCCGCGACCGACGGCTTCGGCAACTCGCAGGCGGCCGAAGACTGGCAGGACAGCGTGGCCGCCGACCTCGTCCTTCTGGCCGAGTCGCACGGGCTCGACTGGCTCGCGGCAGCCGTTCCCGCCTGGGCGCAGCAGTGTGCCTCGTCGGCGGGCAGCGGCGACGACTGCTCCGTCGCTCTCGCCGTCAACTCCGACGTGCGGCTGACCGTGCCGGACGCACCCGAGGACGGGAACGTGGCTGCGCCGGGGCCGGCGATCACCGAACCGCCCGCCACCGGCGCCGGAACGCCATCCCTCGGGCTGGCCGCGCTCGTCCGCCGGGCCGGCGCCGCGGCCAGCCGGGTGCTGCGGTCCCGGCCGCTCGTCGCCGGCCTCGTGGCCGTGCTCGTCCTGGCCGTCATCGCCGGCGCGCTGCTGGTGAGCAGGCAGGCCGGCGGCCACCACCGCGGGCGGGTTCCCGCGCCCGCGCCCAGCGTCAGCCCCACCCAGGGCCGGCGACCTATCGATCTGAACAGGGTCATGCGATGAGTGAGCTGGCAGCAGGCGAGACGGTGCAGATGAAGACCACGGGCGATGCCCTGGTGATCTGCGAGAAGCTCGGCGAGGGCGGGCAGGGCCTGGTCTTCCGGGCCGAGATGGGCGGCCGCCCGTTCGCGGTCAAGTGGTACCGGCCGTCGAAGAAGCGCAAGGCCAACGACCGCCTCTACGACGCGATCTCCCGCCTCGTGAGCAGCGGCCGGCCGCCGTGCAGCGCGTTTGCCTGGCCGATCGACCTGGTCGAGAGCAACGCCCACGACGGGTTCGGCTACGTCATGCCGCTGATGGACAAGCGGTTCATCTCGTTCGCGCAGCTGCTCCTGGCGCCGGATCCGCCGGACTTCCGCATGCTGATCAAGATCGGCCTGGGCCTCGTCGATGCCTTCGCCTCGCTGCACACCTCCGGCCTGTGCTACCGCGACATCAGCTTCGGGAATCTCTGGGTCGATCCGCTGGCCGGCGACATCGCCATCATCGACAACGACAACGTCGGCATCAACGGCGGCCGGGGCATGGTCAAGGGCACGCCCGGATTCATGGCGCCCGAGGTGGCCCGCGACGAGGCGCTGCCGTCGACCGAGACCGACCTGTACTCGCTCGCGGTGTTCCTGTTCTACCTCTTCTTCTTCGGTCACCCGCTGGACGGGCAGGCGGTGGAGGCCTCCTTCGGCTGGGACGGCGAGCACCGGCTGTCCGAAGAGGAGATCCTGCTCAAGCACTACGGCCTCGAGCCGGTCTTCGTCTACGACCCGGCCGACGACACCAACCGTCCGGTCGCCGGCAGCCCGGTCGCCAGCTGGTGGGCCCTGTACCCCGGCTTCTTCCGTGAGCTGTTCATCCAGTCCTTTACCAAGGGGCTGACCGATCCCACGCTCAACTCCCGGCTGACCGAGGGAGTCTGGCGCAAGGCCCTGTACCGGCTGGCCGACTGCGTCTGGGAATGCCCCGGCTGCGGCGCGGGCCTGCTCTTCGACCCCGCGGCGCCGACGGCCACGCGCTGCTGGCACTGCGGCGCGAGTCCCGAGCTGCCGCTGCTGCTGAGCGTCCTCGGCCATTCGATCGTGCTGCACCGCGGCGCGGTCCTGACCGGGCGGCACCTGCGCCTGCCGGCCAGGTCCGACGAGCCCGTCGCCGTGGTGGAGACCGACCCGCGCTATCCGGGCTCGGTCCTGCTGCGGAACAAGTGCGACCAGGCCTGGACGGTCAGCCTGCCCGGTGCGGAGCTCAAGTACGTCAAGCCCGGGCAGCGGCTGCTCGCCCGGCCGCTGACCTTCGAGCCGGGCGGGAAGCGAGCCACGATCGCACGCGCGGGGACGGAGCCGACCCGGTGAGCGACGCGCTGCCAGACCTGATCGCTCAGGTGCTGCCGGCCGGCACCGAGCAGCGCTTCCGCGCCGGCCGCCCGGTGACGATCGGCCGCGACACTGCCTGCGATCTGCGGGTCGACGGCACCGGGGCGTCCCGGCATCACGCGATCGCGACGCCCGAGCCAGGCACCGGGTGGGTGCTCATGGACCGGAGCACGAACGGCACCTTCGTCGACGGGCAGCGGGTGGGACGGCACGTCATCTCCGGGCCGCTCGTCGTCTCGATCGGTGACTCGGCCGGCGGAACGCAGATCCGGTTCGCCCCGGCGCAGGCGGTCAAGCCGGTGCCCGGCCGCCTGCAGCGGGCCGCCCTGCCGGGCCTCGGGCAGTTCAGCCGGGCCTACGACGCCGACGCGACGCGCATCCGCATCGGGCGGGCTCCCGACAACGACCTGGTGATCGATGACCTGCTCGTGTCGCGCTACCACGCCGAGCTGCGGCGCCGGCCCGACGGCCGCAGCCAGATCGCCGACCTGGGCAGCCACAACGGCACGTATCTGGACGGCAGGCAGCTGACCGGCCGCGCCGAGGTGACCGACGGGGCGATGATCTCGATCGGCCATCACGCGTTCGTGCTGTCCGGCGGGAGCCTCCAGGAGTTCATCGACTCCGGGGCGGCCAGCTTCGCGGCGATTGATCTCTCGGTCCGGGCCGGTACCAGGTACCTGCTCAAGGACCTGAGCTTCACTGCGGACGGCGGCGACTTCGTCACCGTGCTCGGCCCGACCGGTGCCGGCAAGTCCACGCTCATCAAGGCCCTGTCCGGCTACCGGCCGGCCGACACCGGCTCGGTCCTGTACAACGGCCGCGACATCTACGCCAACTATCAGGAGCTGCGCAACCGCATCGGCTACGTGCCGCAGGACGACGTCCTGCACCCGCAGCTGACCGTGCGCAGCGCCCTGCGGTACGCGGCGCGGCTGCGGTTCCCGCCCGACGCCACCGGCAGCCAGCGGCACGCGCGGGTCGACGAGGTCATCGCCGAGCTCGGCCTGCAGGGCTGCGCCGACCTCCGGCTGGCAATGGTCTCCGGGGGCCAGCGCAAGCGCACCAGCATCGCGCTCGAGCTGCTGACCAAGCCGTCGCTGCTCATCCTGGACGAGCCGACCTCGGGCCTGGACCCCTGGTACGAGTGGACGGTCATGGAGCTGCTCCGCGGGCTCGCGGACGGCGGCCGGACCGTGGTGGCCGTGACCCACACGGTCGAAAGCCTGGATCTGTGCAACCGGCTCCTGTTCCTGGCCCCCGGCGGGCAGACCGCCTACTTCGGGCCGCCGGCCGAGAGCCTGCCCTACTTCGGCGTGCAGCGGCCCAAAGAGATCTTCAATCAGCTCAATCACGCCCCCGCGGGCGAGCTCGCGGCCAGGTTCGCGGGCTCGCAGCCGGACGCCAGGTACGTTCAGGCTCCGCTCGCGGCGGCTCGCGCCGGGAACGGGGGCTCCGCGGGCCCAAGCGCGCCAGCGGCGTCGCCCAGCTCGCCTGGCTGGATCAATCAGCTGGCCGCGCTCACGAGCAGGTTCGGCCGGGTGGTATCTGCCGACCGGCGCAACACCGCGATGCTGCTGCTGCAGGCGCCGATCCTCGGGATCCTGATGGCCGCGATCCTGCCGACCGGCACCCTGGCCCCTGGCGGCCAGAACGCGCGCGCCGCGGCGCAGGTCATCACCGCCCTCGTGCTGAGCGCCACCTATCTCGGCGCGTCCAACTCGATCCGGGAGATCGTCAAGGAGCGCGCGATCCTGACCAGGGAACGTGCGGTCGGCCTGTCACCGCACGCCTACGTGCTGTCCAAGGCCCTGCTGCTCGGCGTGATCACGATGATCCAGGCCGCGCTCCTCGTCGTGATCGGCGTGGCTCGTCAGCACGGGCCGGGCGCCGGGTCGGTGCTCGGCAGCGGACGAGTCGAGCTGTTCGTGGTGGCGTCGGCCACCGGCCTGGCCGCGATGGCACTTGGCCTGCTGATCTCTGCCCTTGTCTCCAACGCCGACAAGGCGCTGACGATCCTGCCGGTGCTGCTGTTCGCCGAGTTCCTGCTCACCGGCGGACTGTTCCCGGTCACCGCGCCCGGCCTGCGTGAGCTGAGCTACCTGTCCTCCGCGCACTGGGGGTATGCGGCCGCGGCGTCGACGGTGAACCTCCAGGGCCTGCTCGGGGGGTGCGGCGGGCCGGGCGCGGCCGCCGCTCTCGGCAGCGTGTGCACCGGCGCCAACGCCCATACGGCGGGCGCCTGGACCGGCGACATGGCCCTGCTCCTTGTGCTTGGCGGCGTCGCACTCATCGGCGCGATCGCAGCCGTCCGCCGGATAGGCCAGCCGCGCAGGCAGAAGGCCGCGGCGAAGTGAATCTCAGGGGAGAAAGGACTGATCACGATGAGCCAAGAATGGGACCCGCAAGGCGAGGTGAGCGCGGCCCTGACGTCCGCCGTTGCCGGGTTCGGCGCGGCCGTCCTCAACAACGCCGACATGCTGCGGAACGTCCTGGCCGACGACGTGGCCAGCTTTCCGCGCGAGATGAGCGTGCTCACCATGGCCGCGCAGGCCGGAGTGGCGGCATCGATCGCTGACCTGATCGGGCAGCAGGGCGTGGCGGCCAGTTCCGCCGTCAGCCTCGCTGCCGCCGACATGTCGGCCAGCCAGGGCGCCGACTCCGCCGGTGCGCTGTGGGCGGCAACTGCCGTCGCCGCCGCGCTCGGCTACCCGGTCTCCGCGGCGGCGCCAGCAGCGAACCAGCCTGCGCCCGCGCGCCCGCTCGTTCCTGCCACGGATCCCGGCGCGAACGCCGTCCGCCCGCCGGCCCGGCGCAAGCAGCTGTGGACGGCCGTCGCCGCGGTTGCGGTCGTCGGCGGCGCGATCGCCGCCTTCAGCCTGCACGGCTCCGGCTCGGGCAGCGATGCGGCCGCCCGCTGCGTCGTGGGCACGTGGTCGCTCGCCTCGGGAAAGCAGGTGTACCGGGAGTCCAGCGGCACCGTCCTGACGTTCCGGGCCACGAGCGGCGCGCAGGGGCTTGAGTTCAAGTCGAATGACCAGCTCCTGGTCGTGGATAACCAGCTGACGTACACCGCGGCGGCGTCTGGCGACACCATCACGTCGGTCACTACCGGCCAGGGCACCGCGAGCTACCGGGTCACCGGCACCCAGGTTCAGTTCCGGAACTCCGACGTTCCGGGCACGAACACGATCTACGAGAACGGCGAGAAGAACTCGTCCGCCAACGTCGGCTTGTGGGGCAACGACGTCGATCAGCTCACCTGCTCAGGTAACTCGATGACCCTCAGCAAAGACGACCTTTCCTATACCTACACGCGCGCGACCAGCCAGCCGAGCGGCTAACCAGAGCGGGGAGTACATCCGATGAGCGAGTTGCAGATAACGAGCAACGGCAAGACCCAGACTTTCCAGCCCGGCCAGATCATCCGGATCGGCCGAAGTCCCGACAACAACGTGGTCGTCTCCGACCCGACGGTGTCGCGAGAGCACGCGCGCCTGGTCGGCACCGATGACGGCTGGGTCTTCGAGGACATGGGCCAGGACCGGACGTTCGTCGGCGGACGGCCGATCACGCGCGTGGCTGTCGGCACGCAGATGGAGGTCCGGCTCGCGACGCCGGACGGGCCGGCGCTGCTGATCCGCACCGGCGCGTCCGTCGTTCCGCAGCGGGCACCGGTCAGGGAGCAGCCACCGCAGCAAGCGCAGCCGGCCGCGGCGGCGGCGGCGGTGCCGGTGCCGGTGCTGGGCCGGAACGTGCCCGCCGCCGAAGGCCTCGGAGCGGCCATCAACATCCTGGTCCCGGTCAAAAGCTGGCTTAGCGACCCTGGCTGGCGGCAGTGGGGCCGACTGCTGGTCATCGTCTACGGGCTGCTGCCGATCATCTATCTGCAGTTGTTCGCGAACAGCACCAAGTTCTCAACTCCTGGGTGGGCCTACAGCCTGTACATCGCACCCTTGTGGGCGATCGCATTCTGGCTCCTGATCCGGCCGGGACGGATCACCGGGCAAACGGTCGCACTCGCGGCGGGCGTCATCGTCACCGTCCTGCTCTTGCTGCCCTCCCTCGTCACCTGGTGGGAGGGAGCAGTCCATACCATCTGGCTGATCAGCAACAACCCGCCGACCGTCGCGGTCTCGCACAATCTGCTCACGTGGATCGGTGGCGTCGGCTACCCCGAAGAGACAGCCAAGGCACTGCCTGTCCTCCTGGCCGCGCTCATTCTGCGCTCGCAAGGCAAGAAGCTGGACGCGCGCATGTGGATGTTCATCGGCACGATTGCCGGGCTCACTTTCGGCGTGGCCGAGTCCATAGGTTATGTGAGCAACGCGCTGCTCGATGCGACCAAGAACTCCGGCGATGTCATCTCTGACATCTTGCAGTTCTGCGAGCGAGTATTCGTCGACGGGTTCCAGCACGCGCTCTGGGCTGGCATCTCGGCTTTCTTCATCGGCATCGGCGTCAACTACCGGCGCCGGGGCATCCCGATCGTCTTGTTCGGGGTGACCCTTCCCGCGGTTCTGCACGGCTTGAACGACTGGTCCCTCGTCGAGTTCCCGAACAACCAGTGGGTCTGGATCGGCATCCAGACCGTCTCCCTCCTGCTGTTCGTCGGCTACACCATGTCGGCGGCGTCCATCGACCGTCAGGTGCGCAAGACGCCAATGTTCCGCGGCCAGTCAATGCTGCTCGACCCGCCCAGCGTGGTGCAGCCGAGCAGCACCTGAGCAGTTAGCAGTCTCTTCCAGGAGTTCAGAAAGCAGGTAGGACGATGACGGGACGGACATGGGACGCCGACGGCGAGGCGAGCTCGGCCTTGCGGACGATCCTCGCCGACTACGGCGAAGTTGGGCTCTCCAGTGAGCAGCTGATGACGAGCGTGCTGACGGACCTGATGCCCGAGACGCCGCGCGAGGCCAGCGTGCTGGTGTACGCGGCGAAGACGGATCTGGCCGGTGCCCTGCGGCAGCGTTCCGACCAGGGACTGTCGCCGCAGGCAGTGGTGGCTCAGGTCGCGGCGCTCCTCGAGGACCGCACCGGGCTGGCGGCAGACGCGTGCACCTGGGCCGCGAGGGCGATCGGAGCCGCGATCGGCGTCGTGCCCGAGTCCGGCGCCGGTACTGCCCCGGCCGCGGCGGGCGCGGTCCCGGCCGCGGGGGGCGCGGTCCCGGCCGGCGCGCAGCCGCCGACCGTCGTTCCGGACGCCGCCGACGGGCCGGCCGGCGCTTCCAGCGCAGCCGAGACGCCAGGGCACGTCGACGCGGGCAGGCGGCGCGTGCCGACGGTGCCCGATGCGGTCGCCGGCCTCGGGGTCGTCGCCATCGCGTCCTGGGGCTCGCTGCTCGCGGCCGTGCTGCTTCCGGTCTACGTCGAGGTCGCGCCGTACTCGCAGGGGATGCCGTGGTCGTTCATGCTGGCGCTCATCGGAGTGTCGCTGACCCTGGCGTCAGTGCTGAGCCTCGCGCGGCCCACCAGGCAGCTGGGTCTCGGCGCGATCTTCGGCGCTGCCGTCGTGACGGCGGCCTCGCTGGCCGAGCTGGCCTCGCTCTCCGCGCCCGGCGAACCTTTCCGCGGCCGCTTGCTCGTCGCGGAACTGCTGCTGGTGGTGATGGCGGCCGTGGCGGCGGCGGCGGCCGTTTCAGCCTTGCGGGCCCTGCGGCCCGGCCGGGCGCGGGCCGGCCAGCTTGGCGTGCTCCTGTGCGCCGCTGCTGCCTGCTTCGGCCTGTCCGCCATCCCGTCTCACGACGAGTTCCTGGCGGGCGGCCGGTGGTACGCGGCGTATCACCTGTTCGGGCTGGGATACACGGGCTGGGAGGACATCACCGGGGTCCTCTACATCGCGCTGCTCGCAGCGCCGCTCGTCGCGGCGACCTGGTTCCTGCGCGACCTCAGAGCCAGGGCTGGCGCCTGGGCCGGCTGGCTGGCCGTCAGCCCGGCGTTCCTTGTCGCCCTCAACCTGACCATCCTGGACACCCTGCTCCCGCCGTTCCGGGTCACTGCCTGGATGTACGTCAGCTGGGGCCTGTGGCTGACGGCGCTGGTCGCAGGCGCGGCGATGCTCACGCGCCAGCGGGCAGACCGGCTGGTGCCCGCCGTCACGTCGACCGCCTGATCCGCGTGCCCAGGGCCAGGGCACGCAACCGGCTCCCGGCAGGCTCAGCCTGCCGGGAGCCGGGCGTTCAGGCCACTGGTCGCGGCCTGGCACCATGGACAGGCAATGAACCTGACCGATCAGCTTCCCGACGGCGCGGAGCCGGATGACGTCTTCGCGGCCTTCAGCAACTGGGCCGCGGGCCAGGGCTTCACCCTGTACCCGCACCAGGAGGAGGCGCTGATCGAGATCGTTTCCGGCGCCAACGTGATCTTGTCGGCCCCGACCGGGTCGGGCAAGAGCCTCGTCGCCACCGGCGCTCACTTCACGGCGCTAGCCAGGGATGACCGGACGTTCTACACCGCGCCGATCAAGGCGCTGGTGTCGGAGAAGTTCTTCGCGCTCTGCGACATCTTCGGTCCCGACGAGGTCGGCATGATGACCGGCGACGGGACCGTGAACGGCGGTGCCCAGATCATCTGCTGCACCGCCGAGGTGCTCGCGAACCTGGCGCTCCGCGAGGGCACGGCGGCCGATGTCGGCCAGGTCGTGATGGACGAGTTCCATTTTTACGCCGACCCCGACCGCGGCTGGGCCTGGCAGGTGCCGCTGATCGAGCTGCCGCAGGCGCAGTTCGTGCTGATGTCGGCGACGCTCGGCGACGTGAGCCGGTTCGAGGCCGACCTGACGCGGCGCACCGGGCGGCCGACCGCGGTCGTCGCGTCGGCCGAGCGCCCGGTCCCGCTGACGTTCTCGTTCGCGATGACGCCGCTGCACGACACCGTGCAGGAACTGCTCCAGACGCACGAGGCGCCGATCTACATCGTGCACTTCACCCAGGCCGCGGCGATCGAGCAGGCCCAGGCGCTCATGAGCGTGAACGTGTGCACCAGGGCGGAGAAGGACGCGATCGCCGATCTGATCGGCGGGTTCCGGTTCTCCTCCGGCTTCGGCAAGACCCTGTCCCGGCTCGTGCGGCACGGCATCGGCGTGCATCACGCGGGCATGCTGCCGAAGTACCGGCGCCTGGTCGAGACGCTGGCCCAGGCCGGCCTGCTGAAGGTCATCTGCGGCACCGACACCCTCGGCGTCGGGATCAACGTGCCGATCCGCACGGTGCTCTTCACTGCGCTGTCCAAGTACGACGGGACGAGGACGCGGCTCCTGATGGCGCGGGAATTCCACCAGATCGCCGGGCGGGCCGGGCGGGCCGGATTCGACACCACCGGCCGGGTTGTGGTGCAGGCGCCCGAGCACGTGATCGAGAACGAGAAGGCACTGGCCAAGGCCGGTGACGACCCGAAGAAGCGGCGCAAGGTGGTGCGGCGCAAGCCCCCGGAGGGCATGGTCTCCTGGGGCCAGCCGACGTTCGACCGGCTGGTGGCGGCCGATCCCGAGCCGCTGCGGTCCAGTTTCGCCGTGAGCCACGCGATGCTGCTGAACGTGGTCAGCCGCGAGGGCAATGCGTTCCAGGCAATGAAGCATTTGCTCACCGACAACCACGAAGACCGCGCGGCCCAGCGCAGGCACATCAGCCGGGCCATCGCCATCTACCGCGCGCTGCTCGCGGGCGGGGTCGTCGAGCGGCTGCCCGAGCCGGACGCCGACGGCCGGTGGGTGCGGCTGACTGTCGACCTGCAGAAGGACTTCGCGCTCAACCAGCCGCTGTCGCCGCTGGCGCTCGCCGCGATCGAGCTGCTCGACCGGACGTCGCCCGAGTACGCGCTGGACGTGCTGTCGGTGATCGAG
>Ga0210395_10002824_pt1 | contig 13421 bp, 6 predicted proteins | sample IncBWH4OmetaG_FD_150861 | JGI IMG/M metagenome (GOLD analysis project Ga0210395, IMG submission 150861) | Forest soil microbial communities from Barre Woods Harvard Forest LTER site, Petersham, Massachusetts, United States - Inc-BW-H-4-O ... | reverse complement strand
CGCTGTCAGTTTCTCCACGGGTGGGACCGAGCGCGAGAAGGTTGCGGAATGCTGATCCGTGGCGGGACGGTTGGGGCGGCGGGCTGGTAGTGATCGCCGGCGTCCCCATGGTGGAGTCTCCCGGGGATGTTCGGCGGAGCGCAGGGAATTATGGAAGTCTGGCACGACGCAGGGTTGGGATGGATATAACGTGGCTGGACGACCGGATCGCGGTCGGAGGCGGAATCTGGTCGAAGGAGAACATGGCGAAAGTGTCGATCGCCGGGATCACGCATATCATTGACATGCAGATTGAGTTCGACGACACGCCGCTGGCCGAGCCCTACGGGATCAAGGTGCTCTGGAATGGAGTGGATGATGACTTCGAGTTGAAGCCTCCCGAGGTATTTGAGTGCGGAGTGGAGTTTGCGTTGGAGGCGTTGAAAAATCCGAGCGCGAAGCTGTTTATCCACTGCGCGGCTGGAGTACACCGGGCGCCGATGATGACGCTGGCGTTGTTGGGCGTGATGGGTTGGACTGTGGATGATGCCATGGATCTCATCCAGGCAAGACGGCCGGTGGCTGATTTTGCTGAGGTTTATGTGCGAAGTGTGGAGGAGTTTTTGAAGGGGCGGAGCTAGGGAGCGAGGCTTCGGGTTGTCGAGCGGGGCAGTGGTAGAAGTGTCCTGGCGGGCTTGCGCTGGTGCGGGCGGGCAAGGGGTCCTTCGACTACTCACGTGCTTGCGCTCTGCGCGCAAGCACGTGCTCCGCTCAGGATGACAAGAGTGAGTTTGAGGAGGAAGTATGTTTCAGACACGCCGTCCTGCGGGGCGGATTTTTTATTTGGTGCTGATGGCGGTGGTGGCGGCAACCGGCATCCGACTGGACGCGACTCCGCAGAGTGGGCCGGCGCTTACGAGCGTGATCGACACTGTCTACATGGCGGATGGGAGTGAGGCGCAAGGCACGCTTGTAATTACATGGCCGGCGTTTGTCGCGGCGAGCGGAGCGGCGGTGGCGCCGGGGTCGTTGAATGTGACGCTGGGATCGAATGGCGCTTTGAACGTAGCGCTGGCGATCAATGCGGGCGCGACTCCCGCGGGTATTTATTACACCGTCGTCTATCAGTTGCAGCCGAGCGAAGTGCGGACGGAATATTGGGTGGTGCCGACGAGTTCTCCGGCAACCCTGGCGCAAGTGCGGACTACGCCGGGATCGGGAACAGCGGCGCAGCCGGTATCGATGCAGTATGTAAATTCAGTACTGGCGGCGAAAGCGAACGACAACGCGGTGGTGCATTTGGCCGGGACGGAGACGGTGACCGGGACCAAGAGTTTTTCTACTCCACCGAATGTGCCGACGCCTGTGGGTACGGGCGATGTGACGAACAAGGCTTATGTGGATGCGGCGGTCGCAAATGTGGGGGCGGGGAATTATTTGCCCACGGCAGGCGGAGCGATGACTGGGCCACTGACGCTGAGTGCAAGTCCGACGGCCCCGCTGCAGGCTGCGCCGAAGCAATATGTTGATTTAGCAACCGCCTCGAAGGCGAACCTGGTGAGTGGGCTGGTACCGACGAGTGAGTTGGGGAGTGGAACGGCTTCGTCGCTGAATTGTCTGCTGGGAAGTGGAGCGTGGGGATCGTGCGGGTCGAGCGGGAACGCAACGGAGATTCAGAGCGTGCCGGTCGGGTCGACGTCGCCGGCGAACGGGCAGGTGCTGACGTATTCCTCATCGTCAGGGCAATATGCGCCGGCGACGCCGAGCGGGGGTGCGGGCGGCGTGTCGGTGAGTCCGTCGGTTAGCCAGAACGTGGTGCAACCGGGCGGCACGGCGCTCACGGCGAACAATTTCAACAACATCACTTATTCGGTTCCCAGCTACAACTGGTCACAGAATCCCAGCGGAACGATCGCGGTGGGATCGAACACGGTCACGCTAAGTCCGTGTCCGATCGGGCTAACGGTCAACAGTCCGGCGGGAGCGCAGACGTTTGTATATATCTCGGGGGTGGGGACATCGGAAGCAGTGTTGATCACTTCAACGACTTGTGCGCAGTCGGGAGGAACCGGCGGCACCATAACGTTTACTGCCGCTAACGTTCATGGCTCCGGATATGCGGTTGGATCGGCCTCGCAAGGGGTACAGGAAGCAATCAACGCTGCATCGTTCCCGCCGACTTACGGCGGTGGCACTGCGGCTCTTGGGTTGGTTGTAATCGCGCCAGCACAATACACGTGGCAGGCGAGGGTGACGGTTAGTGCCCCGAATATGGTGTTGGATTTTTCGGGCTCGGTCATAACCTGCGCGATGGCGGACACGTGTCTGTTCATCGGAAGTAATGCGCACTCCACCTATGTGTGGGATGTCACGGTGGAACATTTCGTGGGAGAGGCGGCTTGCAACAATTGCAACTATCCGATGATCGAGGATCAAGCCCAGAAGACTCATCTGACTGACATTGGATCGGCGAATCCGTTTCCCTTGGGCAGCGTAACCAGCGGGAGTTCGTTCGGGTCGCTGGTTCAAGTGGATAACGACCAGGCGGCAATTATCGAAGGGCTGTCGGCGTATCAAGCGCGGTGGTATCACTGCACGTCATCATTCTGCTCAGTAGCGGTGAAAGGAGCCGGCGGAAGCGGCAATGCCGGAGTGCTTTACATCAAGAACAGCAATATCAGCCTCAACTGCGGGGCGAACGGGGTCGACAATCAGGATGCGAACACGCTGCGAATCTCAGATTCCGTGATTCAAGGTCAGGCGCAGTTCGCCGTGCGGTCGGCTGGGGTCTACTCGAATGTTCCCAACGTGGAGTTAGACAACGTTTACGGCGAGGTCGCCGGCTGCGCCGGCAGCAATCCTCTCGGTCTGGGCGAAGCTGGGTTGATTGTGGAGGGTGGATTCGCTTCGGTGAAGAACTCGGTGGGGCCAATCGGGTCGGCTCCGGTATTTGCTAACACGGGATCAACGCAATACAACTACTATGTCGTGGCCCGGAGTTCCACGAACGGACCCAGCGCTCCATTCCTGGCGGGGATTGCGCTCACGAATCAGACGGGAAGCATTTCTGTGGTCTGGCCACAGTTCGGGACTGTGGGAACGGTCACCTACGATGTGATCCGCACCTCCGGGCAAGCAAATAATCCTGCGCCTTACACGGCGATTTGTACGGGCGGCACGACGACAGCCTGCGGCTCAGTGGCAACGGGATTAACTGTGGGATCGGCGTGCGCGGCAGTGGGCTCGACCAACGTTTGCAGCTTCAGCGATACGGCCTCGACCAGCACGACGAGTTATACGGTAACGAGCCCTAGCAACTACTGGCCGGCCCTGCCCTTCTGGAATGGTTCGGTGATCTACACCACGGCGGGGGATATTGTGAGCTCTGGTCCAACTCCAGGCGGCGTGTATTTTGATCGCTTCGGGGACAATGTGGCGAACTCAGCGCAGAATCCCGTAAGCCAGGTGGTGAGTAGTTTCGGGGCTTTGATCCCAAAGTTTTTCGCACTCGATTGCAACGGAGTCTATGGCGGAACGTGGGTCACCTGTCTCGAAAGTACACTGGGGACGACGGCCGGGACAACTCTTCTACTGGCCGGGGCCAGCAATGCTCCTGATGTTTCTGGGTCCAAAGGGAGATTAAATTTTGAGGAAGGGTTATATGGAGAGATAAATGGTGGGCACAAGATTACGCTGGTCGACTCGAATCCGGCCAAGACGTTGAGCACGGTTGGGATGCGGCCTACCTACGATGCCAATGACACCTATGTGGGACTGGATAACGCATCGCAGGGTTCGGCGTCGAATGCGCAACTGGCATTTGGGGCGCCGATCGCAATTTCGGATTACATCGGAAATGCGGGAGATAACGTCAGTTTTCTGGAACGGCTGACGGCCTCGCTGAAGACGTTCAATGTGCCGGTGAAGGTCAACGGAAATCTGACGGTGACGGGAACTTGCACGGGATGCGGTTCGGGCTCAGGGGTGGTGAACAGCGGGACGGCGTCGCAGGTGGCGCTGTACTCGGCGAACGGAGCGGCGGTGAGCGGAGACAGCGCGCTTTCGGACACCGGGTCGACGCTGAACTATACGGGAGGCAATGGGATTATGGCGGCAGGGGGAACGTTCAGCGGGAATGTGACGGTGAATGGGCAACTGCTGGTAGCGGGGCCGTGGACGGTGAGTTCGCCGGTTCCGGGGACGGCGATGGCGGCGGCGGGGGCGGGCACTTCGGCGCTGGGGATCTCGAACGATGGGAACTTTTATATTTCGGCTAACGCAGGGGCTCCACAAAAGGTGGCGACGACGGCGACGAGTTCCTACTTCTCGAATCTTTTCCAGGAAGATGCGAACGACCTGGGCGAATACGTGGTGGGAGGGTCGGCGCAGAATCTGCACGTGTACTCGAGTTACACGAACAGCTCGACATGGCTGCGGATATCGATGGGGTATGACGCGGGCGACAACTATGCGGTGGTGCGGAGCGAGAGTTCGTCACCGGGAACGGCGCCGGCGCCCGGATTGGGCTTCTGGATCAACAATGGGCTGAAGTGGGTGGTGGATGCGAGCGGCAATTTCAAGCCCTGGACGGATCAGACATTCAACGTCGGCACCTTCAACAGTACGAGTGGCAGTGGGTTGCGGCCGGGGACGGTTTACGCGGCGGGAAACACTACCAGTGGAAGCGGCTTTGAGCTGGGGAAGTTTGCCAGCGAGAGTTACGAACTTTGCAATGACACGACGACGGGGACGATTATCAATGGGTTGGCGGTGCTGAGTGCCGCGGGATGCGCGGTCTCGTCCTCGAGCGCGCTGACTAGCGGAGCGATTGGGGTGGTGATTTTCAACCCTGGGACTTCCGGGGCAGTTACGCTGGCGAAGGCCGGATCCGCCTATTGCAGTTTTGACGGAAGCGCGACCGTGGTGGGGGATTACGTGGTGCCTTCGAGCACGGCGAGTGGCGGACTTTATCCTTTCTGTCATGACGCGGGTGCTACGCGGCCGACGGGGACGCAGATCCTGGGGCGGGTGCTGCAGGCGAGTTCGGGCAGCGCGACGGTGCAGATGTTTCTCGACATGCCGGGATCGAATGTCAGCAGCAGTGTTTCGTATTCGATTCCGTGGTTTACGACGAATACGACGGGGACGGCGATCAGCTTTTCGAGTACTGCGAACAAGACGGAACTGTGGGGCGTGGTGCTGACGTTTCCGCTGACCACGACCCAGGTGACGTATGACGTTTCGACGGCGGACAACACCAGCAACACATACGACATTGGAGTGCTGAACAGTTCGGGCACGGTGGTGGCGCATATTGGGAGCACGGCGGGGACGACGTTTGCACCGAGCACGGGGTACAAGACTTTGAGCTGGACCGCGAGCGCGACGCTGCAGCCGGGAAAATACTATCTGGCGATTACGAGCAGTTGCACTAGCGCGTGCGCGCAGATTTACGGTGGGAGTTCGGCGGGCTTCACCTTTCTGGGGGGCAGCAGTGGGACGGCGGAGAGCGTGTCGGCGGGCGGGACACTGAATAATGGGATCACGATTCCGGCGGATAATCCGACGGAGGCGACGATCATGAGTTGGGAGATTCATTAGAGTTGGGAGTGGGGCCTCGAGGGCCATCGGCGTGAGCCGGTGGCCTTTTTTGTTGGGGAGAAGAAGGTGTTGGCTGTCGGCTATCAGTTGTCAGCGAAAAACGTCGAGCTGCGCTTGACGGACAGCCCCTTCGGCTTCGCTCAGGGCAGGCTCGGGGGGCTGTCCCCACATTTTGTCGGCTATCTCCTGATTTGGTTAGCTGTTCCGACATTTACCTGAAGGCAGTTTTACAAATATTTTTTCTGGAGGAGAGAGTTATGAGCAGTGCGATCAATCCCGAGGCGGCCACACCATCGGTTCCACAGGCGTTTGAGCAGAGTGATCGAAATCCGCCGGTTACAGAATTCGGGGGGACAGATGCGGCGGGCGGGCAGTTGCCGGCTCCGGCTGATTCGGAAAGCCGTGTGACCCAGCCTGGTCCACCGCCATCGGCAGACGCTGGACTGACTAATTACGACACAGCGGACAGCGCTGGCCAGGTGCAGGACGACGCAGAGCGGGAAAGCTGACGCAGCAGTGGGGCATCCAACTGCGCTCGAATGGACAGCCCCTTCGGCTCCGCTCAGGGCGGGCTGAGGGCGGCTGTTCCCACATGTACTCGTAGGAAGCAGTGGTAGGTCTTGAAGGCCATCCGCGTGAGCTGGTGGCCTTTTCCATTGGAAGAGGGAGAAGCGAAAGGATATGGCTGTGAAGGTTTCCATCAAAGCCGGCAAGAAAGCGAAGGGGCAAAAGTCCGCCTCGACAGGGCCGGGGCAGACTATTCGGCGCAAGAGAAATCGCGCGGCAAATCGTCCGGCTCCGTTCAGTGTGATCGCGGTGAATATCCCGGTGGCGCGAAAAATCCTCGTCCTTATCTTCCTGGCGTGGAGCGGTCTGGCTTCGGCTACGGCTTACTACGTTAGCTCGAGTGTGGGGAGCGACTCGAACAATGGGACCTCCGCGGCTACGCCGTGGCAAACGATTGCGCATGTGAATGGGCAGACATTTTCGCCGGGGGATTCGGTTCTGTTCAAGCGGGGGGATGTTTGGAATGAGAGTCTGGCGCCTGCTTCTTCGGGGAGTTCGGGAAATCCGATTGCGTTTGACGCGTATGGGACCGGGGCGGCGCCGAACTTGACGGGGTATTACGCTGTGCCGTCATCGGCGTGGGTGCTGGTGACGGGCAATGCCTGGAAGGCGCCGGTTCCGGCGACTTATTCGGCGATCAATTTTTGTCTGTTCGGATCGGTGTGGGGTCAGAAAGTGGCGGCAGTGTCGTCGAACCTGACGGCATGGGGCAACTTTTACCTGGCGAATGGTTATGTCTACGTTTATGCAACCGAGAATCCCGCGAGCTATTACAGCGGTCCGATTGTGCCGATGGCGCTGAGCAATGTGCCGGTGATTAATGTCAACGGACAAACGTGGCTGACGTTTCAGCACTTCCTGGTGAACTGGTTCGATCAGTACGGGGTTTATGTGCAGGGAACGAGCGATCATCTGGTGTTCGCAAACATGGAAGCGGACTCGATGATTCCGCAGGGCACGCAGCCGCTGGGATTTTATGTGAATGAGAGCGCACCGGGGCCGGGGGATATCAAGATCTATAACTCGGAGGCGCACCTGAATTATGACGGTTTTCGTTTTGATGGGACAGCGACTGCGATCACGATGGTGAATGACAAAGGCTATGCAAATCGGGACGGGGCGCTGGTGGATGACACGGGAGCTGTGATTTATTCCTTCTGTCATTTTTATGCGTCGAGCCTGGCGGTGGCGGGTTCGACGGACGTCGAGTACACGAGCGGCCCGGGACCGATCGCGGGCGCGGGGAACATTGCGGCGGATACGGCGCCGGCGGTCGAGGTGTATCAGAGGTATCCGGCAGAGGTAACGTTGACCGTGGATGATGAGGGCATGACGCCGGGCGCGGATACATACTACGCCGGCACAGTGTTGCCGATTGCGGATGCGGCGGGAGTTCCGGTGGGCGCGGCAATTACGGTGGGGTATCCACTGGCGCAGACGTTGATTTCGGAGTTTCAGGGATGGGTGAACGCGGGGCGTGACGTGACTGCGCACTCGATATCACACACCTACTATGTGAACACCGACGCCCTGGACATTCAGTACACAGGGAGTGGGACGGCGGCGATGTTGAACATCAGCGGGAACGTTTTGACGATCACGGTGACAGGGGCGAGCGACGGTGTGAGCTACAACCTGGCGAAGGGGCAGCCACAGGGGACGATGCTGGAATTAGCGCAGGCGCTGGCGAATACAGGGAAATATACGTATTCGTTTCTTCTGCCGTGCCAGGGACCTTATGGGACGGGCTGTGCGGCATATACGGCGGCGGCTTTGCTGTCGCAGGATCTGGCAGACGTGAGCGGGCAGGATGTTAAGAGCGCGGTTTATCACATGCAGTTGAATGTGACGCAGCTGACTACGGACGAGATCACGTTGTCGCGGCAATGGATGACTACGAACCTGACGGGGCTGCCGGCTACGCCGGTGTATGTGTATCCAGGGGGATATGAGACGACGGCGATGCAGGGGATCACGGAAGGCGTGCCTTATAACGGGGCGCGCGGGGCGTTGAAGGAAGACCTGGGTGTTAAGGACACGTACGCCGACGGATTCAACGTCGAGAACATTACCAGCTTTGGGGTTAATCCATCGTGGATGGGGCTGCAGCCAGCAATTTTGAACCAGAAGATTCAGGCGCTGGTTTGGAAAGAGTCGGTGTGGGGAGTGCCGTGGGGGGTTTTCTGGCACTGGAACGCGACGACCGAGGCCGGTGAACTGAGCGCGACGGAGGTCACGAATCTGATCGCAGATTTCAAGGCGAGTGGGGCGACGATCCAGACAAACACGTCGCTAGTGAACTGGCTGCTTAGCGGGACGCAGGAAACCGGGACGGACGGAAATGATTACTACACGTTTCCGGCCACGAGTATGACGCTGGATTTCCGTCCGACGAAGAATTCGCCGGTGGTGGATGCGGGGGAGAATCTGGGAGCAGCGTATGAGCTCGACATTAACGGGGTCAACCAGAACAGTTACGGGAGCGGGTGGGAGATTGGGGCGCACGTTTATGAAGGGTACGCGGCGTACGGCGCGGGCGTAGGCGGCAATCGATTCACGATGGGGATGACGGTGAATTACTACGTGAGCCCGACGGGGAGCGATTCAAATAATTGCCTGAGCGGCGGGGCTGCTTGCCTGACGGTCGCTCACGCGGAATCGCTGTCGGCGGCAGGGGATACGATCAATCTGGCCGCCGGCTTATACCGGCTGAGTACAGCGAACAGCAGCACGGCGGGATACATCACTGCGAAGGATAACCAAACATTCACAGGGCCAGCGTGCAATCCGACCTCTGGGCCTACGCCATGCACGGCCATTATCAGCGGAGGAATCCAAATTGGTTCTTTGGCTACGTTCAACGGCACGAACTACGTGGTGACGGGGCAGACACAGCAGGGGACGCTCGAGACCTACTCCTGCGACACGGGATGGGCAGGCTGCAATTACCCGGAAGACCTGTTCTTCGATGGCATCCCACTGCAACATCTATACGCGGCCACGCTTCCGACAATCGCTACCGGGCAGTGGTGGTTCGACTATACGAACAACATCATCTACTTCCACGACAACCCGAGCGGGCACTTAGTCGAGACCAGCGTGCTAGAGACGATGTTCCACCCGAATGGGGTGAATGGTGTGACCTTGAACAATCTTACGGTCGAGGAATTCGCGAGTCCGCTCGGGGAGGGAGGGATCGATTCTGTTTTTGGCAGCACGGCCACGCCGAGCGTGGGCGCGAATTGGACGATCGAGAACTCTTACGTAGCGCTGAATCACAGCCTCGGCATTCGTCATGCTTTCGGGATGCAGATCCTGGGCAATGAGATCACGACCAACGGGCAGCTCGGAACAGGTGGCGGTACTCCGGCCGGAGTACCCATCACGTCGTCGGGCATGCTGGCGCAGGGAAATACGGTGACCTTGAACAATTATGCCCACGTCTCTCCGGCCTTCGGGGCGGGAGGCATGAAGTGGGGCAACACCGCGGACGCGATCGTTCGCGGGAACATGGTCACCAACAATCTCGGCAACGGCATTCACTTTGACGAGAACAGCGTAAACCCTTTGATCGACGGCAATACGGTCTCGGGCAATGCTGACTCGGCAGCCACGGGCAGCGCAGGTTCGGGGATTATATGCGAGATCAGTGAACTCGGCTGCACGATTCGCAACAATAGCGTCACTTTTAACGGAGCTCAAGCCGCTGGAATCTGGAGTTCCACGACTTCGGGCACGCAGGCTTACTGCAACGTGATCACCGAACCCAGCGGCATCATCGGCCCGGCCTGGGAAGTGGAGGCAGGAGATCGCGGCGATAATCTAAATCAGCCTAATTTAGGTGCTCAAATCGTGGGTACGGGTAACAACTTCCACCACAACACGGTGATCTGGAATACGGGCACAGGGCCGGTCGGTCACTTCCAGTTCGATGCCACCAACCAGCCGAATTTTTTCGCCGATAACACTGCCCCGGACTTCAACACGTACCACGCTCCGAGCACGAGCGTCACGCAGTTTGTCTACGACAATAACAACACGGGCAGCAACACTCTGAAGACCTTCGCGAATTATCAGGCGGCGGGGGCGGATGTACACGGCACTATTGACACGGTTTACACCAGCGGCTTTCCCATCGTAACGATTACGTCTCCGGTAGACCAGTCGACGGTGACAAATCCAGTCACCATCACAGCTTCTGCATCGGACGCCAGCGGGATCAGTGAAGTGGAGTTTTATGCCGATTGGACTCTGCAAGCCACGGTCACGACCGGCCCCTACAACTTCAGTTGGGTGGCCTCGGCTGGAACGCACACGATTGCGGCCCTGGCCCTCAGCAATGCGGGAGTCCAGTCCTGCAATGCGGTTACGTTGAACGGACCGCCGAATTAGCGCGGTAGCTTTCGCCCATCTTCGGAACAGACAAACCGAAAACAACAACTTTACGAAGGAGACTTCCATGAAGTTTGCTAAAGCATTCTTGACACTAACCTTGTGCGCGACGCTGGTGTTCACAGCATGCTCGACAGCCTGGATTAGCGAAGCGGAGCAGATTGTGGCGGCGCTGGTTCCGGCGGCCGCGAATATTGTGGGGCTGGTGGCGGCGCTGCAGGGGAAGAGCGTTTCAGCGAGCGATCTGGAAACCATCCAAAACGCGGGCGCCCAGGCGGGCGCGGATCTGCAATTGCTGCAGTCGCTGATTGCGGCTTATCAGAAGGCCGATTCGGCGGAGCAGCCGGGGATATTGAATCAGATTCAGGCTGCTATCAACGCTGCGCAAGTGACCATGGGCAACCTTCTGCCGGCGCTGCATATTAAGGATGCGGCAACTCAAGCGAAGATCACGGCGGTTGTTGGGATCGTGCTTTCGGAAATTCAATCGCTGGCGGCGATTGTGCCGCTGGTGGATGCGGGCGCTGCGCCTGCTGCGGTGACAATGGCGGCGAAACAGGTGAAGAAGCGGCCTCCGCTGACTGCGAGCGAGGTCGTGGCTTCCTATAACGCGACTCTGACGGCGAAGACGGGCAACGCTGATCTGGATCGTGCGACGGCGGGGATGAGAATCCATTTGCACGGGAAGTTTGCGCGGTGGGCGAGCGCGGGGCTTTTGAGGTAGGGAAGCCGGCAAAAAAAGCTTTTCACCACAGAGGCACAGAGACACAGAGAAAATCTCCAAATTGCTCTGTGTTTCTTTTTTGCCCCGGCAGGCTCTGCGCAACGAAAACCTGCTCGGGATGACAATCGATCGAGGGGTGACTTGTGGGTGACGAGTACAAGTTGCAACATCATGTGAACTGCGCGTGCACCCGCTGCATTGATCATCCTTCGCAGGCGCGGGCGGGGATGCATGTGTTTCCCGACCGGCTGCATGTAGTGACGATGCTGGAGAATCCGCTGCGCTGGCGGTCGCGCTACTGGAATTACTGGATGTTTGAGCGGGAATGCGAAGCGGCGGGCGCGATCCTGTATACGGCCGAGGTGGCGTTTGGCGATCGCCACTTCGAGGTGACGGAGGCGGGCAATCCGCGGCATCTGCAATTGCGGACTGCGAGCGAGATCTGGCACAAGGAGAATGCGCTGAACCTGCTGATTCAGCGGTTGCCGGTTGACGCGAAGTACGTAGCGTGGATTGATGCGGACGTGAAGTTCAACCGTCCGGATTGGGCGCAGGAGACATTGCAGCTTCTGCAGCACTATGACGTGCTGCAGATGTTCAGTCACGCGCAGGATGTGGGGCCGAATTATGAGCCGCTGACGACGACTCCAGGATTTTTGTACAAGTGGGTGACGGACCGGCCCAATCCGCATGAGCCGGCTTTCATGGATGAGAAGCCGGCGTATGGATATTACAGCGTACACAGCGGGCAGTTCTGGCATCCGGGGTTTGCGTGGGCCGCGAAGCGCAGTTCGCTGGAAAAGGTTGGCATGCTTGTCGATCACGCGATTCTTGGCCAGGGGGATTGGCATATGGCGTCGGCGCTGGTGGGGCAGGTGCAGCGATCTTTGTACTCAGGATATTCGCAGGCATACAAGCAGCGCTGTTGGGAGTGGCAGGAGCGGGCGGAAAAATATATCCGGCGGAATGTGGGCTACCTGCCGGGACTGGTGAACCATCTTTTTCACGGAGCGAAGCGGAACCGCTCCTATGACCAGCGCTGGAGATTTCTGGCGCAAGCGGGATATGACCCGGAGCTGGACTTGAAAAAGGATTGGCAAGGTCTGCATCAACTCACGGAGCGGAGCATGATACTGCGGGACGGAATACGGCAGTATGCGCGGGCGCGGAACGAGGATTCCACAGAAGTGTGAAAAAGCCGTCCGCTATCTGCTATCAGCCTTTTAGCAAATGCTAAAAGCAAAAGCGCCAGGAAAGGCGAATTGTGGAGGGGGATCTTTATCTATTGCAACAACTCGGACCGTATCTCGATCAGAAAATGGGAGAGCAGACGGTGCGGGACTTGCTGATCACCGGATTGCTGAAAATTCGTCCCAAGAAAGGCGGGAGCAGGTGGTTGAGGTTGAACCGGGCGCAGCGGGAGTATTCGCAAACATGCAGCAAGCAGAACATTGTGTTGAAGGCGCGGCAGCTGGGGATTACGACGTACGTTGCGGCGAGATATTTCTTGCAAACGATTACGCGTCCCGGAACGCTGACGGTGCAGGTGGCGCACAGCCAGGAATCAGCGGAGGCAATTTTCAATATTGTGCAACGCTTTTGGGAGAACCTGCCCAAGGCGATGCTGAAGGGCGCGCTGGTGAAGTCGCGCTCGAATGTCCGCCAAATTGTGTTTCCACATCTCGATAGCGAATATCGAGTGGAGACGGCGGACGACAACGCGGGGCGGGGTATGACCATCCATAATCTGCATTGCTCGGAGGTCTCCCGCTGGCCCCGCGGTGGGCTGGAAACGCTGGCGTCCTTGAGGGCGGCGGTGGTGCCAGAAGGCGAGATCGTGTTGGAATCCACGCCCAACGGGGCGTGCGGCGTGTTCTACCGGGAGTGGCAGAAGGCGATTGAAACGGGATACACGCAACACTTTTTCCCCTGGTGGTATGACGAGAGTTATCACGTGCCCATCAAGAAGGGAAAGATTATGCCGTTGACGCCGGAAGAATTCGAGCTGGTAAGGCGGCACGGGCTGAGTGAAGGGCAGATTGAGTGGCGCCGCAAACAATGGAAGACGCTGCGAGGGCTGGCGGCGCAGGAATACGCAGAGGACCCGAGTTCGTGCTTTCTGGTTTCTGGAGAGTGTGTGTTCGAGCTGTCGGCGATG
>Ga0210395_10002823_pt1 | contig 13422 bp, 18 predicted proteins | sample IncBWH4OmetaG_FD_150861 | JGI IMG/M metagenome (GOLD analysis project Ga0210395, IMG submission 150861) | Forest soil microbial communities from Barre Woods Harvard Forest LTER site, Petersham, Massachusetts, United States - Inc-BW-H-4-O ... | reverse complement strand
CTCGCCAGCAAATCCGCTTGTTTGACACGCAAGGCCTCGTCGTTGCCGGACGTCCGGGCTTGCCCGACTCGAAACGGCGCTACGCCCATGAGTTGCCACCCAGCAATCCGTTCAATCATCTCGATCTGTCTACCGAGCGTCCCCAGATCCTCGCCGCCATCGAGGATTTCCAGCCGGCCATCCTCATTGGCGTAAGTACCGTGGGGAAGCTCTTCTCGAAGGAAATCGTTGAGGCGATGTCCCACTTGAATGGCCGGCCGATTGTCTTTGCACTATCGAACCCTATCGAGAAACACGAGTGCCTGCCACAGGACGCCTATGCTTGGTCGAACGGTCAAGCGATTTATGCAGGCGGGGTCCAATTTCCGCCGGTTCATTGCAACGGAGAGACGTTCTTGCCTTCCCAGGCGAATAACCTGTACGTCTTTCCAGCGGTCGGGATGGCCATTTACGCCACAAACGCTAAGCGCGTAACAGATGAAATGTTCATCGAAGCGGCGCACGCAGTCGCCGACCAGGTGCGCCCGGATCAACTCAAGCTCGGCATGCTGTTTCCTCCACAATCAAACATTCTAGAGACCGAGATTCAAACCGCGGCGCGAGTGGCGAAGCTGGTCTTCGATTCCGGGCTGGCTCGCGTAGAGCGTCCCGCGGATATGATCGCGTTCATCCGCGAACATGTCTATAAGCCCGAATATTCTGTGGGAGCCATCGGCGCCTCAAAGGCGGCCTAGGACGCTCGTTAACTGTCCTTGGCACGGCGTGGTCGGTCGTTTTTGCGGGATCTCACGTCCGGCCGGACTCAATCATCGGTGGCTTCCAGACACTTGGTGTTCAACCAGGAGCGGTGCAGTGACCCCAACGACGAAACAAACTCGTCAGACAACAGCGCGCGAAGAGCGGCGAACAGATCAGGCGATCAGCCACGGCGTTTTGCTCGCCGTCTGCTGTCTGGTGAGCTACAAGATAATCACTGGCCTCCTATCTTTTTCGGGATTCGTTCTTCGAGACGACGAGTTCCTTGGGGGCATGTGGGCAGTCGTCGCCACGATCTTTGTCCTCCGTGGAAGCTACGAAGAGAGTGCGAAGGCAGCTCTATTGAGGACATTGGCGACGTTATTGAGTTTCGGGCTCTGTCTCGTTTACCTTCTGGTTTTTCCATTTCGAGTGTGGGGCTTGGCCGTGCTCATTGCGATCGGGGCGATCGTGCTGGACCTGATCGGGCGGCCGGAAGACGTCATCACGGCAAGCATTACCACCACGGTCGTGATGGTGGTTGCGGCTATTAGCCCTCAGCAGGCGTGGAGGCAACCTATCCTGCGGCTAGTTGACACTGTCGTGGGAATTGCAGTTGGCATTGCGGGCGCTTGGATTGGGCTTAAGTTGGCTACCCGCATTCCCAATCAGGCTTCGTTGGGCGTCGGACAAATCCATGAGAAGGGCATTCGTTAAAGAGATGGATAACCTTCTGACACCTAACTCGTTCTGCCACTCTCCGAGATTTCTTTATGGCACTAGCCTATACCGCTCCAAACATTGATGAATACTTCCGGAAGCGGCTGATGCCGGTCGAAGGAGCGATTCCGCATGTGCAGGGGATTGAGATGTACGGCAATTCCATTCCGGCAGGAACCGTCGGCGGGGATCTGTTTGAATATATAAACTTCCAGCAGCGCTACGACATCGATGCACGCATTCAGGGTGCCTTGAGACTAGCGAAAGAGTGCCTCGATCCGCTCGCGCCAGGTGCGCAGCCGGATAATTCGGTGGACGATCATGTGGAATGGCTGAAGTCAAAGCCGGGTTACAGACCCGAAATGGAAACCGCATACAGAGATGCACGAAGTTCAGAGCAGATGCGAGTCGCCGAAGACCTGCGCGAACTCTTTAGCACGGCTGGCGTCCTGCTGGTGGATGCCCAAGGACATGGAATCATTTCAGCGAAGATTGCATCGACGGTCCACGACACGTTTCATGCTCTGATGCTCTCCGAACTCGATCACCGAGGGAAAACGACACCGGGGCTGTTTGGAAGGATCAACGTGCGATTCGCGCAATCGGTAACTGCTCGCAATGCGCTGGGGAGAGGCGAGCAAGACGACGCACGGGAGATCGCGACTATGCTTTACGGCGAGGTGCATGGCTCCGGCCATTTCCGATTCGTCAATTTCGGACATCCGCCGCCGGTCGTGTTCTCCGCAGATTCTCACAAGTTCACGCAGATTGATAACAGCAGGATGGTGCAATTCCCACCGCTCGGGCTGCAGATTCCGGAAGACAACCCAGATCGCAAAAGGTATTTCTCGCTACAATTCCGGCAGAAGCGGGTGAACTCCACTGACGTCGCTGAAATCGCGCTTATGACTCCGGGAGATATTCTTTTCCTTTACACCGACGGAGTTTATGACGGCAGCGACGACGAGGAGCGCCAGCTGCTCGAAGCGCTGATGCGCAAGCACTGCCGGATGCCAGCAAAAGACATCTGCAATGCGTTGCTGGAATACGCCGTCGGAAAAGACGACCATCTACGGCGGGTTGGCGAACAAGACCGCATCGACGACAAGACGGTCTTTATTATCAAGAGGAGCTGAAGAGTACATTGGATCGCTACAGGAGGCGGGCAGAAAACATGACTCAGGTCTTGAGTACACGGTGTGCGGATAGTCTTCGGGAGATGGCTGCCCAATTGTTGGTGGAGCTGGGACATCGCGTGGTGTTGCACGCCCGGAACGCAAAGCGCACCAAAGAGGCGCTTGCGGCAGTGGCTGGGGCAGAAACGGCCGTTACCGGAGACTTAAGCAGCATTTCATAAACTCGTGCTGTTGCAAGAGTGGTTCGCGGCGTGCATTGACAGAGTGTGTGCGGTCTCAGCGAATAACTGGTGCTAGCTTCTCGCAAATTCACTACAACAGTTTTCCAATGATTATTCCGAGTGTATCGGCTTGTGTAGCGAAATCTCATCCGTGAAGACTGCTCTACTTGGCGGCGGTTTGGAAAACCTCCGCCTTAGTCTGTGAACGCCAAATCAAACGACCAGGCGATCTCACGGGGAACCGGCATTCTCGTTGTGAGGTAGCACGCCTGCCCGCCAAGCAGGTGTGCTTGTTACATGTAGGAGGCAAAGCATTCTTCGAAAATTGGATAGAGCATTGGGCTCGTGACGGAATGCTGGCCAAGTCGCAGGTAGGTATCTGATTCCCAGCAGGTCAACAGGTTCTAGTCAATCCACGAGAAGATGTTTCTGCATCAGGGCAACCGGAAAGCGTCACGTAACGGCTACTTCCGTTAGAATTGAGCCTTGGGAACCAATGCTCACATCGCGATGGAGCACGGAGAGATGGCAATGGACGATCTATATGCAATCAACGTGGCCAAAAGCGAATTTCGGGATTGTTTCAACCTCTCGGATGTGTCGCGCTTACTGGCGATCGCAGATCCCGACTTGGTTAATTTCTCCGACGGCCAACCGTGTGAGTTCGGCGCGAGCGGATTGGATGCCTTGAAAACTCGGCTAGAAAATCTGTTCGAGCGTTTTACAGCGAAGCTGGTTGTGATTGTTATCGAGATTCGTCTTCACGGAGATGTAGCCCATGACTATGGTTGGCATGACTTAACGCTTACTCCTAAGGGCGGCGGTCAACCAACCCGCCGCAGGGATCGCTATGTGGACATCTGGCGGAAAAATAAGGAAGGAAAGTGGAAGTTATGGATGTATATGGATAACCAAGATGTCGTCGATCCGTTCCGGCCAGAGCAGACTTTACGGCGCGGAGCATAGAGTTACGGAAGACTCCGAATCTTATTATACAGACGCTTATTGAACCCCTCGGGCATATGAAACAATTTCCCGTCACCAACCAGACCCACAACGTTTCGAGTCCCATCAAGCACCGCTTTGCAGTGCGCGCATTCTTTGAAGTGAGCTTCCATGCGTTCGCGCATCTCGGTAGAGATTTCCTCATCAAGGTAGTTGGAGATTTCCCGCCACACTTCGACGCAACTGATTTCAATTATCGCCATTTGGACTCTTCTTCTTTTTTCACCATGGCCTAACTTTCTGATACGGTTGTCCATTAAACCAGCAACCGTCGAATCCAGGCGCGAGCGCATCCCTCATTTGTAAGCGGGCTCGAAGAAGCCGAAGTTTGACGGCACCTTCCGAAATCCCGAGTATGGTTGCCGTTTCTTTGGTGCTCAGATTCTGGACGTCCCTCAGAAAAAAGACTTCCCGATAGATGCGACCGAGCGAATTGGTTGCGTTCTGTATGGCCTGACGCACCTCGTCCCTTTCGAATAATTCGGAAGGTATAGGTCGCCAATCCGCAAAGTCTTTCGGCCAATAGTCCGCATCCTCACTTGGTTCTGAATCGTCAATCGACTCATAAAGGTGCGAACGCGCCTTCTTCAATCTCATCTTTGCTTCGTTATACGTAATTTGTAGGATCCAAGTGCTGAACTTTGCTTCCGCGCGGAAACTTGCGAGATTCGAAAAGGCTTTCAATACTGCTTCCTGTGCAACCTCCTCCGCATCGGCAGGATTTTTCACAACTGAAATGGCGGTCGCGTAAATCATACGCTCATAGGGATGTACCAACTCGTAGAAGGCCTCGCGCTGTCCGCCGCAGACGCTCTTTATAAGCTCAGCCTCATTGGCCTGCGGTTGCGACTGTGTCACGCTCATTTTCGCTTACACACCAAGGCCTTCCCTCATGCCCGCGGGGAATCCTAATTACCAAGGTCCCGAGACCCCTGAGTGTATGATTCCCAACTCGTCCAGAAGTTTCAGGAAAGCGCTGTAAAGCTGGGGCCCCGTTAGCCTTGGACACCGTCCAGCCCCAACATCGTGCAGATCTCCCTTGTTCTCTTTTACATAGAAGCCGTCATTTTTTGCGGCCCGAACAACTCATTGCCCTCTTGCCTCGCTGATTTCAAGAGGCGGCAGCGGGAGTCTTTAACTCAAAGGAGGAAGTGAGTTGAATCGCCTTGTGCAGCGTCCGGTACAGGGGACAGCGCATAGCATAAATGCCATGCGTGCGCTCGACTGTTTCCCTTGCCGCCTCAGGTGCCACCAGGCGCATCGCCACGTGAATTCGGCGGATGACAAGCACACCCTCCTCTGCTTCCACCTCCCCGGTTACATCAGCGGTCAGCTTTCCGTTGCTGGCATCGATTTGACGCGCTTCCAGCGCGCCTCCAAAAGTGCCCATCATTCAACCAGCGGTTGCCGAAATGACATAGTCAATAGTTGAGGAATGGGACTCTTTCAAGGTTGCCGGGTCGACTTTGTAGTGCTCGGCGATGGCGCCGTGGACACTATAGATCACCGGCTGAGACTCGCCTGGCAGATGCGCGATGCGAAGCGGTCCCTGCTTGCGCTCGAGGCGCGACTTTGAGATATAGACAACGTCACTCATGGACTTCTCCTTTCGGAACTCGACAATCGGCTTTCTTCGGCTCCCGGAAGAGCTACTTATGGCGAATGGCCTCCGGAGATCGTTTGAGGTCAAGGGGGAGTATCCGCAATTGCCATTTTACAGGCACCGAAGTGGGCGGATAGCAAACCGTCTGGTCGCAAGCCTGATACCTCAGGTCGCCAGCTATGGAAATCGTCCTCTCCTCGGAAAACACTGAGCGAACCGCATCTGAAGCCTTAGACGGCGTCACCGTGAGATCCTGGGTGACCCGAAACTTTCCATCGAAGACCGGGACATGTTCCTGGATGGCTTCCAGGTAGAGTACTTTAGAGCTCGGGTAAACCACAGGCTGGAATTCGATTCCAGGAAGCGCCTGCAAAGTGAGCTGAATCGGCTTATAGCCTTGCACGCCGGGAGAATAGACATGTACACCGGGAGGAAGCTCGATTTCGGCAATCAGGCTGACTCTGCCACCTGGTATGACACTGCGATCGGACTGCGCAAGGGTAAGCTGGAGATGAGGCGCCGCGACATTCTGAGTCACCTCCGCGCTCAACTCAGGAAAGAGTTTCGCGATGACATTATTTGCCGTTAATCGGTCCGTGTACTTTGCTGTGAAATATTTTTCGCGAATGACCCCGCTGGAGTCGATGTAAAAGAATCCGGGCAAGGACATCCCTTTGGTCATTCCTTTCGCTTCTGCGTTGAGCACTTCAAAGCTGCGGATGATCTTGGATTCTGGGTCAGCCAATAGGGGAAACTGGATTCCATGCCTGTCAGCGAAGTCCTTCAGGATAGCCGGACTGTCGTAGCTAATAGCGGCCAGCTTTAGCCCTTGCGCCTCAAATCTCTCTTTTGCGTTTTGCAGCTGCACGAGCTGCGCTTTGCAGAAGGGTCACCAATCGGCGGATCTAAAGAAAAGGAGAATAGTGCCTTTTGATCCCTTGAGTGTCTCATTGGATTGTTCGTGACCGAACTGATCCGGGAGGGCGAAGGCCGGCGCCTGCTTGCCAACCACCAGGCCAACTGACGGAGTAGTGCCATGGTCAGTGCCTGGGCTTTCTTGCCCGCTGGGTATTACGAAGAGTCCGACGAGGAAAAGGAGGCAAATCACAAGTTTCATATCTGCTCCAGATTCGATTTCGTTCCTTTGGCGTTGCAAGCGAACTCACCGTCGCTAAATCAAAATAGTTGAGCGAAGCTAATTAGAGAGCCGGACGGAGCCTGCCCCCAAGACCCTTCCCGCATCCGGTTCCTGAATGATCCCAACGATTCTCAGGTCCCGTCGATTCCCGGCATCGAGATCGAGCGTCACATTCCGCGAAAAGTTTTCGGTTCTGCCGACTTTTCCGACGGGGACAAGATCCCGCAAGACGGCCACGTGTTTCAGAGTTCTTCCAGCGTTCTCTCCACGGATCACGTGCGACTCATCGCTCACATCAGCTACTGCCAGGTAAACGTTCGCCGATTTCGCTGCAAGGGACGAAGGCAGTGGACCAGTTTCGACACGCACGCCGAGCTTATTGGGTTCTTCAACGTGAAACACAGAAAGCATTAATTGTATCTTTTCGAGCTTCACCGCATTTTCGACTGCGCGGATCGCCTGCCGCTCGTCGCTGCCTACGAGCTCGTAGTGCCCGTCAACGACCATCTGCGGCGTGTAAATTCCGCCGCGACCGAACTGCGCCGCGTAGGCACTTTGCCGTTCGCTGTATTCATGCGAAGAGTAGGGATCCTTCCATCCGATATCATTCCAATAATCTACGTGTTCACTGAGAACGATTAGCTCCGCGCCGTTTACCGGCTGGGACCGGTCCAGTCTTTCTAACAGGGCATCGGCGGGAGGACAGCTGGAACAGCCCTCAGACGTAAACAATTCGACGAGCACGGGAGTTCGTGGAGCGCCATCGCTGCTCGACCCCGCCGGGGTGCTCGCAGCATGAACGTATCGAAGCGCTAGTATCGTCAGAATAGAAATTGTGATCCCAGCAGCAATTGGGAGCCTGAAACGCATCTTGTTTTTCTCCTAAGCATTTGCTGTTTGGGTGAAAGTGAAAGTCTCTTCCTCGGCCACCAAAAAAATAGGTGTCCCCCCAGAAGAGATCTTGACGGCGTGTGCTAGGGCTTCTTTGCCGCCGTCCGACGCGGCGCACTCCTCTAGTGCTTGCATTGACGGAAAGTAAACCTCCGCGACGCGGTAGAAAGGAGGAGTCCCCTGGGGCGAACCCAATATCTTGGTTGCGACAATCTTGCTCTTGCCACCTAGTTTCGCGACCGCCAGTGGTACATGCTCGTTCTGATAAACCTTTTCGAAGGCATCAGTGTCTTTCGGTTGTGGATATATGACCACTAGCTTTACGTTTCCCATTCGATGCTCCCATCAGTCCGAGATTTGAAGTGCCGAGCTCTGCAATGAGGGGGAGGCCCCCGAAGAGGATCGCAGTGCCCGTTCGGCTCTTGCCGCCGAGGATTCGCCAGTTAATGAGATTGCCGAGCAGGCCAAAGGTTTCACACTAGTTTCGAAATCACGGAGCTGACTCCATCTCGATTCCGGCGTGGCATTACCGCGACTTCTCAGTGGCCTGGCGCCGGCCGATAAGCTCGTTATGCCAAATGCTGGAAACTTTGCGCCGACAAGCCCATCTCACTGTCTGCAATCAAGAAGCTATTCAAAGGGAGAGATCTCAAGTGAATTTTATGCGTGTTGGACGATCTATTGTGCAAGCCCTGATCCGTTTCGTTACTGCGCCAGGTGTTGCCGTTTCACCGGAGGAAGCACAGAAGAACAATGTGAAGTCGTTGATCGCATTGTTCCTGGCAGTTGGTTTTTGGTCCGTCCCAGCCCTGGCACAGGCAAAGAATGAAGTCGGCCTCGTCATTGGGGGGATCGTAGGACCTGGCCAAACTCTGTCCCCTGGGACGATCTTTACCGGACCTGGTGGCACGGTTCTCCCCAACCGGGATATAACATTCAATCCAAGTTTGACGTTAGGGGCTGAGTATGATCGCGTTGTTGTCCAGAAGCAGAGAGTCGCAATTGGCGGCGGCGTTGATTTTCTGGCATCTCCGTTTGATGTGAAGCTCAGTCCGCAGTCCCAGAACTCGATCGATCAATATGCCGTTATTTTTCTCACTCCCCACGTTCGAGTGAAATTTCATACGAACGGTGTTTTTTCTCCCTGGTTGTCATTTGGTGGCGGGTATGCGCGCTTCCTTGAGAAGGCACCTGCTACCGCGCCATCGTTTAAGCCGGGTACAAATACCGGAACCTTTGTGTTTGGTGGCGGGGTTGACACTCGAGCGGTCATCCACGTCCTCAAAATACCCATCGGCTTCCGGATCGAAGCGCGTGACTTCTATTCGGGGCTGCCCAACTACAATCAAAAAGTCACCGGCAATCTTCAGAATAATCTGGCGTTCACTGGCGGATTATTGATCAAGTTCTGAGACCCTAATTGGAGCCCTCAGCTTTCGTTGACTTCCAATCCAGTCAGGGCTGCTCCCTAAGCGCCGATGAATTCGATCTCTCCTCGGAAACTCTTTCGCCAGACGGGAATCTCATTTCAGGGCGCCTATTCAGCGGAGACCTGAAGCAAGGGGCGCGTCTCAAACCGCGATCCGTTTGATGCGTTGTAGAGCTCTGCTCGCGCACAGACCAACCAGGACGTCTGTGCGGACACAGAGTTTTGAGGAAGTGTGTAAACGGGTAGTGCAAGAAAGCAAAGGTTTTGCTTGGCAAGAGAGATTGCGTCTGACTTGAGCGGAAAACTACCAGGCCCCACTTCGTTGGCTGATTGCAACCTCGGCGGAAGTGTCTTCGCGGAAAGGCGCATGCCTGTAAGCGCAACGACAAATTGCGCAGAAAATGAAACGCGAAACGACCGGATCCGAGCGAATGAAGAGGTCTTGATCAGCAGAATTCACGAGGGTGAGAAGGATTTATTCCTTGAGCTCATCCGGCCATATCAACGGACGGTCTACGCGACACTGATCTCGATGCTGGGAAGCAAAGAGGATGCCGAAGATGTGACGCAGGATGTACTGCTGAAAGCTCTGGCACGTCTTCGCCAGTTTCGGCGGGAGTCGGCGTTTGGGACGTGGCTAATTCAGATTGCTATCAATGAAGCAAGGATGCGCAAACGGAAGCTGAGGCACGGAATTATGTTTTCGTTGACAAAAGGGGTTGATGACGAAGGAGCGTATGTCCCAAAGGATTTTGCCGATTGGCGCGAGATTCCTTCAGAGGCATTGGAGCGTTCAGAGATTCGTAACGCCCTGGCCAAGGCTTTGGCCTTACTCGAAGAGCACTACCGGTTGGCTTTTATTCTCCGCGATGTGAACGAACTGAGCATCACGGAAACTGCCAACATCTTGGGAATTACGCGCGGAGCCGTAAAAACGCGCCTTCGACGCGCTCGTTTGATGTTGAGGGACATTCTGTCCCCGGGGCTGCAACAGGGTGGCGAGGTGGGGTTAGCATTCAAAGAGGTAAGGAAACCATGGGAATGACTTGTGAAGAAGTTTGGCGGGACATCTCCGACTACGTCGATGATGAGCTAGACCCCAAACAGAGAACCGCGCTCGAAGAGCATTTCGCAGTATGCCGGCAATGCGCCGCAGTTCTTGAAGGAACCTGCAACGTCATTCGTCTATATCGCGATGAGCGAGTTTTGGCGCCGCCCAAGGGGTTTCACGATCGTCTGCACGCTAGACTGAACCAGAGACTGAAGCGCGGACCGGAAGAGCAAATTCGACCCTCGCGTCGTGCGGTTCTTGCTTGGGCCTTGACAGCAGCCGCGGCAGTGCCGTTGGGCTTCGCCTTATTCTCAGCGAAACGAATTATCTTGCCCCGGCCCGAACACCAGAATCCGTCGGGCTCTCCCGATTCGCCTGCAGTTACGGGACTTGTAGCAGTGTCGCAGGATGCAGATGACAAGGTGTATCACGTTGCGGGCTGCTCGCATCTGCAGGGAAAGCCGAAGTTCCTGCCTGTGGAGGAAGCGATTCGAGAGGGCTATACCTCTTGCGTCTACTGCATCGGAAAGACACGGCCGAAACAAAAGAGCTAGCACTCCATGGAAGAGCCCGAAGCGGACTTCCGTCTCGCTACACCCACAATCCGTGTCGTCGAAGTGGCGAGTGATTTATTTGCCCCGCATCTGGGAGAGATTGATAGAGCATGAGCGGACCCAAAATACCTAAGCGCATCTCAACGGATCTACCAGAACATTAGCTCAAAAAGTTAGCTGCGCGTGAAACTTTCCAAACCTGCCTGAATCCCATTGCTGCAGTAAATCCGTAAGACGAAAAAGGAGAATCTACGTGCTGAAAACAGTTCGGCGAAGTCCGCTTGCGAGGCAGATACAAGTGGCCTTCGCCATTGCATCTTTCGCGTTGTTAGCTTTCCTTCAGCTACCGTCCAAGGCCCAGGAAAAGAAGAGCGAGCGGTCTTTCCAAGAACAGAGCGCGCAACGTGACCAAGCCTACGTGCGCCAGCTCCTCGAGAAAGGGGCTTCAGACGCGAAGGTGGAAAGTCTTCTCAAACTGAGTAGCAGATTCGCAAGCTTTAATCCCTCTGGAGAGTTCCATGCCTATACCCTCAAGCTCATAGCCAGAGAAAAGGCCGCTCTGAAGCAGACGAAGCAAACTCAGCAATCTGGCGTCCGGTCCGAGTCAGCGCCTGCCGTTGCTGTTGCCGAGATTACCCCTGCTGTTGTGACCGGGAGTGTAACTGCGCCTTCCAACCCCGTAGGTATTGGCAACATCAAGGCGTCTCAGGAGAGCAACCGGGACAACAATCAGGACATCACAACAAGCAATCTCGAAAGTAATCAAGCTGCAGTTTCCAGTCCTTCTCCGGCAGCTCCAGTTTTCGGAGGCGGCGTATTTCTGCCCCCTGTTTCAGTTGCTTCGAATGGAGGCGGGCTCGTTTCTCCCACTTCTTCCGGAACCAGTTCGAACTCTCCTGTGACCGCAACTTCAGGAGTTTCCGTCCCGACGGAATCATCGAGTTCGGGGACATTTAACTCTGACCAAGGCCCCGGACCTGGGCCGATCGGTCCGGGACCTGGATGCAACCTGTTGCCGGCACCACCGTCGGTTGGTGCGACCGTTCCGCTGTCGTATTTCGGTCCATCGCCCTCGGAAACCAATCCGAGTTTGGTCGGGCCCGTTCAACTACTGAAGTCCGGGACCGTTGATGCGGCGCACGGCACCATTACCTTGCCGCTTTATTTGGGGCACATGAAGGGCAGTAAGAAGAACGTCTGGTACATCTTGACGGATGTGGACGATCCGAACGTCGCAGCAGAGTTGGGCTTGAACTTCTCAGCGAAGCTTACTTTCGCGTCTAACGCGGCGAGAACGGCAAACCTCGCGGCCGATGGAACTCTCGTGTTCGATAAAGGCACAGTCGATTTCTCGCCTGTTCGCAATATCGTTCCAGGGCCTCTCGGAGCCGAATTTCCGCCGGTTTCGGCACAACCTGGTGCTGTCGGCGATGCAGATTACAGTCCCTTTGTCCAAGTCACGAATGCCGCAGGCGTGATTTACAACGCTCCCATCGTGGCTTTCGGTGTGGACGCCAATCAAATCAATTTCCCCAATGGAAACGTTGACTATAGCAAGGTTCACGACGAAGTAGTGGCCATCGACCCGTTCGCCCAGACGGTGACTATCAACCTGATCAATGGGTTTAGCTTTGGCAGGCCGGTTTGGTACCTCTCAATGGACACCAGCATCCCGCTGGGCGCGGCCATCGAACACAACACGTTTGCACCATTGATGCAGCAGCTTCATCTTGGCACAGATGACACATTCTCCAGCCCCATCGAGAGAATTTTCATTTCCACGAACGGCCCCGAGTCAGGAGGGTGCAACAATCCTCTGCGGCAAGGCTTGTCGGCGGATTTGGCTGATGGCGCTCGTCCGAACAATGTCCTCGGGGGAATCCCAACGATCGCGTTGGATTACAGTCCGGCTTGGGATGCCCAATTGTTTGAATGGACCAAGGATGCCGTCGAAAATGGCTTCCGCGGTCAGGTGCGCGAAGAGTTTCAGATTCTTACCTTCGTGCAAGATGGCCTGATCACTGGACCCGGTGGAAAACCATTTGGGAGTTCCGGGTTCTCCATCAACTGCCCAATCGCTCAGCGCCTCGACTGACCAACTGCTCTCGGTCCTTTCAAAGTTCCCGCCGTGTCTCCTAGGAGGCACGGCGGGGCTCCATTCGTTAGGTTCTCTGAAGCTTCTCAGCAAATTGTTTGATACGGGCGGTCCCGGGAAAGCGAGAACGTGGATACGACTAATCAATGCTCAGTTACGGAAAAAATGTTTGTGGAGGCACCTCGTCGCTTCGAGACCAAAACCCTACTGGAAAGAGTGGGCATTCACGTTTCCCGCTACGGCTTGGTAGTCACTCTTCTTCTAATTGGGGTTCTTAAGTTCACAGCTGGTGAGGCGCAGGGTATCCAGCCCTTGGTAGCAAGCAGCCCGCTGATGTTCTGGCTCTACCGTTTTTTAAGCGTTCAGTTCGTTTCCAATCTTATCGGAGCGATCGAAATCGCTGTCGCTGCACTCATAGCACTGCGGCCGTTCTCCGCAAAGCTCTCTTTCATCGGCAGCATTGGCGCCGTCATCACCTTCGCGATTACGGTGAGTTTTCTATTCTCGACACCGGGAGCGTTGCAGCTCTCACACGGAGTTCCCTTGTTGGGAGATGCCGGTCAATTCCTCATCAAGGATCTGGTTCTCCTCGGCGCATCGATCTGGACTGCCGCGGAAGCACGGAGAGAAAATTAGCCGTTCAAAATCTCGGTTATTGAATTGATCGGTCAAATGTGGTCGGCCCTGTATTGTTGCGAGGCAGAAGGAGGGCTATGTCCGCGTCCACTGTGGGTGAGGCACGGAAAATAAACGTTCTCGTGGTGGGCGAATCTCCCTATTTGTTTTCGTCTTTTCGGCGTCTAGAAAAGCTTGGGTGCAAATGCCACTTCGCGGAGTCGCACCG
>Ga0210395_10002820_pt1 | contig 13428 bp, 13 predicted proteins | sample IncBWH4OmetaG_FD_150861 | JGI IMG/M metagenome (GOLD analysis project Ga0210395, IMG submission 150861) | Forest soil microbial communities from Barre Woods Harvard Forest LTER site, Petersham, Massachusetts, United States - Inc-BW-H-4-O ... | reverse complement strand
CGATCCGGACCACAATCCACGCGCAGAACAGCCAGAAGAGCGGCTCGAGCGCATTCATTGAAAAAAAACTGTCGAAAGCAAGATACGCGGGCGCAAACAGGATCGTCACAGCAGCGAGAAATTGCGCGAAGCGTCCTCCTCCTAGTTCACGTGCCAGGTTCCCCGTCATGAATACGACAACTGCGCCCGCTAGCACCGGAAGCAGACGAAGCGAGACCAGCGAATCACCGAATAGGTGTCGCGAGAACCACGCGGCCAAGGCGATGAGGGGCGGTTGATCTACATAACCCCAAGCGAGATGTTCGCCACAAGCCATGTAATACAACTCGTCGCGAAAAAATCCATAGTGGCGAATGCCAAGAAAATGAAGAAGCAGCGTCGCGGCCGCCAAGCCGGCCAGAATCGACATCGCGCCGAATACCTCATCGCCAGCGTGAGCACCTGAGAGAGGCCGCGCGTCGAATTCGTTGACTTGAATCTCACTCATGCGGGCTGGGAGATGATGCGAAAAGGCCGAGCGAGAGAAACATGCCTTGTTCCGTCCGCTGCGGGATCAGTTGGCAGCCGACGGAACGAGCGTGGCTGATTTGATCATGTCAATGTCGGGGAAATTCTTATCGAGATACGCTTTTCCCTGAGACGTGATCGCGCTCTGGTCCGGGCGCTCGCCGTAACCACTGTAAAGTTTCTGCACGACGTCCATCCCCGAGGTGACCTTGCCAAAGGGAGAAAATCCCTGGCTATCCAAAAACGTATTGTTGCCGAAATTGATGAATAGCTGCGTCGTACGCGTGTTCGGGCCGGCGGTGGCAAACGTAATCGTGCCGGGAGCATTGCTCTGCTTGCCGAGATCGTCCTTGATATTCGCGCTCTGCCAGACCTTGTTGACCGCCGGGTCCGCGCTCAATCCGAACTGCACGATGAATCCCGGCACGTTGCGGAAAAAGGCCGCGTCGGTGAAGAAACCGTGCTTCACCAGATTGTAGAAGCGGTCCGCGCCGAGTGGAGCCCAGGCGCGCGTGACCTCCACAACGAAATCGCCCTTCGTGGTCGTGAATTTCACTTGAAACGATTCGGGCGCTTTCGCGTTAAGCGTAGACGGGTGCAGCAAAGCGGGATCGCTGGTCATGTGTGTTGTCCTTGGATGTGCAGCTGCGCTCGTTTGTCCCGCGGGCGCCGCTGGAGCTTGTCCTGCGAGCGCGCCCGGAGCAAGAACGGCGATCGTGCAAACGGTCATGATTGCGGCGAGACGTTTCATGCGATCTTTCCTCTCCCTGACTTGGCTGCGGCCTCCACATCTTGCATCAGTCGCAGCACATTGCCACCGAGAATTTTTTCGATATCCGATTCCGAATACCCCTTCTGCAACAGGGCTTCGGTGATCCGAGGCAGGCACGAGGCGTCCTCCATGCCATAGGGCATTTCAGCGCCGTCAAAATCCGAGCCAAGCCCGACGTGATCAACGCCGGCTACATTCACGGCGTGGTCAACGTGGTCCACGATCAAAGTCCACTCCACGCGCGGCAGTTTGCCCTCCGCCACGAAGCCGCGAACGATTTTATCCGATTCGAGGATCTGGCAGGCATCATTTTCGCCACACCGCTTCTCTGCTTCCGCGTCGATCTGTTTCCACAGCCCGGGCTGTGCTTTTTCCGCGTCGCGAAATTCCTGGCTGAGAAATCCCATGTGGAAATTGATCTGCACCACTCCACCCTTCCCCGCGAGGGCCTTGATCATTTCGTCGGAGAGATTCCGCGGCGTCTTGCAGAGCGCCTGGCACGACGAATGCGAGGCAAGCACGGGGGCGTCGCTCACGACGAGCACGTCGCACACCGTCTTATCGGAAACGTGCGAGACATCCACAACCATTCCCAGGCGATTCATTTCGCGGATCGCCTGTCTGCCGAATTCGCTCAGCCCATTGTGCGCGGGCTGCGCGGTTGATGCGTCGGCCCAATCTGTATTTTGCATATGCGTCAGCGTCATGTAGCTCACGCCCAGCGACGCGAATTCGCGCAGGATGCCCAGGTCGCCGTTCATCATATGGCCGCCCTCGACCGCCGTCAGAATGGCAATCTTGCCGGCCGCCCGCGCGCGCCGGATATCGCCTGCGGTTCTCGCAGCCACCAGATCATTCGGGTGCAAGGCCACCTGCCTGCGAATCGCCTCGATCTGTACCCGCGCTCGCTCGATCGCTTCCCTGCCGGTAATCGTGCCCTTAATCCAGACCGCAAAAAAAATCGCGGCCAGTCCGCCCTCGCGCATTCTGGGGATGTCCACCGAACCGTCGGCATGGCGGGCGCCAAGATCGAAGTTACCAAATATGAACCGCTGCGTAGTGTCCGCATGCGTGTCAATGACGAGCGAACGGAAATGCAGATCTCGAGCCTTGGCAGAGATTTCGAACGGAGCATTGGAGCCCAGTGATAACAAAACGCCTCCGCGGTACCGCACCGAGCGAACGCCCGTGCACCACCCACGATTCCAGGCGCGAATCGTTCGACGTTCCGCCCCGTGTAAGGTTATACCAGAACTCTCGTACCACGGTGGCGCTCGAAGCCCCAAAATCGGCAGACCTGGTGTTGCAATCGGAGCACTTACCACGTAATGCAGCCTCCGCTCGAATCAGCGCCCGGGGTATCCTGTGTTAGACTTCGTTTCCAGAAAACCAAACCTGAGATGGCCAGCGAGCACATTGGCGAATTGAAGAAATGGGCAAGCGACGTCGCGCGCAAAGGGGGCGACGGCGAGCCGATGCAACTCGTTCGCGTTCTGGAATTGATCAGCAAGAATTTTGGCTTGCAGCCGCACGAAGTCGCCATTCTCGGTGTCACGTCGGACGGGCGCTCCTTGCGTTTTCTGGCGCCGGATAATTTGCGAACCGTCGGGCAGATTCCGCTCTCGAGCACCAATTCCCTGGCGGCGCGCACCGTGCGCGAAAAACGGCCCGAGCTGATCAATCACTTCTCGGTGGTTCCTCACGCCTCGGTATTCGAGGCGGTGCCGATCGTTGATGAGCAACGTGGCGATCCCATCCAAAAGATCATGAGTTCGCCGATTTTGTCAGCCGGCAAAGTGATCGGCGTCCTCCAAGTCTCGCGAAAAGGCAAAACAATCACGGATGCGGGCCCAGATTTCACGCATCCTCAGCTTCGGGAACTGAAATTGATCGCCGACGCTCTCGCGTCCTGCGTTGTGATCTGCAATAAAGAGTGAGCGCCAGCGCGAACGCACCGATTTCCTCCTCGTTCACGCAACTGTAATTTCCGCAACGCGTGAAACTAGTTGACATCGCTGCACACGCTTGCTAATTTTCGAACGCTGAATTTTTCGATTGAGACATCAGGAGGCACCGCACTCCGGCACGACTCATGGCGTTCGTCGCGAAGAACATTTTCCTCACCAAGGGAGTCGGAAAGCACCGCGAACGCCTGTCGAGCTTCGAGCTCGCATTGCGTAACGCGGGTATTGCCGCTTGCAACATCGTCCGCGTCTCCTCGATTTTCCCGCCTTCCTGCAAACTGATCTCTCGCAGCGAAGGTCTGAAGCACCTCAAGCCCGGACAGGTCGCGTTCACCGTCATCAGCGAGAATCAGACGCGCGAGCCGCATCGCCTCATTGCTGCGGGCGTGGGCCTTGCTCTTCCCGCGGATAAATCCATGTACGGATACCTCTCGGAGCATCATTCCTTCGGCGAAAGCGAAGAGATCGCCGGCGAATACACCGAAGAACTCGCCGCCGAAATGCTCGCCACCACGCTCAACGTCGAGTTCGATCCCGACCTTTCCTGGGACGAAAAAAAAGAGGTCTATCGCATCTCGAACAAGATCGTCCGCACCATGAACATCACGCAGTCGGCCGTCGGCGACAAGCGCGGCCTGTGGACCACCGTCCTGGCCGCCGCCATCCTGCTCGGCGAAGACGATTAAACCCTCCCTTGCCCAGCTTCCCTGTTCTGCCGCTGCCAGCCTCGCGAAAAGCTCGACTGACCGTGTAGCATTCGCCGCGTTCCGCCCTTATTCTTTTGCCATTCATTCTCCTCGCAGGTAACGTCGAAAGAGATGGTGCCGCCTGCGGGCGGCGATCCGAGATCTTCCGAAGGAAGCATAAGCCGACCATGAGCCGATATACGCCTGTCCCGCCCGAAAACTTCTGCGGAATTCCAGAAGAGTATTCCCGGTACGAGTCTTCGCGGGCCGTCATTTTCCCGGTGCCGCTCGAGCGGACCACCTCGCATCAGCAGGGCGCGCGCAATGGTCCCGCCGCAATCCTGGTGGCAAGCCGCAATCTCGAACTCTATGACGAAGAGCTTCAGCTCGAACCGTACAAAGAAATCGGCATCCACACACTGGCCCCCATAGACACCATGGATGGCGGCCTTGGCGAAGTCATCACCGAACTCTTCACGGCCGAGACCGGCCTGCTCGACGACAACAAGTTTCCAGTTGCGCTCGGCGGCGAGCACGCACTCACGCCGCCGCTCGTTTCCGCCATGGCGAAAAAATACAAGAACCTCTGCGTGCTGCATATCGGCGCGCACGCCGAGCTGCGCCACGAATATCAGGGATATCCCGCGAGCCCCGCGTGCGCCATGCGCCGGGTTGTCGAGATGTGCCCGGCGGTGCAAGTCGGTATCCGCTCGATTTCCGCGGACGAGGCCCGCGCGATCCCGCAGTTGAAAACCCAAGTTTACTGGGCCAAGGACATCGCACGCCTGCCGCTCAAAAGCTGGATCGCGAAAGTCCTCGGAGATCTTAGCCCCAGCGTTTATGTCACGATTGACCTCGGCGGCTTCGATCCCTCGATCATGCCTGCCACTGGCAGTCCCGAACCCGGCGGCCTCGACTGGTATCAGATGACGTCGCTCTTGCGCGCCGTCGCGGACCATAAGAAGATCGTGGGGATGGACGTGGTCGGGCTGTTGCCCCATCCGGGCGGCCACGCATCCGATCTGCTCGCGGCGAAGCTGGTCTATAAATGCCTGGGATACGTTTTCTGCCAGGGATGACAGCCTAGCCTGAAAGGCTGTCATCATGCTTCCCCTCTCAACCGTCGCTGTCCAGGTCGTGCATGACTACTATTTCGGCGTTTCCTCCCGCGGTTTAATCGGTTGGATCGTCATTGGATTGCTAGCGGGATGGATCGCCGGGCACATTACGCGCGGACGCGGGTTCGGCTGCATCGTGGATATCATCCTCGGGCTGATTGGCGCGGTCGTCGGCGGCTGGATATTCACAAAGCTGGGGATCGTCGCATGGGGATTCTGGGGCAGCCTCGCGGCCGCCACCGTGGGTGCTGTTGTGTTGGTGGCAATTGCCAGATTATTCGCTGGCGGCAAGTCCAGCTAGATCAAGCAAGTGCACAAGCCTGATCCGCTTTCTCTGTACGCTTATCGCGTGGCGATCCATTGCCATGCGATCCATACGACCGGCGCCGCCAGGATCAGGCTGTCAACCCGATCGAGCACACCGCCATGGCCCGGCAGCAGCGTGCCGGAATCCTTTACTACGGCTCCGCGCTTGTACGCCGATTCGATCAGGTCGCCCATTTGCCCGGCGATATTTGCCAGGCCGGCGAGCACCATCAGGTCCACAGTGTCAGCCTGCATCCAACGCGCGAAAAAGACGGCTACCAGAAGTGATGCGATCAGATTGGCAATCGCGCCTTCCCAGGTCTTCTTGGGGCTCAGCGCAGGAGCCATGGGCAGATGCCCAAGCGAGCGGCCGACAAAATAAGCCAGCATGTCGCCTGCCCAGATCAGGCACAGGGTAAAAAGAACGAGATGGCGTCCGATGCGCTCGATTTCGTTCACGCGAACCAGATAGCTGAACGGCAGCGCGACGAACAGGAGTCCCGCAGAGCTGATACCGATCGCAGGAAGCACGTCCTGCAGAGGACGCCGCGTGCCCAACCCGATGGCGACCGACCCGAACAGGAAAATCAGTAGCACCAATTCTGCGGAGACCGCTCCGCGCGTGGCGTCCCTGATGAGCATCGCCCCGCCGCTGAGCGGCCGCATCTCGACCTTCCCCGCGACATACTGCGCGTAGAAAAGTCCAGCGGCGCAGAGGATCGTCCAATTGCGAAACGCCCTCATTCCGATGCGTTCGCCGAGCGTGAAGAATTCGTGCAGCGCCGCAAGCGCGATAATCGCCGCAATGGCCGCGAGCAGGACCGGCGGTCCCCACCACACCAGCGCCACCACCCCCGGGATTAACACCACAGCCGTCAGAATTCGCAGGAGCATCCGTGCTTAGCCTCGCCTGGAATGCGCATCATGCTCGGGCCGCAGCGCGCCGAGCCCGCCGTAGCGGCGCTCGCGCTTCTGAAAATCCACCAGCGCCTCCAATAACCGCACGCGCGAAAAGTCCGGCCACAGCGCCTCGGTGACGTATATCTCGGCATAGGCAATCTGCCACAGCAGAAAATTGCTGACGCGCATCTCGCCGCTCGTGCGAATCAGCAAATCGGGATCGGGCAATCCTGCCGTGTAGAGATGATCGGAAATCGTCTGCTCGTCGGCCCGAAAAGCGAAAAGTCCGTTCGTGCGCACGTGATCGAGCATGGCATTAAATGCGTCGGCAAGTTCTGCACGACCACCATAGTTGAGCGCGACCACCAGCTTCATGCCGGTATTCTTGGCGGTCTGCCGCATCGCGTCCGCGATGTCCTTGCCCACGGCTTCGGGAAGCTGCGCGGAACGCCCAATCACCAGCAGGCGAATATTGTTCCTGTGAATTGCGGGCAGCTCGCGCTTCAGATACTCGCGCACCAGTCGCATCAGGAAATCCACTTCCGCTTGGGGCCGGCGCCAGTTTTCAAGCGAGAACGCGTACAGCGTCAGACAAGGAAGATTCAATCGCGCGCACGTCTCAATCACTACCCGCGCAGCCTTCACCCCAGCACGATGCCCGGCGACCCGCGGCAAATGCCGCTTCTCGGCCCAGCGGCCATTGCCGTCCATGATCACGGCAAGATGGTTCGGAAGCCGCTTCGGATCGAGTTTCTCGAGAAGCTCCGCTTCCTCGCGGCTCGCGGGCTTCAAGAGTTCGGTGTTTTTCACGGGAAAGCGCTCAAGGATCGTCCGCGAGCGAAAGTAGCACACCGACTTGCCATCCGCAACGGCGTCCCCCCGTTTTCTTTGTCAGTTGGCGCACGGCCCGATCGTTTGTTTTGTACGACTTGCGTCGAGATTTGCGCGCCACGTGTGTCGAATCATATGGGATATTCTGCCGCCCGATTTTCTGGTTTCGCGCATCTGGTTTTCCAATTCATTTTTCAAAGAACATCCGGCCCTGGCCAGCAGAGCGGTCGTGCAGGTTCGCCTTCCGGTAGACCCGATCAGGGCCCGACTCGCAGTACTACATTAAGAGTGCTTGAAAATATTCAGCCGCGCCTGTGGTGTGCGGTGGGCTTGCTTGCGAGACGGCTGGTCCCCATCCTAACAATCAGGCGAGCTCTCACCGTGTTCCGCGCACGAATATCTGGTGATAGATCGCGCGATTGACCGGCGCGAAAAGTGGTCAAAATTGACCAGATTTAAGTCGGGCGTTGAGACACCATTTTCGGATGAGCATGGCCGACGCGACGGTTGATCGGCGCGCACGCGGCATTTGCGTCGCTGAAAACTTGGATTGTTGTTCGGGAGCCTAAAGGAAACGATGCGATCGGCGGCGGGCGACGAATTTCGCGAGTTACTCGGGATCGTTCGACAACGCGGGCTATTGGCGAAGCAGCCGGCATATTACGGCCGGAAGATGCTTCTCAACTTTAGCTTGCTCGTTGGCGCATTCTTGTTGATCGCGAGATTTCACAATCCATGGGTGGAGCTTTGCAACGCCGCTTTCCTGGCGTTTGTCTTTGCTCAGCTGGGTTTCATCGTTCACGACGCAGGCCATCAGGAGATCGTCAGCGGCCCGACAGGAAATGAGGCGATCGGCCTCATTCATTCAAATCTCCTGCTCGGATTTAGCTACAGCTGGTGGCTCCGCAAACACAATCTCCATCATTGCTCTCCGAACCATGTTACCGGCGACCCCGACGTTGACTTACTGCCGTTCGCATTTACGAAGGATCAGGCAGACGTAAAGCACGGGCTCGCGCGGCTCACGGTGAGATATCAGCATTTCTGTTTCTTCCCGTTGTCTTTGCTCGAGGCGTTTGTTCTGAAAGTTGACAGCGTCCGATTCCTGATGCGTAACAAGGTTGCGCATCCCGTCATGGAAGTGAGTTTTCTAATACTGCACGCCTGTTGGTTTCTTGGTCTGCTTTGTCTGCTTCTAGGTTGGGTCCACGCCATCCTGTTTTTCCTGGCGCAGCAAGCGTTCCTCGGACTCTATTTAACTTTGATATTCGCCCCGAATCATCAGGGCATGCCTCTGTTGCAAGGCGCCTCGGCGGCGAACTTCCTGCGCGAACAAGTGCTCACCAGCCGGAACATCAAGAACCATTTGGGAATCGACTACTGCACGGGCGGGCTGAGCTGCCAGATCGAACACCATCTGTTTCCAACCATGCCGGCAAACAAGCTTCGAGAGGTTCAAAAGATAGTCAGATCCTACTGCGCGTCGCACGGCGTTCCGTACCACGAGACTTCGTTGGTGCAATCGTTCCGCGAGGTCTATCAGGATTTGCGGAACAATAGCTTGATTGTAAGCAGAGGTTCTGAGGGCAACACAATCACAGATCGGAGAAGTTTGTAATTACGCGCAAGTCCGACCCCTCAAGAGCTGGCCGAAAGGCCGGCTGGCAATTCGATTTCAGAATATCAAGTCTCCAAGCGCCAGCACTGCAAGTGCCAGAGCGGTTCCCGCCAAAATCGCGAACACGCACCAGTTCCGAATCCGAGGACGCGATCTCGGCAGCCCCAGCATGTAAAGGGAAGGATCGGCCGGATCAAAGTGGTTCAGGTGCTGAGCGCGTCTGGTTCCGTGCGCCATGGGGAAATGCTAGCGATGAAAGACGCGGTTTTTGGAGTAAAAAATGACCTGCTTTCAATACAAAACAGTACTGATAAGACACACATCCGGTCGTGGCACATCAGCCCGGCGAGATCATCGGCGGCGCCCTCACGCGTCGTACCGATGCTCCACGGTGATTACCACTTTCCCGCGCGCGTGCCCTTCTTCCACGCGCCTAATATCCTCAGCCGCGTCACTCAGCCTGTAACACTTATCAATGACCGGTGTTACTTTTCCCGCCAGGATTAGCTCGCGCAGGATGACCAGATCTTCCTGGTTGATCTTGGCGATAAACGGGACCGGTTTCTGACTCACGAACGGCGACAACGCATGCGCCTGAATGAAACGCGCGAGAGGACCCAAGCACGGGCCGTTCGGTCCGGTGACGACGATGCAGACTCCCTTGGGATTTAGCACCCCCCTGCATGCTGACCACTCTTGGTGAAATCCTCTTGGGTGTAATCAATCACCCGAGCCGCCCCGAGGGATCGGACCAGGTCCACATTCCTCGTACTGCATACTCCGGTTACATCCGCGCCGAGCGACTTGGCGATCTGCACGGCAAACGTGCCCACGCCTCCCGCCGCGCCGTTAATCAAGACCTTCTGCCCCGCCTGAACCTGTGCCTTGTCGCGAAGGCCCTGCAATGCACTGAGTCCCGCGACGGGCACGGAAGCCGCTTGCTCGAACGTCATGCGATCCGGCTTCATGACCGACGCCGACTCGGGAACGCACACATACTCGGCAAAAGCCCCAATGCCGATGGCCCCGCCGAACACCTGGTCGCCCGGTTTGAACTGAGTTACCTTCCTGCCAACGGATTCGACCTGGCCTGCCACGTCACAGCCTAGTCGTGCGGACTTGGGTTTGCGCAGGCCGCCCATCATGCACATGATGTACGGCTTACCTCGCATCACGTGCCAGTCGAGCGGATTGACCGAGGCCGCGCGAACCCTTATCAAAACCTCGTCGTCCTTCGCGGTAGGTTTGGCTGCCTCCGTGAACCGAAGCACATCGGGTGGACCGTATTGTGTGTAGACAATTGCTTTCATAGGATGCTGTTCAGGAGTGCTTGGCTCTGGTCATGCCACGTCGCCAGAACGAACAACGGTAGGAAGATGCCAGAGCTGTTCACCGGTTCCGCCACTCGCGCACGCCGTCACTAGGATAACCGCCCGCTGACTGTAATTGGGTTTTTCAACCTGACCCAGCGCAGAGGCGCCAGAGAATGCGTCTGCCTGTCCCTCACGCATCGCTCCAGATGAAAAGGCGGCCGCTACGAAATCACCTGCCCAGAATGCCGCGCTGAAGGCCGCGGCGCCAGGCTGAAAACTCGGCAACGGCGAGTTAGTGGAAGGTTGAGAGGATCGAACCCGAGAGCCCCGCAGCGGAGGGCTCGAAGATCGAGACGTACATCAGGATGAGCGTCAAGATGATCATCAGGATGCTAGAGGCCCAGGCGATGATGTTGAACGTCAGCGTGTTGACGTGGTCGCCCATTAGGTCGCGGCGGTTGATCAGAAGCAGGATGAAAATCAGGACCACGGGCAGCCACACGCCGTTCGCAACCTGCGAGAGGACAAGAATTTTCAGCAGCGGCGCTTTGGGAATCAAAATGATCCCCGCGCCGACAACGATCAGCAGCGTGTAGAGCGAATAAAACGTCGGGGCTTCCTTCAGTTTTCGGTCGAGGCCCGCTTCGAAACCCAGACCTTCGCAGATCACGTGCGCGGTCGAAAGCGGCAGGATGGACGCAGCGAAAAGCGAAGCATTCAACAAGCCGAAGGCAAAAAGATAACCGGCCCACTTCCCCGCCAGCGGGACGAGCGCCATGGCAGCCTGCCCGGCGTCGGTGATGTCCGTCATGCCGTGAAGATTCAGAGTCGCGGCGCAACAAACCATGATGAAAAACACAATCGCCATACACGAAATGCTGCCGACGAGCACGTCCATGCGCGCGTGCTTGTACTGGCGAGGCCCAACGCGCTTTTCCACGAAGCCTGCTTGCAAGTAAAAGAATTGCCAGGGAGCAATCGTGGTTCCGACAAGTCCGATGAGCATCAGCAAATAAGGCGCGTTCAGGTGAATATTGGGAACGACAGTCGCCTTAGCGGCGACGAGCCAGTCCGGCTTCGCGAGAAAAGCCGAGACCGCGTACGATAAATAAAACGCACAGGCGACAAGAAAAATCTTCTCCACCTGCCGATAGCTCCCGCGCACGACGAGCACCCAGACGGCGATGGCGGCCAGCGGCACGGAAACATATTTGCTGATATGGAAAATCTGCATGGAGGCGGCCACGCCGGCAAACTCCGCGACCGTGTTGCTCAGATCCACCAAGAAGGCGGCGATCATCACGAAAAACGTGGAGCGAAATCCGAACTCCTCGCGAATTAGGTCGGAAAGCCCCTTGCCGGTGACCACGCCCATGCGGGCGCACATTTCCTCGCTGACGTAAAGCGCAATCGTCATGGGAATGAGGGACCACAAAAGCGCGTAGCCGAATTGCGCGCCCGACGTGGTGTACACCGCGATTCCGCCGGCGTCGTTGTCCACGTTGGAGGTGATCAGGCCGGGCCCAACCACGGCGAAAAAGACCGCCAGCCGGCGGCGCATGGTTCGCGTGCGGCGATTAAAATCCTTTCCGCGGCTGGCCAGCCGAGAGATCGTGTCCGTTAGTGTGATCCAGGTATTCATGGCTACGCGAAAATCCCAGGGTTAAAACCCTGGACGGAATTCGAGACTTTTCCTGAGGCTGGAAGCCTGCGGGCTTCCACCAAACCCCGGGCAATCGCTACAACTTGGCGCGCATGCGGCTTACCACGTCATCCACGGTGATGGCGCCCACCGGCACGTTCGCGTCGTTGACCACGGCAAGGCTGCGCAGATTGTATTTGTCGAAAATCTCGAACACTTCGTTGTCGCTGGCGTCGGGCTTCACCGAGAGCATTGGCTCAAACGCTAGCTCGGCCATGCGTTGTTCGCCACCCGCCAGAATCAATCGCGCGACCGGCACTGTGCCGGCGAGCGCAGCCTCGCGATTGATCAGAACGACGTTGTCGAGCTGGTCGAGCGACACATCGTGGAAGCGAATGTAATCCACCACCTCGCCGCGCGTGGCGTCCTCTCCTACAACGACAATCTCCGTGTTCATCATCCCGCCCGCAGTATCTTCACCGAAGCGCATCAGTTCCTTCACTTCGTCCGCCTCGCGGTGCTCCATCTCCTCGAGTACTTCTTTCGATTTCGCGGGTTCGAGACTCTGGATCAGGTCGGCAGCCTCGTCCGGATTCATCTCCTCGATGATGTCGGCAGCCTTCTCGGTGTCGAGTTTCTCGACCACCTGCGTCTGGAGGCGCTTGTCGAGTTCCGCGATCGTTTCCGCGGCGGTCTCCTCATCGAGCGAGTCAATGATGGCCTGGCGTTCGTCGGGCGAAATCTCCTCCATAATGTCGGCGAGGTCGGCCGGATGGAGTTCGGCAAGTTTGTCGCTGGACATGCGCAGCTTCACGCGGCGCAGAGGGTCCGGCTCGATCAGGTTCACGAATTCCCACAGGATGGTCCGCCGCGGAAGCTTTTCCTGGATGCGGCGAATGGCCATCGGCGGCACGATCCCCTGAAGCATCCGGCGAACGGCGCCGGGGAGACCGACGTCCACCTGCGTGATGCGGAGTTCGGTATTGCCGTTGATGCGGTGATCGGCCAGCTCCACGTCGTTGACACGGACCACCTTGCGGCCGTTGGTGTCAATGATCTGCTGGTCGAGCAGGTCCTTCTGCACGGCGAGCCATGCTTCGTTGGGATGATAAAGCTCGAGCGCCGACTCGTCCGTAGTGAGCTTCAGGCGGCCCGGCGCTACCGAGGCGATCTGGTCGTAACGCGCCACCAGCGGCCGATACTGGCCGCGGCCGATGAGGAGGCGCGAGATGCGGTTCGGCTGCTCGTCCGGAACGATGAACATTTCCTTGACGCGGCCGACAAAGTTGCCGAAAGAATCGTAGGTTTCGGCGCCTAGAAGTTCGGTTGCGTGCAGCATCAGATCCTCCTTGAATCTCCCAAGCTCGACTTGCCATCGACACGGGGAGCCCATTACAAAATGCTTCGGCTCAAGCCACTTACCGCAGCGGCCGCGGGCAGTAAAGCCCTTCGGCTCGCGTGGCTCTCTCAGGGCGCCCATCCTCGTCGGTTGGGCAAAAAAAAACCCGGGACCGGCACCCAACCCGGCCACGGGCAGACCGAAAACCGCCCTCGGTTTAGTTCAGGCCGGGCCTCGCCTCCCTGTTCCCATACACCCAATCGTCACGCAAACGGCGCGCTCCAGGCACGACCCGGGAACAGCGACCGAAAACGAGCGCGAAAATAGCCGACTGCTGCCGGGCACGTATGGCTAGCCCGGCGCACCGACTACCGTCAGGCTCCGAATTGGGCGAACGCACTTCCATGACGATGCGTTTATCCCCGTTCGACT
>Ga0210395_10002819_pt1 | contig 13435 bp, 10 predicted proteins | sample IncBWH4OmetaG_FD_150861 | JGI IMG/M metagenome (GOLD analysis project Ga0210395, IMG submission 150861) | Forest soil microbial communities from Barre Woods Harvard Forest LTER site, Petersham, Massachusetts, United States - Inc-BW-H-4-O ... | reverse complement strand
GCGGCGCTGGCCTTGGTCGGGGCGGCGCGGCGGCTGAAGATCTCCGCGAAGGCGCGCGAGGTCCGCGGCGTGGACCGGGTGGTGATCCGCGACGGGGAGGCGATCGCGGCGATGCTGACCAGGCTTGGCGCCCACGACAGCGTGCTGGCGTGGGAGGAACGCCGGATGCGCCGCGAGGTGCGGGCGACCGCCAACCGGCTCGCGAACTTCGACGACGCCAACCTGCGCCGGTCGGCGCGGGCGGCCGTCGCGGCGGGGGCGCGCGTCGAGCGGGCGCTGGACATCCTCGGCCCGGACGCGCCCGAGCACCTCGTCATGGCCGGGCGGCTCCGGGTGGCTAACCGGCAGGCGTCGCTGGAGGAACTCGGCCAGCTCGCGGACCCGCCGCTGACTAAGGACGCGATCGCGGGGCGGATCAGGCGGCTGCTCGCGATGGCCGACCGGCGGGCGGCCGACCTGGGAATGCCGTCGACCGAGGCCTGCCTGACGGCCGACATGCTGCCATAGCCAGCAGGCCTCTACCCTTAGTTGCTTTTCTACGCAATTGCTCTGGCGGCAATCACGCCGGGCGGGGTATCGTGGCCTTCCGGGGAGTCGGGGAGGTCTCTTAGCGGGGGCTGCGGCGCACACCGAACGGGGGGGCGTGTCATGCGTACCACGGGATGGAGCTAGTCAGCGGGGCACCGTTAAGCGGTGCCGCCTCGGGCCATGACCCGGATTCTGGTCCCCGATTCAGGTCACGGCCCAGGCGAGAGCGGCGCCGACCAGTGAGAGCGCGCTTACCGTCGTCAGGGCCACACCGAGCCCGATGGCGCCGGTCAGGAACCCGATGGCCGGCGGGCCGAGGAGGAACCCCGCGTAGCCGAGGGTGGAGGTGAGCGCCACCCCGTTCGGCCCGGCGAGTGAGCCGACCCTGACCATGGCCGCGGGGAACACGTTGGCCAGGCCGAGTCCGGCCAGCGCGAAGCCCGCCACCGCGACCGGGATGGACGGGGCCAGCGCCACCAGCAGCATTCCGGCACACGTGGTGAGCCCGCCGCCGACGAGCAGGCGGCGTTCGCCCATCCGGGCGAGCAATTGCGTCCCCGCCAGCCGGCCGCAGGCCTCGGCGAGCGCGAACGCGGCGTACCCCACGGCGGCGAGCCCTGTAGCGGCGCCAAGATCCCGGAGCCGCAGCGCGCCCCAGTCGCTGATCGACCCTTCGCCGTAGGTGGAGCACGCCGCCATGATCCCGAACAGCAGCACGATGAGCCAGGTACCGGTCCCAGCTTGAGCGCTGGGCCGCCGCGACGCTGGCTCCAGGCTGGCTGGCTCCAGGCTGGGCGGCTCCAGGCTGGCCGGCTCCAGGGTTGCGGCCGCCAGGGTTGCGGCCGCCAGGCTTGCGGCCGCCAGGCTCTCTCCTTCCGGGCTCTCTGCTTCCGGGCTTTGTGTTTCTGGGCTTGGCGCCGCTGCGCTTTGTGGCGCCGGGCTGGTCCTGGCGGGCACGGGGTTGGCGAGCAGCACGCGGCCGCTGATGGCGGTCACCGTGAGGCCGAGCACCGTCACGATCGCGAAGTGCGGCAGCGGCGTGAGCACCGGGGCGATCAGGCCGCCCGCCGTGGCCCCGGCCAGGCCGCCGAGAGACCAGGCCGCGTGGAACGAGGGCATGACCGGGCGGCGCGCCGCGGCGACCACGTCCACCGCGATGCTGTTCATCGCCACGTTCGTGCAGCCGTAGCCGATGCCGAACGCCACGAGGGCGGCGCCGAGGGCCAGCGCGGACCTGGCGAGCGCGGGCAGCAGCAGCGCGAGTGAGAGCCACGCGCAGGCGACGATCACGACCCGCGTGCTGCCGAACCGCCGGCACAGGCCCCCGCTCAGGGCCATCGTCGCGATCGCGCCGCACGACACCCCGAGCAGCGCCAAGCCGAGCGCGGCCGGCGACGCCCCGGTCGCCGCCTTCACCGCCGGAATGCGGACCGCCCAGGTGGCGAACACGAAGCCGTCGAAGGTGAAGAACGCGGTCGTGGCGACGCGGGCGCGGGCCAGGGCTTGCCGCCTCTTAGCATGCGGATCCGCAGCCGAGGCTGCTATTTTGTTTAGCAGCTGCACAAAGTCAGGATAGGCGGTGAGTACGATGCCGGCAACAACGGAACGGGCGACAACGGGGTGGAGCTGACGCGGCCCTCACTGGCCGGCGTGGCGCTCACGCTGATCCACACCGGGCAGGCGGGTACCCGCTCGGAACTTACCGCGCGACTCGGCGTCACCCGCGCGACCACCGGCGCGATCACCGGCGAGCTGCGTGACCTCGGGCTCATCCAGGTCGGAACGGGTCCCGGCGAGGGGCAGCACGGCCGGCCGTCGCACCGTCTGGGGGCGGACCCGGACGGCCCGGTGGCACTGGCCGCCGAACTGCACGCCGACGGCTTCGCGGTCGCGCTGATCGGGCTCGGCGGCGTCATTCACGCGCGGGTCAGCCATCCGACGCCGGCCCGCGCCGACATCGAGAGCGCGCTCGCCCCGGTCAGCGAGGCGGCGGCCACCCTGCTGCGGGACTGGCATCGGGGGCGGTCAAGGCCGGGACGTTCAGGACCGCGGCGGTCCGGCCGTCCGTGTGTCGGCGCCGCCGTGGCCGTGCAGACCGCGGTCACCGAACCCGCCGAGACGGCCGTCGGCGCGCTGTACCTCGGCTGGCCGGACGGCGCGCCGGTCCGCGACATCTTCGCCGCGCAGCTCGCCGCCGCGGGCGTGACCGGCCCGCACGGCACGCCGCCCGCCTGCCGGGCGGTCAACGACGTCAACGCCATCGCGCTCGCCGAGCACCGGCACGGCGCGGGCCGGGACGCCAGCCACCTGCTGGTCGTGGTCGCACCGCAGCGCGGCGTCGGCGGCGCGCTCGTGCAGAACGGGACGCTCTACGCGGGCAGCAGCGGGCTGGCGATGGAGGCGGGCCATGTCAGCATCGATCCGCACGGCCGGCCGTGCCCCTGCGGCAACCGGGGCTGCCTGAACGTGGAGACGGACGCGGCGGCCTTCCTCGAGGCGACCGGCCGCGGCCCCGGCGAAACCGCGACCGGCGGGATCAGGACGGCAACCACGCACCTCCCGGCAACCACGCACCTCCCGGCAACCACGGGCCTCCCGGCAACCACGGACGCCCCGGCGATTGACGCCGCGATCGGCGCGCTGGCCGACGGCTACGCCATCGATCCCCGCGTCCGCGCGGCCGCCGCCGCCATCGTCGAGCGCCTCGGCCTCGGCCTTGCCAGCCTGATCAACGTGGTGAACCCGGACCGCGTGCTGCTCGGCGGCCTGCACAGGCAGCTGCTGCTCACCGACGGCGGCCGGCTGATCAAGGCCGTCGCGGCGCGCAGCCCCTGGGGGCGCGCGGCGGCGGTGCCCATCCGGCCGTGCGCGCTCGACGATTCAGCGCTGCTCGGCGCGGCGGAACTGGCCTGGCAGCCCGTGCTCGACAATCCCGCGCTGCTGCGGTGACCCAGTCGCCGCTACGCGGTCGGGACCACCTTCCAGGACTTGCCGTTCCAGAACGCCGACACCGACCGCCAGGCGGCGCTGAACCCTGAGACGGAACCGAGGGCGACGCAGCTGGACGCGCCGAGGCACTGCACTTCCTCGAAGTCGCCGAGGTGAGCGCCGCTGCTGGCCATGCTCACCGGCTTCCAGGTCTTGCCGTTCCACTGATCGGCGAACACCCGCGGCGTTAGCTCGTCGCCCACCGCCAGGCAGCGAGTCGCGGATACACAGGAGACTGACTGCAGCCAGGGCGCGTCGCCGCCGGCCGGGGCCGGCGCGGACGACTTCGACCAGGTCTTGCCGTTCCACCGCTCAGCCAGCGTGGCCTTGCCCGTGCCGCCCACCGCGAGGCAGCTCGTCGCCGACGTACACGACACGCCCCAGAGGTTCGACGACGACGGCGCCGCTGGCACCGCGGCGCTCCAGCTCTTGCCATTCCACCGCTCGATGAGGACCCCCGCCCCGGTGGTGCCGACCGCGACGCAGAACGACGTCTTCGGGCAGGACACGGCGACCAGCTCCGCGAAGGAGGCGCCGCGCGGTTCGGGCGCGGCCTGCCGCGTCCAGCTCTTGCCGTTCCAGTGCTCGATCAGCACGGTCGAGTTGTTTTTGGGCGTGTAATAGCCGACCGCGTAGCAGCTCGCCGCCGTCGGGCAGGAGATCGCGAAGAGCTCGGAGGAGGTGCCGGGGGCCGCGGCCTTGCCGGTGGTCCACCGGGCGCCGTTCCAGAACCCGGCGAGCGCGTAGGGGCCGGTGCCCTTGGCCGGGAACGCCGCACCGACCGCCACGCACTCGCGGGCGGCCGGGCAGGCCACGCCGTCCCCGGTGACGTTAACGGTCCCGGCGGGCCTGGGCATCGTGACCCGGGACCACCCCTTGCCGTTCCACTGCTCGGCGGCGAGCTGGGTGGGCATGGTCGGCGTGTTCGAGCCCACGGCCATGCAGTCGCTGACCGACCGGCAGGCCACCCAGGCGAGCGCCGCTGGCGGTGCGGCCGCGGGCGATACAGCGCCTGCCGAAGCAGTGTTTGCCGAAGACACAGTGTTTGCCGGAGACACAGTGTTTGCGGGAGGCACGGCGCTTGCCGGAGTGATCGTGGCCGCGACACCGATCGCGGCGGCCGCGACCGCAAGCGCGAGGGTCACGGCCAGCCTCGACCGTGACCGGAAACTAAGACGTGAATCGATCCCTGATGACCGCGGCATTCGTGAGCTGAACACCCGCACCACCCGCCCTCCGCCAGAAACATACGCCGTGGCGGCCGGCGAGTCAGCGGTCCCGCACGTAGATCTTGCTGTTGCCGTAGCCGGGAAGTGCGACCAGCAAGCGGAAGTGGGCGTGGAACCACTCCTGGAGGGCGCTCGTCATTGGAATCCGGGCCCGGGCGCCGCCGGACAGCCACACGTACTGCGCCTTGCCGAAGATCGACTCCCACCCGGCGATGACCTCGGGCTGCTTCCCCGCGCCGCCTTGCGGTGACACCCCGCCGCTGAGGCCCAGCGTCACGGCGAGCGAGTCGATGACGTCCGGGCAGCCCGGTCGCGGCGCGGCGAACTCGCCGGCCGCGATCGCGAACGAGACCTGATCGGCGACGAGGCATGAGCCCGCCGGGATCAGCGCGACCGCCGCCTGCGGGCTGCTCGGGACGTGCGCCGGGGCCAGTTCGTACGCCTCAAGGCCACCGACGGCCAGCACCGCCGCGGCGGCCAGCGCGGCGACAGCCCGGCGGACCCGACCGGTGGCGGCCTCCACGTCTCCCGTGCTGGTCAGGGCGCCCACCGCGGCGCCCGCCGCGATCGCGAGCCACGGGGCCGGGAAGTCGGGATAGTGGTAGAAGAACGCCGAATAGCTGAGGATGGCCCCCGCCGCGAGCACCCCCGTCGCCAGAGCGAACCACTCGAGCGGTGAGCGCTGGCGCGGCGCGCGCAGGTACCCCGCGGCGAGCACGATCAGCGCCAGCGCCGCGGCGGCAAAAGCCGGCCAGCCGACCGCCACAATGTGCGTCGAGGCGTAGGCGCCGATTGCGAACAGCGAGTAGGTGGCGTTACCCGAATTCGCGACCTTCCCGTTGCGGCCGAGCACGTCGACAAGACCGGTCAGGTGTGCGAGCCGCAGCGAGAGCGGCGTGTTCTGCCCGACCCGGCTCATCTGCTCGAGCACTGTCTCCCGCACGAACGCGGCCGGCGCGGCCGCGAAGAACGGCCCCACGAGAACCGCGAAGCCGGCGGCCGTTCCGCCCGCTACCGCAACGACCCGGCGGCGGACCAGGTGGACCGGGTGGGCCGGGCGGACCAGGTCGGGCAGCGCTCCTGCCGCCTCCTGCGGCCGCTCGATGAGGCAGGCGGCGAGCAGTACCAGCGCCGGGATCGCGGCCCAGTACTTGATCGCGACACCACAGCCCAGCGCCACCCCCGCCCAGGCGAGCCGCCGCGGGCTGGCCAGCCGGCCCTCGCGGAACGCCGCGGTGGCGGCGAGCAGGACGAACAAGTTCATCCACGGTTCGAGCAGCAGCGTGCGCGCGGCGAGCACGTCGGCGGGGTAGACCGCGAGCAGTCCGCTGGTCACCCCGGCGACCAGCGCGCCCCGGTGCCGCACCAGCCGTCCCGCGAGCGCCACGGACGCCGTGCTCGCGAGCATGCTCGCCACCCGGGCCACCGCCAGCCCGGTCGCCTGCGAGGTCAGCGAGCCGGCCAGCGCGGCGGGGAAGGCGATGGCGACGATCCCCGGCGGCTGGACGAACGCGTAGTCCCGGTAGGGCAGCGCCCCGTGCAGCAGGCGCATGGCGGTGCCCAGGTAGATGCCGTCGTCGTACTCGACCGTGCCGGACGTCAGGAAACCCGGCCGGGTGAGGAGGAACAGGCGCAAGCCAAAGGCGAGCACGGTGGCGGCGAGGATCAACAGTCCCGTCGGCGTCCATCGGCTTGCCGCCCGTGCCGCGGGACTGGAAGCCCGGCGGCTCAGACGGATTGCTGACATAAGGACGCTCCTGGGCGGCAAAGGCGCAAATGGTCGGCCAAATTTACCAGCACCTGACGAGCGTCCACGCCCGACTTACCTGCTGTTACGCATTTTCTTTTGTAAATTGAATCACGTTCGCAAAGAACTCCTAAAGCTCTTTTACTGTGCGTTCCAGAGCGTGTCACACGACGGGGTCATCGCCGGTGACCGACAGGCACTTGCCGCTGTGCTCGTTGAGCAGTTCGCCGGTCGACGTCCACTTCCAGTAGTCCGAGTGGTTGGACGAGCACGGCGCACCGTACGCGGCGTCCGTCGTGCCCTTCTCCACCAGGCAGGCGTCCTTGAGATCGGCGCTCTTGAGCTGGAACCAGGTGACGTCGGGCACTGGGTTGCCGCGATGACCGCGGCGGCGGCGATGATTCGCTTCCTTCGGGTGAACACGTGGACCTCCGGAGGACTCGGGGATCTGGCGGGTCGCACGCGCATTACCCGTCAGGATCGCCGGGCAGTCAATAGGGGCGGTCACCGTGGTGCCGCGAGGCCGAGGACAGTGTCGAGGATCTGCCCGGCCGTCTGGCGGTTGACCGGCTGGCCGGTAACCAGCCAGCGGTAGAGCGCGGCGCCCAGCACCAAGTCGATGAGCAGTTCGGTGTCGAGGCCGGGGCGGACCTGGCCGGCCTCGGCGGCACGTCGCAGCAGGTCGGCGAGGACGGCCCGGCGGGGCCGGAGGAAGCGCTCGTCGAGGTGACGGGCCAGTCCCGCGTGGACCCCGGGGTCGCTTGCGAGGGCGATGATTGCCCGCCCGGCCGCTGAGCTGGTTATGTCGGGGAGAAGCGCGGCGACGAGGTGGCGGAAGTCCGCCAGCGGGTCGCCGCTATCGATGACCTTGAGGGGCGGGGTCAGGCGGACCACGGCCTCGATGGCCAGCTCCAGCTTGGAAGGCCAGCGCCGGTAGATAGTAGGCCGCCCGACGCCGGCCCGGGCGGCGACGGCCTCGATGCTAAAGGACCCGTAGCCGGCATCGTCGAGGATCTCGAGCGCGGTCCGGAGGATTGCCTCTTCGGCCTCGCCGCTACGGGGCCGGCCGCGGGGGGTCGGCGTGTCCGCGTCCGCCGGCTGTGCCTCTGGCTTGACTCGTGCCCGGCTCATGATGCGACCGGCTGCAGGTCAGGCGCGGGCCGTGAGCGGCGTAGTGCCCGGGCGAAGCAGGCCGCCGTGGCGATGACGGCGTAGAGGGCGAGGACCACGAGAGGGTGGCCGAGCTGGTTCCCGTCGAAGAACTCGATCCCGTGGACGAGGGCGACGCCGGCGTTGTTGGGGAGGATCTTCGCCAAGAACTGGTACCCGCCCGAGAGCATCTGCACCGGCACCGTGCCGCCCGAGGCCGGGTTGCCCAGCACGATGAGGGCCACGATGGCGACCACGATGCCGGCGATTCCGAACAGCGACAGCAACGCGGCGGTGGACATGGCGGCGGCGAAGACGATCAGCGTGCCCGCCCCGAGCAGCGCCCAGGGGTGACCCGTGAGTGACCCCGTGAGCGGGTCCATCAAGACCACGCCGAGCCCGGCGGACGCCACGGCGTACACGGCGGTCCAGGCAATGAGGGTGGCGGTCCATCGCATTCCCCGGGCTCGGGGGCCAAGCACCCGGGTCAACAGAGTCATGCCGAGGTAGCCGCCGATGATCCAGCCGACGACCAGCAGGTAGCTTGCGAACCCCCTCGGGTCGCCCGCCGGCAGCGGGCGGACATCGTCGACGGCGAGGGTGGCGTGCGCGGCCGCGGCCTGACCGATGGCAACCTGCTCGATCGCGGCGGTGAGGGTGAGCCCGGCGGCCTCGGCGACCACGAGCGTCTGGTGGCTGCCCGCCACGATCAGAGCGGCCGGCAGGCGCCCGTTGCTGACCTCCTGACGTGCCGCCGCGGCGTCGGGCAACGGCTGGTAGCTGACAACGGTCCCGGAAGGCGGGCCGACGAATCCGGCCGGTGCCGGTGCGGGTCTCACCAGCCCGATGGTGACATCGCGCAGGACCGGGCGACCGTAGGCCCCGGTGTACGACGCCATGAGCGCGAGCTGGAACACCACCGCACCCGTCAGCGTGGCGACGACAATCCGGCGCCGCTTTACGCGGCTGCGAGTCCCGGAAGCCTCTCCCGTCGTGGTGGTGACCTGGGGATCAGCCATCGGGCACCTCCTCCACATACATTACGTTCCGTAGCGTAACGTAAATATTCTGTTTCGTCAAGGACCGTCCCGGCAGTGCGAGCGCCAGGTTAGGGGCGCTGCAGGCGGATAATGATTGATTTCGATGTCGGCGTGTTGCTCACGTCGGCGGTGGAATCAAGCGGAACGAGCACGTTCGCCTCGGGGAAATAGGCGGCGGCGCAGCCGGCCGCTGTCGGGTACTCCACCACGCCGCGCCCGCCGTGCGCACCCAGGACTGCTGTCAGCCGTTACCCGGAAGGGGGAACACCTCGATCACAGTGTCGGCCGTGAAGTGGCCCTGCCCGGCGGGGACCGGCCACCAGGCGTCGGCGCGGGCGAGCAGGCTGATCGATCCGGCGCCGCGCCTGGCCGGTGCCGCTAGCGGAGGACCGCCGTCGTCCGCCGGCCGGAGCGTGACGAGCACCCAGTCCTCCATCTCGGCGGGGGATGACCAGTCGCGGTCAAGCCTGGCCCGAACCCGGCCTCTGGCCGGCGCGTGCCCGGCGATCACGCCGAGAAGCGGCGCCGCGAACAGCTCGAAAATGACCGCCGTGGCCAGCGGATACCCGGGCAGGCCGATGACGGGAGCGATCTTGGCGCGGCCCGGTCCGGCCGCGGCTGGCTTGACGTGGCCGAGCAGCACCGGGTGACCAGGACGAACCGCGACGCCGGCCACCGTCACGCCGCCGACCTGGGCCATCACCGCCGCCGCGTGGTCGCCGCGGCCTCGGCTCGACCCGGCAATGACCAGCACGAGGTCGGCCGTGGCCGCCACCCGCCGTATCTCCGTCGCAAGGGCGTCAGGGTCATCCGGCACCACCGGGCTGACCGTCGGCACCGCGCCAAGCTGACCGCAGCGCGCGGCCACCATCAGCGAGTTCGTGTCGGTGATGTCGCCCGGCTGCAGCAGTTCCCCCACCGGCCGGATCTCGTCACCAGTCGGGATGATCGCGACCCCGGGCCGTCTGACGACGCTGACTGCCACGTGCCCGCCGGCCGCCGCCGCGGCCAGGTCACCGGGGCGCAGCCGCCGCCCGGCCGGCACGAGCACCTCCCCGGCGGCGAAGTCCTCGCCCGTCGCTCGCACGTTCTGTCCCCTCGTTACCGCGTGGCCGGCCAGGCCAGTGACGACCACGCCCCCGTCCGCTTGCGGTAGCACTCGCTCCCGGACCACCACGGTGTCGGTGCCGTTCGGCATCCGGTCGCCGGTGTCGATCCACTCGAACGCTACGGCGCCCAGTCTGACCTTCTCCGGCCGCACGGATTCGCCGCGGCCGGAGTCGGCTCCCGAGATGGCGTCCGAGCCGGCGCCCGAAGTGGCGCCCGAAGTGGCGTCCGTGAGATCGGCCGCGCGCACCGCGATTCCGTCCATCGCCGCGCAGGCGGACCGCGGCGACGGCCATTTCGCCATCACCCGCGCAGCCATCACCCGGCCGAGCGCGTCGGCGACCGGCACCTGTTCGGCGTCCGCCTTCGCGCGCCAGCCGGCCCGCGTGAGGGCGTCGAGCCACATCTCATAGGCGACTCGCGGCTCCGGCCGGGAACCCGCTCCAGCCGTGGTCACGGGATGCCGCCCGCCAGCGGTCGCGTCACAGCCCCACCCGGTGGGCGTGGGTGTAGACGTTCATCGACTGGCCGCGCAGGAAGCCCACCAGGGTCAAGCCGGCCTCGTCCGCCAAGTCCGCGGCGAGCGAGGAGGGCGCGGAGACGGCCGCGAGCAGCGGTATGCCCGCCAGCACCGCCTTCTGCACGAGTTCGAAGGAGGCACGCCCGGACACCAGCAGTGCGCACCCCGACAGCGGCAGCTTGTCGTGGAGCAGCGCCCAGCCGGCGATCTTGTCGACCGCGTTGTGCCTGCCCACATCCTCCCGGATCGCGAGTAGCTCGCCGGAGGCGGTGAACAGCCCGGCGGCGTGCAGGCCGCCGGTCGAGGAGAACACCTTCTGCGCCTCCCGCAGCCGGTCCGGCAGCGAGGTCAGGACGGCGGGGGAGAACACCGTGCCGTCCGCGGCGAGCGGCGTGCGCGGCAGCACGCGGATGTCGTCAATCGAGGTCTTACCGCAGACCCCGCACGCGGACGTGGTCATGAAGTTCCGCCGGGCGCCGGCCGTCACCGCCACCCCGGGCGCGAGCGCGATGTCCACGATGTTGCCGATCTCGCCCTCGGCGTGGTCCAGGTGCCCGCAGGTCGTCCCGTCGCAGACCTTCATCCCGCTGATGTCGTCGCGCTCCCGCACGATCGCCTCGCCGACCAGGAACCCGGCCGCGAGCTCCGTGTCGTCCCCTGGCGTGCGCATCGTCATGGTCAGCGCGGTCCCGTCAACCCGGATGCCGAGCGGCTCCTCAGTGGCCAGCAGGTCCCCGCGCGCCGAGCCGGTCACGGCGCCGTCGGACCCGGGATCCGGCACCGTCACCCGCAGCACCCGCCGCCGCGTCGTGCGCCCAGCCACCGTCGGTACCGCCTGCCTTCTGCCAGCTAGACCCTTATTTCCAGCGTACGCCGCGAGGACCGCGCGTCCACTGGCCCGCGAGCCCGCCCCAAACCTGCCCGCCCATCCATGGGCCAGCCCACAAGCCGCCTGCAACTTCCGCCTTAAGGCCGAAGTTGCAGATCTTGCGGGGTTATATGTCGCGGTTTGTCGCTGCAACTTGCGCCCTATGAGCTCCGGGGCTCGCGCCTGAAACGGATAACAGCAAGAAGCGCATCGCGCCGCGTTTCCCGCAAGGGCGAGAGCCATCGACGGGGCGCGGTCCGCGCGGTTCGTTCCGAATGAGTGCTTTTATCGGCTACCCGGGAGTACGGTCTACGCCAATGGAAAGGTGAACGCTGCGACCCCGGAGCGGAGGACCGGCAGCGCAGCCAGCGCCGAGCGGCAGGACGCGGCCGATGGGTGACCCCCGGGGCCGGCGCCCGAGTTCGTCGTGTCCGATAATCTCCCGGGGGCGTTAAGGGCGTGACAGAACGTCCCGGACGTTGGACTCTAGTCACGAACGGATATCGGAACGGAGACTGGTGCTGTGACCATTCGAGTGGGCATTAACGGGTTCGGGCGGATCGGACGCAACTTCTGGAAGGCCCTTGAGGACAGCGGCGACCGCGGCATTGAGGTCGTCGCCGCCAACGACCTTGGCGACCTCAAGACGATGGCGCACCTGCTGAAGTACGACACCGTCATGGGCCCGTGGAAGGAGCCCGTCTCCGTCGATGGCGACTCCATCCATGTTGGCGACAAGTCGATAAAGATCCTCGCCGAGCGTGACCCGGCGAACCTGCCGTGGGGCGACCTCGGCGTCGACATCGTCATCGAGTCCACCGGCATCTTCACCAGCGGCCCCAAGGCGAAGGCGCACATCGCGGGCGGTGCGAAGAAGGTCATCATCTCCGCGCCCGCCAAGGACGAGGACATCACGATCGTGATGGGGGTCAACGACGACAAGTACGACCCCGCCAACCACGAGATCATCTCCAACGCCTCCTGCACCACCAACTGCGTGGCGCCGATGGCCAAGGTGCTGCTTGAGAACTTCGGCATCAACAAGGGCCTGATGACCACGGTGCACGCCTACACCCAGGACCAGATGCTTCAGGACGGTCCGCACAAGGACCTGCGCCGGGCCCGCGCCGCCGCGCAGAACATCGTCCCGACCTCCACCGGCGCCGCCAAGGCGACCGCGCTGGTCATCCCCGAGCTCAAGGGCAAGCTGGACGGCTACTCGCTGCGCGTCCCGGTGATCACCGGCTCGATCACCGACCTGGTGGTGGAACTCGGCCAGGATGCGACCAAGGACGAGATCAACGCCGCGTTCAAGGCCGCCGCCGACGGCGCGCTCAAGGGTGTCCTGGTCTACACCGAGGACCCGATCGTCTCCTCCGACATCGTCGGCTCGCCCGCGTCCTGCACCTTCGACGCGTCGATCACGATGGCGTACGGCAACCAGGTGAAGGTGTTCGGCTGGTACGACAACGAGTGGGGCTACTCCTGCCGCCTGGCCGACCTGACCGCGCTCGTCGCGTCCCGGCTGGCATAGCCGATGCGCTCCATCGACGACGTCGAGGTCGCCGGGCGGCGGGTGCTGCTGCGGTCCGACCTGAACGTGCCGCTCGACAAGGCCGGGAGCGGGAAGATCACCGACGACCTGCGGATCCACGCCAGCCTGCCGGTAATCCGCAAGCTGGCCAGCCGCGGCGCCCGCGTGGTGGTCATGGCCCATCTCGGCCGCCCCAAGGGCGACGACTTCGCGGCGCGCGCGGCCGGCGGCCCGTCGCTGCGGGTCGTCGCCGACCGGCTCGGCGAGCTTTTCTGCAAGCCCGTGGCGTTCGCGACCGACCTGGTCGGCCCGTCGGCGCAGGCGACCGTCGCCGCGCTCGAAGACGGCGATGTGGCGCTCCTGGAGAACGTCAGGTTCGAGCCCGCGGAAACTTCGAAGGATGATTCGGAACGGATGCGGCTTGCCGCGGAACTCGCTGGCTTCGGCGATCTGTACGTGGGGGACGGGTTCGGGGCGGTGCACCGCAAGCACGCGTCGGTCTACGACCTGCCGATGCTCGTGCCGCACGCCGCCGGTGACCTGGTGACCGCCGAGGTGGAGGTGCTGCGGCGGCTGACGCAATCCCCCGCCCGGCCGTACGTGGTCGTGCTCGGCGGTTCCAAGGTCTCCGACAAGCTCGGCGTCATCGGCAACCTTCTCGGTCTCGCCGACCGGGTGCTCATCGGCGGCGGGATGGCGTACACCTTCCTCGCCGCGCTCGGGCA
>Ga0210395_10002817_pt1 | contig 13438 bp, 13 predicted proteins | sample IncBWH4OmetaG_FD_150861 | JGI IMG/M metagenome (GOLD analysis project Ga0210395, IMG submission 150861) | Forest soil microbial communities from Barre Woods Harvard Forest LTER site, Petersham, Massachusetts, United States - Inc-BW-H-4-O ... | reverse complement strand
GAGCTTGTCGGCGGCGAGCGGCGACAGCAGCAGGTGATCGATGCGGATGCCGTTGTTCTTCTGCCAGGCGCCGGCCTGATAATCCCAGAACGTATAAAGGCCCGGATCGTCGCTGGTGGCGCGCACAGCGTCGGTGAGACCGAGATTCACCAGCGCGCGAAATTCGTCGCGCGTCTTCGGCAGGAACAACGCGTCGCCGGTCCAGGCTTGCGGGTTGCGGGCGTCGGCTGAGGTCGGAATGACATTGTAGTCGCCGGCCATGACCAGCGGCTCTTCGAGCTTAAGCCGCTCGCGGGCGTAAGCGGACAGACGCTTCATCCAGCCGATCTTGTAGGAATATTTCTCGGTGTCGGGCGGATTGCCGTTGGGCAGATAGATGCTCGCGACCCGCAGCGCGCCCTGCGCCGTCGAAACCACCGCTTCGATGAAGCGGGCGTGATCGTCGTTGGCGTCGCCGGGCAGGCCGTTATTGACCTCGTCGAACGGAAATTTTGAAAGCAGCGCCACGCCGTTGAAGGTTTTCTGGCCGTGAACGGCGACGTTGTAGCCGAGCGACTCGAAGGCGTCGCGCGGAAACGCGTCATCGACGCATTTGGTCTCCTGCAGGCAGACGATGTCGGGCTTGCGCTCGGCAAGCCAGGTGCGCGCGGAATCGGTGCGCTGCTTGATCGAATTCACGTTCCAGGTCGCAATGCGCAAGGCAGGATCGAATTTTAGAGTGCGAAGCTGGTGCCGCAGCCGCAGGACGCGGTGGCTTGCGGATTGTTGACCTTGAACGACGAGCCGATCAAATCGTCTACGAAGTCGATCTCGCTGCCGGCCATGTAATTGAGCGAGACCGGATCGATCAGCACCGTAGCGCCGCTTTTCTCGATGACGATGTCGTCGTCGGCGCGGTCACGTTCGGTGTCGAATTTGTACTGAAAGCCCGAGCAGCCGCCGCCCTCGACGCTCACGCGCAGCATGGTGCCGGCCGGCTCCTTTTGCAGGATCTCGCCGATCCGCCGCGCCGCCCGTTCGGTCACGATGACGTTGGCTTCGGCAAGATTGGCTTCCATAGTCATCATCTCCGGCCGGGCTCGCACCGATTGCCACGGCGTCAACCGAATAGTTAAGTGCGCCGGTACTCAAGGTCAATTGCCGGCAGCCGGGCGATCGATGGCGATGGATAGCATAGTCCGCGCGCCTTTTGCGTGCGATCCAGGGCAAAGCCGCGGCCGGCTGCACCCCGAGCCGGTCAGCAAGAGCCGTAGCGCCTTCCGCCGCGACTGCGACCGTATCATCCATTCGACCGCCTTCCGCCGCCTCAAGCACAAGACGCAAGTTTTCGTGTTCGACGAGGGCGACCACTACCGCACCCGGCTCACCCATACGCTGGAGGTCACGCAAGTGTCGCGGGCACTGGCGCGGGCGCTCGGCGTCGACGAAGATTTGGCCGAGGCGCTGGCGCTGGCCCATGATCTTGGTCACCCACCGTTCGGCCATGCCGGCGAACGCGCGCTCGATGCGTGTCTTTCGGCCTATGGCGGCTTCGACCACAATGCGCAAACCTTGCGCGTCGTCACCGCGCTGGAGCGCCGCTATCCGGCCTTCGACGGCCTCAACCTGACCTGGGAAACGCTCGAAGGCCTGGTCAAGCACAACGGCCCGCTCACCGCGCGGGATGGAACGCCGCTCGGTCCCTACCGCCAGCACGGCATCCCCGAGACCATTCTGGACTATTCGTGGCTTCAGGATTTGCAATTGTGGAGCTTTCCGGGCGTGGAAGCGCAAATCGCCGCCTTTGCCGACGACATCGCCTACGACGCTCACGACATCGACGACGGGCTGCGCGCCGAATTGTTCGATCTCGACGACATCGCCACCGTGGCGCTGCCGGGCCGCATCATCGGCGAGGTCCGGGCCACCCATCCGGGGCTCGATACCGGGCGCCAGGTGCACGAACTGATCCGCCGGCTGATCGGCTTGCTGATAGAGGATGTTGTCGCCGAAACCAGCCGCAAGCTTGCCGCGCTGGCGCCAAGCTCGGCCGACGACGTGCGGCTGGCCAAAACTTCGGTCGCAGGCTTCTCGCTGGCGACGGCCGAAGCCGACCGCGCCATCAAAAGCTTCCTGAAAGTCCGCATGTACCGTCACGCGCGCGTCATGCATGTCATGGATCAGGCGGCGAGCGTGGTGCGCGACCTGTTTGCGCGCTACAGCGCCCAACCCGGCGAGCTGCCGACGGAATGGAGTGAGGGGCTCGACGGCCTTGAAGAAGCGGTACGCGCCCGTCGCATCGCCGATTTTATCGCCGGCATGACCGACCGTTTTGCGCTCGCCGAGCACGAACGCCTTTTTGACACGACGCCAGAATTGCGTTAGGCGCGCGGCGCGCTCAGGGCGCTTTGCAGCATGGCCACAAAGAACATTTTTGCCGACATTCTCGATCACGTCCGTAGCGCGACCGCCAAGGTTTTGACCGGCAGCGTCGACCAAGCGCGCGTGACCGTCGAGCTGCCGCGCGATCCGGCGCACGGCGATATCGCCACCAACGCCGCCATGGTGCTGGCCAAGGACGCCGGCCGCAAACCGCGCGAGCTTGCCGAGGCGATTGCCGAAAAACTTCGTGCCGATGCTCTCGTCGCCAAGGCCGATGTCGCCGGCCCGGGCTTCATCAATCTCACGCTCAAGCAAGCGGCGTGGATCGCGGCGCTGCGCGGCGCGGTGCAATCAGGCGCGCAATATGGCGCGAGCGATAGCGGACAAGGCAAATTGGTCAACGTCGAATATGTCTCGGCAAATCCGACCGGACCGATGCATGTCGGCCATGGTCGCGGCGCCGTGTTCGGCGATGCCTTGGCGAACCTGCTCGCCTGCGCCGGCTTCAAGGTGACGCGCGAATATTACATCAACGACGCCGGCGCCCAGGTCGATGTGCTCGCGCGCTCGGCCTATCTGCGCTATCGCGAGGCGCTCGGCGAGGGCATCGGTACGATTCCCGAAGGCCTTTATCCCGGCGATTATCTCAAGCCGGTCGGTGCCGCACTCGCCGCGCAATACAAAGATGCGCTGACAAAACAGCCCGAATCCGAATGGTTGCCCGTCGTTCGCGCCCAGACGATCGAGATGATGATGGCGACGGTGCGCGCCGACCTCGCGGCGCTCAACATCAGCCATGACGTGTTCTATTCGGAGCGTTCGCTGGTCGCCGGCGGCACCGACCTTGTGGCCGCCACGATCGAATGGTTGCGCCAGCGTGGCTATGTCTATGAAGGCCGCCTGCCGCCGCCGAAGGGCGCGCCGGTCGAAGACTGGGAGGATCGCGAGCAGACGCTGTTCCGCTCCACCGAATTCGGCGACGATGTCGATCGGCCGTTGAAGAAGTCCGACGGCTCCTACACCTATTTTGCCTCCGACATGGCCTATCATCGCTCGAAGCTCGAGCGGGGCTTTCACTCGCTGATCGATGTGTGGGGTGCCGACCACGCCGGCTACATCAAACGTATGCAGGCGGCAGTGGCCGCGCTGAAGGGCAACAGCGATGCCGAGCTTGATGTGAAAGTCGTGCAACTGGTGAAGCTGTTGCGCGCCGGCCAGCCGGTCACGATGTCGAAGCGGTCAGGGGAGTTCGTGACGCTGCGTGAAGTGGTGGATGAAGTCGGCCGCGACGCCGTGCGCTTCATGATGCTGTTTCGCAAGAACGACGCGGTGCTCGACTTCGACCTCGCCAAGGTGATCGAGCAGTCGCGCGACAACCCAGTGTTCTACGTCCAATACGGCCACGCCCGTGGCCAGTCGATATTCCGCAATGCCCGCGCGGCGTTTCCCGACTTGCCGGAGGATGTTGAGAGTTTGGTCGAAGTCGCCGAGCTGGAGCGGCTTTCGGACCCCGCCGAACTCGCGCTGATGCGGCAAATTGCGCTTTACCCGCGGGTCGTGGAAGCCGCTGCGGCGGCCCATGAACCGCACAGAATTGCCTTTTATCTCTTTGACTTAGCCAGCGAATTTCATGCGCTCTATACGCTTGGCAACACAAAGCCACATTTACGGTTCATTATCCAGAATGATCGACAAACGACTGTGGCGCGTCTCGTGCTTGTACAAGGTGTCGTAACCGTTCTCTCGTCGGGGCTGGCGCTGCTTGGGGTCGAGGCGCCAAACGAGATGCGGTAAGTCGCGCCGTTGGGATGTAACGGGTGCGGACGACGGGGAATCAGCCCAGTATCGCGTAAACCGCCTGGACCGAGGCGAATTCGATGGCCGACAACAATTTTCGTCCTTTCCGCAGCCGCGCGCGCGAGGACGTCGATCCGTTGAGCGACACCGCCCGCGATCCGCTCGCCGAGCTGGCGCGCATCATCGGCCAGAGCGACCGGGTCAATCAATTCGATCGCGACTCAAGACACGACTCAAGGCACGAAGCGGTGCAGACGCTGGATGAGCCGCTGCCAGTCCCGGTGGAGCGCGACTGGGCGGCCGATGACGACTACGCCGAGCCCGACGCGCCGGATCAATACGCGGAAGAAAGTTACGTTCAGCCGCGGCTTCCCGACCCTTATCCGTCAAGTCGCGCCGATAGCCGCTACGACGAGCGCGCGCCGTCGATCGCCAGCCAATATTCCGAGCCGGCCGAGGCCTACGACGATGCTCGTGACGACGAGCATGCGTACGACGCGCGCTATCGCGACGAGGACCCGCCGCTGCCGCCGCCCCCGCGCCCCGTCGTCAGGCAGCCGGCCTTGGCGCAACAATCCCATGACGACGATTACGAAGCCGAAGACCAATGGGACGACCAGGCGGATCGTCAGTCTGACGACGCCGAATACTACGACGATGAGGTCCCCGCCAAACGCCGGCGCAGCGGCCTCGTGGCGGTTGTGGCCATGGTGGGCTTGGTCATGATCGGCGCCGGCGGCGCTTTTGCCTATCGCGCGATGTTCGGCGGCGCGATTTTGGCGCCGTCGCTGCCGCCGGTCATCAAGGCGAACGACGCTCCGAACAAGATCGTGCCCAATCGCAGCGATGGCCAAGGCTCAGCGTCGAACCAGGCTGGTGCGGCGACATCAGGCGCGCCGGACAAGCTGGTATCGCGCGAGGAGCAGCCGGTCGCGATCCAACCGCCGAACGCGCCGCCGCGCGTCGTCTCGACAATTCCGGTGCTGCCGGCGCCCGGCGCTGCACCGGCCGGCCAACCCGGCGCCGTTGCGCCTGCGCTGCCTGCAGTCCCGGCGCCGCCGTCAGCTCCGCCAAAGGTGTCCGCGCCGGCTCAGCCGCAAGCGGCACCGCTGGCCGGCTCAGGCGAACCCAAGAAGATCCATACCGTCACCATTCGCTCGGACCAGATGGGCAACCCTGAAGCAGCGGCCCCTGCGGCGGCGCCTGCCACGCCTGCGCCTGCTGCCCGGCCCAGAGCGACCGAAGCGCCTGCCAGGGCAACAGCGCCCAAGGCCGGCGCCAACGCACCGCTTGCCATCGTGCCGGTCGCGCAAGGTGCGGCACCAGCACCAGCCGCGGAGCCGCCGCGCTCCCACGTGGCACGTACGGAAGCGCCCAGCGCCCCCGTCGCCACGGCACCCGCCGCGGCGCCGGCGGCCGGCGGCTATGCGGTCCAGGTCACCTCGCAGCGTTCAGAGGCCGAAGCCCAGACCGAGTTCAAATCGCTCCAGGCCAAATTCCCCGGCCAGCTCGGCAGCCGGCAGCCGATCATCCATCGCGCCGATCTGGGCGACAAAGGCACCTTCTACCGCGCCCTGGTCGGCCCCTTCGCTTCCTCGGAGGCGGCCGCGGCCATGTGCAGCAATTTGAAGGCTGCCGGCGGCAGCTGCATCGTCCAGAAGAATTAGCGGCCTCACGCTTGACCCTCACGTTGGGCGCGGGCTAATCGGCCCAAATGCGCGCCTTCATCACCGGCGTTGCAGGGCCCGCGCTGACCAATGAGGAACGGGAGTTCCTCCGCGACGCGCAGCCCTGGGGGCTCATCGTTTTCGCCCGGAATATCGCCGGTCCCGACCCGTTGCGGCGGCTGATCGGCGAGTTCCGCAGCCTTGTCGGCCGCGACGCCCCGGTCCTGATCGACCAGGAGGGCGGGCGGGTGCAGCGCCTCGGCCCGCCGCAGTGGCCGAGCTACCCGCCGGGCGCAGCCTACGGCGTGCTCTACGACAAGGATCGTCAAACCGGCCTTGCCGCGGCGCGGCTCGGTGCTCGCCTGATCGCGAGCGATCTGGCCGACCTCGGCATCGACGTCGATTGCATGCCGCTCGCCGATGTTCCGGTTCCGGGGTCCGATGCGGTGATCGGCGACCGCGCCTACGGCACGCAACCGGGCAAGGTGGCCGCCATCGCCGGCGCGATTGCCGAGGGTTTGGCCGATGGCGGCGTGCTGCCGGTGCTCAAGCATATCCCCGGCCATGGTCGTGCCACAGCGGACAGCCATAAACGGCTGCCGGTGGTCAGTACCGACCGGGCGACGCTGGAAGCGACGGATTTTGCCGCTTTCCGGCCGCTCGCCGCTCTGCCGCTCGGCATGACCGCACATGTTGTGTTCAGCGCCATCGACCCCGTGGCGCCGGCCACCTTATCGGCGGCTATAGTGGGCGGCGTGATTCGTGATTCGATAGGCTTTCGGGGCCTTTTAATGAGCGACGATATCTCCATGCATGCGCTGTCGGGCTCGCTGTCGGAGCGCAGCGCCGCGGCAATCGCCGCGGGGTGCGACATGGTTCTGCATTGCAACGGCGAGCCTGCCGAGATGCGCGCGGTTGCCGCGGCAGTGCCCGTACTCGCCGGCGAGGCTGCGCGCCGCGCTGCGGCTGCGCTCGGGGCGAAACGCCCGGCGGCGCCCTTCGATGTTGCCGCGGTCCGGGCCGAGTTCTCCCGCCTCGTGAAAGGCACCTGGCCGCCTGCCGAGGTGGTCGCATGAACGCCGACGATTTTCAGTTCGAGGGCGAACTGCCCGAGTGCGCCACCGATGAGCCGGCGCTGGTCGTCGATGTCGAAGGCTTTGAAGGTCCGCTCGATCTCCTGCTCACGCTCGCGCGCCAGCAAAAAGTCGATCTGGCGAAGATTTCCATCCTGGCGCTGGCCGACCAGTATCTTGCCTTCATCGAGGCGGCGCGAAAGCTGCGCCTGGAGCTTGCCGCCGATTACCTGGTGATGGCGGCGTGGCTCGCCTATCTGAAATCGCGCCTGCTGTTGCCCGACCAGCATGCGCCCGATGGGCTGAGCGCCGAAGACATGGCCAATGCGCTGGCGCAGCGGCTGCGCCGGCTCGAAACGATCCGCAATGTCGCCGAGCAATTGCTCAACCGGCCGCAGCTCGGCCGCGAGGTTTTCCAGCGCGGCGCGCCCGAGCCGATCGCCGAGATCAAACATCCGGAATGGTCGGCGACGCTCTATGACCTGCTCACGGCCTATGCCGGGCGGCGGCAGACCCAGGCGCGCTCCTTCGTCCGCATGCCCAAGCGCACGGTGTGGTCGCTCGCCGAGGCCCGCGAGGCGCTGGAGCGGCTGATCGGCCTCTCCATCGAATGGAGCCCGCTCGACCAATATTTGGCCGAATATCTGGTGGAGCCGTCGATGAAAGCGACGGTTATGGCATCGAGCTTTGCAGCGACGCTCGAACTAGTGCGCGAAGGCCATCTCGAGCTGAACCAGCACGCGGCATTCGCGCCGCTTTACGTGCGCAAGCGGCAGAAGACGGAAGACGGCGGCGTGGCCGTCCAAACGGGGAATGGGTAAGAGGGAGCCGACGCAATGGGGAATGTGGCGGAGATGCGTGTGATCGTCGGAGACAAGGACAGGGAAGTCGAGCGCGCGGAAGAGCTGCGCATTCTCGAAGCCTTGCTGTTCGCCGCCGAGGGCCCGCTCGACGAAAAAGTTTTGGCCAAGCGCCTGCCGGCCGGCGTCGACGTGCGGGCGCTGCTCACGCAATTGCAGAAAGAATACGAGCCGCGCGGCGTGAACCTGGTTCGCGTCGCCGGCAAATGGACGCTGCGCACTGCAAGCGATCTCGCCTGGCTGTTGACCCACGAGGCGACGGTGACGCGAAAACTCTCGCGCGCCGCCATCGAGACGCTGGCCATCGTCGCCTATCACCAGCCGGTGACGCGCGCCGAGATCGAGGACATCCGCGGCGTGACCACGTCGAAGGGAACCCTCGACGTGCTGCTCGAGACCGGCTGGATCAGGCTGCGCGGCCGCCGCAAGGCACCGGGCCGGCCGGTGACCTACGGTACCAACGAGGCGTTCCTGTCCCATTTCGGGCTGGAGGCGCTCGGCGATCTGCCAGGCCTCGACGAACTCAAGGGCGCCGGCCTGATCGAGCCGTCGCTGCCCGCCGGCTTCAGCGTTCCGGTGCCGTCGGACGATCCGGCGCTACGGGACGACGAAGACCCGCTCGAACCCGGCGATCTCGACCTCGGCTTGGCGCCGCCCGCGGGCCGCAGCGAGGAATAGAACGGCCCTCTAGCCGATCAAGGGAATAGGAAAACGGCCGTCCCAGGGTGAATTGCAGCCGCATTAGCCCTGCGGCCGTTGGGCATAGCGGGTGCGCTTGTTTTTGCCGCCCTTGGCGCCTAGGTTCTGGCGAAATCGACATGTTGCCGCGGGCCCAAGGTGGCGTACCAGGTGCCGTTGCGGACGGAGGGTTTCATGGGCTCATTGAGCATCTGGCATTGGCTTGTTGTCGGCGCCGTGCTGCTGTTGGTCTTCGGCGGCCGCGGCAAGATTTCCGACATGATGGGCGACGTCGCCAAGGGCATCAAAGCCTTCAAGAAGGGCATGTCCGAAGACGACACCGCGGAAGCCGCGCCCAAGTCCGATGCGCCGATCAAGACCATCGATCATCAGGCGGCCGCCGACATGAAGCGGCGCGCCGAGTCCGAGAGCAAGGTCTAGCGCTCGCCGCGCCCTCGCGCCGATCGCTGCGGCCCGCCAGGCAAGCCGCGGGCGGTCGAGGCCGGGGAGTTTTCATGTTCGACATTAGTTGGAGCGAGTTCCTGCTGATCGGCGTCGTGGCGCTGATCGTAATCGGGCCGAAGGAATTGCCCGGCGTGTTGCGCACGCTCGGCCAGTACACCCGCAAGGTCCGCGGCATGGCGGCCGACTTCCAGAACCAGTTCCAGGAAGCGATGCGCGAAGCCGAGATGACCGACCTGAAGAAACAGGTCGATGACCTAGCGCATGACGTCAAGAGTTTCGACCCGCTCAAGGACGTGCGCAGCGATCTCGAGGCCACCAGCAAGGATATCGAACGCTCGCTCGAGGCCAAGCCCGAGCCGAAAACGGAGCCGCCGCTCGATGGCGGCTTCGCCGTGAGCGATGCCGCGCCCGCCACTGAGGCGGCCGCGCCCGTCGCGGCCGTGGAACACAGCGATCTCGAGCCTGCCGGCGCGGAAGCGGCGAAGATCGAGCCCGCCGCGGAGACCGCACAACCGGACAGCACGGAACGTCCGGCATGAGCCACGACGACGAAGAGAAGGAGATCGAAGCCACCAAGGCGCCGTTGATGGACCACCTGATCGAGCTACGCTCGCGGCTGATCAAGGCGGTCCTCGCTTTCGTGGTGGCGATGATCTTTTGCTACTTTTTCGCCAAGGACATCTACAACATTCTGACTTGGCCTTACGTCCGGGTCGCAGGTCCGGAGAATTCGAAGTTCATCTACACGGGCCTGCTCGAATATTTCGTCGTGCAGCTCAAGATCGCCGCCTTCGGCGGCGCCTTCATCGCTTTTCCGGTGATCGCCACCCAGATCTACATGTTCGTCGCGCCCGGCCTCTACCGCAACGAGAAGCAGGCGTTCCTGCCGTATCTGGTCGCCACCCCGGTGTTCTTCGTGCTGGGCACAATGGTGGTCTATTTCGTGGTCTGGCCGATGCTGGCGCGGTTCTCGCTCAGCATGCAGCAAGCGGGCGGGCCGGGGCAGGCCACCATCGAGCTTTTGCCCAAGGTCGAGGACTATCTGACCTTGATGATGAAGCTGATGCTGGCCTTCGGCATCGCGTTCCAGTTGCCGGTGATCCTGACGCTGCTCGGCCGCGTCGGCATCATCACCTCCGACCAGCTCAAGGCCAAGCGCCGCTACTTCATCGTCATCGCCTTCGTCATCGCCGCGATTTTGACGCCGCCCGACATCTTGAGCCAAATGTCGCTTGCGCTGCCGCTACTCGCCCTCTACGAGGGCTCGGTCTGGTCGGTGAAGGTGGTCGAAAAGCGACGTGCCGCCGAGCGCGCAGCGGCTGCGGCGGCTAAGCCCGCGGAATAAGGTTTCTCTCTTTCGTCATTGCCGGACTTGATCCGGCAATCCATGGAGCGGCGAGACAGCATGGATGCGCGGGTCAAGCCCGCGCATGACGAGATAGGGATGCTATAAGGTCGTCCCGATTCCCCGAGTAGTGATCGATGCACGACATCCGATTCATTCGCGACAATCCCGACGCTTTCGACAAGGCGTTGGCGCGGCGCGGGCTTCCGCCGGAAGCGCGGCGGCTGATCGCGCTCGACGAGCAGCGTCGCGCGAAAATTCTCGCGCTCGAAACCGCGCAGGCGCGGCGCAACGCGGCGTCGAAGGAAATCGGCGAGGCGAAGAAGAACAAGGACGAAGAAAAAGCCACGGGATTGCTGAGCGAGGTCGCGGGACTGAAGGAATCGATTCCGGCGATGGAGGCGCAGGAGAAAAAGACTTCCCAGGCGCTCGACTACGCACTGGCGGAAATTCCCAATCTGCCCTTCGATGAAGTGCCGGACGGCAAAGACGAAAAGGACAACGTTGAGCATCATCGCTTCGGTGCGAAGCGCGATTACGCGTTCGCTCCTAAACAGCATTTTGATCTCGGTGAATCGCTTGGCCAGATGGATTTCGAGACAGCAGCAAAACTCTCCGGCGCACGGTTCGTGGTTTTAAAAAAGAGCTTGGCACGGCTTGAACGGGCACTCGGCCAGTTCATGCTCGATGTGCACACCAGCGAACCGCACAATTACACCGAGGTTGCGCCGCCGCTCTTGGTGCGCGACGATGTTATGTTTGGCACAGCTCAATTGCCAAAATTTCAATACGATCAATTTGTTGCGTCACGAATTTCTGTCCGAAGTGATTTGTTATCTGAAGCCTTGAAGGGCATCGATGTAGAATATGAAAAGAGAGGCAGACAGGGTTCTGTCAAAGAACTTCTTGTAGAGTTGCTTGAAAAAGCTCCAACGAAGGAGGACTTTTGGCTTATCCCCACCGCCGAAGTGCCACTCACCAACCTCGTCCGCGAATCCATTGTCGAAGAAGCGCAGTTGCCGATGCGGTTCACGGCCTGCACGCCGTGCTTCCGTGCCGAAGCGGGCGCTGCGGGCAAGGATACTCGCGGCATGATCCGGCAGCATCAGTTCACCAAGGTCGAGCTTGTTTCCATTACCACGCCTGAGCAAAGCAAAGACGAGCACGAGCGCATGCTCGCCTGTGCCGAGGAAGTTTTGAAAAGGCTCGATCTGCACTATCGCGTGATGATTTTGAGCGCAGGCGACATGGGCTTCGCCGCACAAAAAACCTACGACATCGAAGTCTGGCTGCCCGGGCAAAACATGTACCGCGAGATTTCGTCGTGCTCGATCTGCGGCGAGTTCCAGGCGCGGCGCATGAATGCGCGGTATCGCACCAAGGAGGGCCGCGCCGTGCGCCATGTGCACACGCTCAACGGCTCCGGCGTCGCCGTCGGCCGCGCGCTGATCGCGGTGATGGAGACCTATCAGCAGGCCGACGGCTCGATTGCGGTGCCGGACGCGCTGCAGGGCTATATGGGCGGCATGAAAAAGATCGAGAAGTAATCAGTGCGCATCCTTGTCACCAACGACGACGGCATTCACGCGGAAGGGCTCGACGTCTGCGAGAAGATCGCGCGCTTGCTGTCCGACGACGTCTGGGTGGTCGCGCCGGAATACGATCAGTCCGGCGTCGCGCATTCGCTCTCGCTCAATGATCCGCTCCGCCTGCGCGAGATCGGGGAGCGCCGCTTCGCGGTGCGCGGCACGCCGACCGATTGCGTCATCATGGGCGCGCGCCATCTGCTCAACGGCCACGATCCGGATCTGGTGCTGTCCGGCGTCAATCGCGGCCGCAATGCCGGCGAGGACGTGATCTATTCCGGCACCATCGCCGGCGCCATGGAAGGCACGGTGCTCGGCATTCCCTCGATCGCGCTGTCGCAAGCTTATAAATCGCGCAGCGGTCAGCCGCCGCATTGGGAAACCAGCCTAAAATTCGCGCCCGACATCATCCGCCGCGTGCTGGCGCAAGGCATGCCGAGCGACGTGCTGATCAACGTCAATTTTCCCGATTGCGCGCCGGGAGAGGTCAAGCGCATCGCCGTCACCAGCCAGGGGCGCCGCCGCCAGGAGCGGCTGCATATCGACAAACGCACCGACGGCCGCGGCAATCCCTATTACTGGATCGCCTATGTGCGCCAGAATTTTGCCAAAGCGCCGAACGGCTCCGACCTTGCCGCGCTCGACGAGCGCTGCATCGCGGTGACGCCGCTCAAGCTCGATCTCACCGACGAGCCCACGGTGACGAAGTTCGCCAAGCTGTTTGAATAACAAGCTGTTCGAGTAATAGGTGTCAGGCGCTGGCCGGCTTCGGTGCCACGGCTTGCAATGCCCGCTCCAGCGCTTCGACCCGGAACGGCTTCTGCAAGATGGGATGGGCGCGGTAGGCTTCCGGTACGCCGCGCAGATCGGCGCCGGTGGCAAACACGAACGGCAGTCCGCGCTGGGTCAAAATCTCTGCGACCGGCGTGATCGGCTCATTGTGCAGGTTGACGTCGAGGATCGCGACGTCGAACTCTTCTTGCTTCGCCAGCGCCATGGCCTCGTCGAGCGCGCCGGCTTCCGCCGTCATGGTGTAGCCGATGTCGGCGAGCATGCCGTCGAGCAGCATGCGAATCATCGACTCGTCCTCGACAACGAGGACCCGCCGGCCTGCTTGCGCTTCTGACGCCATTTCTTCCCCGTGCCGCCCTAGTGGGCCGGCTCTCCCGCGTCCCCAAAACGCCGTGGATTGCGATCAGTTCCCTTAAACCCGGCGAATTTTTGTTTTCGGCCGCCGCTGCCCGAACCGCCGCCGCGCCACAGTATAAGAGCCGCCGCCATAGTGGTAGAAGGTTTTGCCGCACGGTCATAAGGCGAGGTCATTGTGGCCGCAGTCCAAGCCGCCGACGTCGAACGCATGGGGTTTCAGCTGGCGCTGCGCCGGCGCGGCATCAGCGACCAGGCGGTGCTGCGCGCCATGGACGAGGTGCCGCGCGAATATTTCGTCGCCGCCGAATTCACCGACAGCGCCTACGCCGATCAGGCGCTGCCGATCGCCTGCGGCCAGACCATCAGCCAGCCTTACGTGGTCGGCTACATGACCGAGCAATTGGAGGTGGCGCCAAACCACCGCGTCCTCGAAATCGGCACCGGCTCGGGCTACCAG
>Ga0210395_10002816_pt1 | contig 13439 bp, 11 predicted proteins | sample IncBWH4OmetaG_FD_150861 | JGI IMG/M metagenome (GOLD analysis project Ga0210395, IMG submission 150861) | Forest soil microbial communities from Barre Woods Harvard Forest LTER site, Petersham, Massachusetts, United States - Inc-BW-H-4-O ... | reverse complement strand
TATCACACCCTTGAAGGCGAATTCATCCGCTACCACAGCAATAAGTATCAGCATAATAAGGGCGTGCAGCCGAGCATGCTCTATAAAGATTTCGGCACGCCAGAGGCATTGTAATGAAAGGAAAAATATGAAACGTATATTTATAGCACTTATGCTTTTACCTCTTTCGAGCTTTGCGATGGAGCAACCGAGTAAAGAAAGTGCCGTTGTTATTACCGTTACGCGAGACGGATCGGCAGACCAAAAGACAGAATTTCTTTCATATCAGAAAGAGAAGAATGTGGAGCTGGTTGTGTTTGATCGCGAATATAAAACCACGATCAAATATACCGTAAATCTTGCATTGCTTGGCATACAGCAAGGGAAAGCGATGGTTAAATATTCAGTAGATGCCTCGCTAGATACAGAGGAACAAACGGTCACTCGTTCTGGTGAGATATCGTTCGCGCGTGGTCACGTGGGCGCAAAGGGTACTAAAGTTGAACAAATGATTCCCGTGAATGTTCGGCACGTTCAGGAACTGAAGTCGCCTGGTAAGCAAACTGCAACGCTAGGATTAACCATAATTACCGCGGCAATTCAAGGTCCTCAAGCAAAATTATAATTATTCGCTGATATTCTCAATAAAAAAGGCCCGTCGATAAGACGGGCCATATTTTTTTTAAAAGAACTTTTTTACTCAGCTTCTTCTTGCGCTGCTGGAGCTACTGGAGCTGGAGTGCTTTGTTGAGTTGTTTGGTTTTTAGCATAGTAGCTCAAGTATTGCGAAGAGCCTCTGCTTTTATGCAGTGCGAGTAATAATGAACCAACCATGAAGATTGCGCCCATAACCCAGGTAGTTTTTTGGAAAATATCCTGACCGCCAGATCCGCCGAAAAGCATTTGAGTGCTGCCACCCATAGCGCCAAGGCCCATGCTGCTTTTGCCTTGTTGGATGAGGATAATGAGGATAAGTAAGAAGCAGTTGATGGTGAAAAGGGTCATTAAGAAACCGTATAACATCTAAGAACTCCGTGAAAATGATAAGCTTTTATTTCGTTGTATACCATAATGATACTATTTTCTGAAATTTTTGAAACTCCAGACTTGCACTTCCAATCAAAAAGCCTTGAATTTCTGCAATCCCCTTCAAAACCCCAATAGTGGTTTCTGAAACGCTGCCGCCATATATAAGAGCAAAAGGCTGGTTAGGCAGGCTCTTTTTAAGATGTGTATCAAGCCAATTGAACATTTTTGCAAGGTATCCAGGATCTGGAACAATGCCGGTGCCGATAGCAAAAATCGGTTCGTAGGCAATAATAAGAGGCATGGGTTTGGGCAGCGTTTTTAACGCCTGCAATACCGGCTCGAGTTGCGCCTCAAGTACCGCTATTCCATTGCCCGTTTTGAACTGATCCTCGGTTTCGCCGATGCAAATAATCGGGCGAATGTTGTGAGCGATCAGCTGCTCAAGCTGGTGAGCAATTTGCTCACTGGTTTCATGGCATTCTGAGCGCCGCTCGCTATGGCCGATGATGGCGTACGTACAACCGATTTCAGAAAGGGATTGCGCTGCTATCTGACCGGTATGCGCGCCCAAAGGGAAAGGGGATACGGTTTGAGCGCCAACTTTAATGGGAGATTGCGCTACGATATGTGCGCACACCGCAAGCGCATCAAATGAGGGGCAGATAATAATGGTTGATTGCTCTGGATGCAGCGCATTACTCTCATCGCAATAGATTTGCGCAAGTTCGCATGCCGTATGAGGCGTACAATTCATCTTCCAATTTGCTATGAAATAGGTTTTTTTATTCACAACTCGCCCCTATCAATATTCGTGATTACGAATTTTATTACTTATCTTTCTTAGATTCATTGTTATTATCACTCACCACTTCAGAGGTTGGCAGCGCCAAATAATTGCGCGATGGTTGAGATGAAAACATACTCTTTAATGCGGCTAAATTTTTTCGTGCGGTGTAATGACCATCTGGGGTGTAGGGATAAAAGCGATTCACAACGGCTTCATCTTTCGCGCGTTTGGCCCATTTACATATCAAGAGAGCAATCTTTGGGTCTCTGAGCACCTGTTCGTCGTGGGCTGCAAGGAAGGCAATTTTGGCTTTCCTGGTGGCAGGTTTGATTGAAAGATCAGATTCCAGCCATTCATCATCGCTTAACTGCGCGCCATGATTCTTCATAAGCGCATATAGTTTTTTGCTGACTTCGAGCGTAGAGTCATCGAGAGATGCCAAGATTGATTTGAGGGGATGATCAATTCTACTTTTTCCATTACGAGCATTGAAATTAGGATTTACTTTATGAGCCAAGCACCATTCAACCATTTTGAGGCAAGATTCTGAAAGTGGTATATGGCGAAGCACATCTGATGACAATCGATAAATCATATGATGGCTTAAATCTTTGTCGTCTGGCATAGGAGCGCCCAGTTCTTCGAGTTTGCTTAAAAGCTCAGCATCATCATACTTGATTGCTGCCGCATACGTATTGTGTGCAAGCTCAAGGTCGAGCTTATCTTGGGGAGAGAAGGTAATGGGATGATCGCGCAGAAGCTCTCTTATTGCTTGCGTATTGTTTTTAAGGATGAATTCATCACTAAATCTGTATAGATTGCGTTCTTTGATCTTATCATATGCTTTATTGAGAGCATTTATAGCATCACGCAACACCAAACGTTTTGAAGCCTCGTAGGGCCTTGGTGAAAGGTTTTGCGCGTTCTGAGCGTAGTACGTCCTCAAGTAGCCATAGCTTACTGCTATGACGCTTTTATCAATGTCGTCCGATGCATTCAATTCATAGGTATAGAAATAACCGTAGTCATCTCCTTCTGTTAAGAATCTACGAGCTACCGTGGAGTTGCAATGAGCTATGACTGCATGGCTTAATGCGCGGAGCTCTTGATTATTATCTTTACGAAATACATGTACTTTACGGACAAAATGTAAAAGCGTTTCTTCGCTGCACGCAGCTAATGATTCGGGAGCGCAGTCATACGGCTTATCTTTGTTAAATAATGTGTCGATACCATGGATAAAATCTGCGCGCAGTGAAGCATCCATAGCGGTCTCTTTTTCGCATTTGGTTGACGCTCCGGCGTTCAAAAAGGCAGTAAATGCCTTGGGAGATTTTTGTTTTGCGGCTTCACACACATAATGCGAAGTATGATATTTCCAGCGATCAGCTTCGTCTATAATTGCTTTTGCCGTTTGATCTGGATCTTCCGCTTGTTTTACTTTCTCAACATCAGCTCCAAGGCGCTTTTGCAGAATTGGCGCATCATTTCGTTTAAGCATTGCATGCAGCGGTGATGTGATTACAGCGAATGTGAGAATCGTGAATAGTTTGATGATGTTCATCATTTCCCTTGAAGTTGTAGAGGAAGTACCGTTTATACACGATTGGAAATGATAGCTCATTTTCGATGCGAGCGAAAGCAATATATAAACAAAGAGGCGAACCATGGAGTAATATAGTTCGCCTCTCTTGTTTTAAGCGGTAGCATTTCTGCGGCCGCTCCTATTTGTTATCGATTATTATCTTGCACAAGAGTTAATCCAGAACCTACAACGAATGGATCAGCTACCTGATTGAGCTGGTGTGGTTTGTCAGTAAATGACGGAGCCGGGGATTGTTGATCCATTGTGCCGTAAAGTGTTTGACCGCTAGAAAATTGAGATTGTGGATGTTGCTGCGCAGCGGCGGCTGCCTTGGATTGAGATGCAGCGATCACATTAAGCCGTGATAATATTTCTTGTTTCTGCGCGAAGCAGGTAAGTGGGATGGCGAGCGTGCGCCATTCTATTTTGGATTGAAGCGCTTGCTCTTGTTGAGCGGGCGTAACGAAACAGCAAGACGCTTCCAGTTCTACGAAGAACGTATGGTCGCTTTGAAGATCTTCTTTATAAGCCTTAACGGCTTTGCCAAGAAATATTGCATTATCGGGAACATTTCCGAGCGCTAGTTTCAGTGCGGTTATGAGATCCTTAGCATCAAGATCACGAGGGTTTTCAGGAAGATGGGATCTGCCGCCAGTAATAACGGCTAGATTGGGGCGATACTGTTTTTTGTTGAGTACAAAGCCTGCAACCGCTGCGCTGAGTGTATTGGCGTTAATCTCATTTCTGCGTGTTTTTTGCCATTCACTCAAGGAGAATAGGTATTGAGCTTTATACTGCAAGACCTGTTTTTGCATATTGATGAGGTTCTGTTGAGTTGTTTCTGCATCGGCATTATTGATGGTAATGTCATCAAGCGGTACATTCTCAAACTCTGCCTGGGCGACATTAGTGCCCTTTAATTCTGCGTTTTTTATAATTGATCCGAGCATTGTCTGCATCATATCGATGCGGGCATTGGTGCTGTTTAGCGCTTTGATTCGGCTCATGATATCGGATTGGCGGGTTGTATCAACGGTCAGCACGGAGAGTTGCTCCATACATAAAACCTGCTGAGCATATAAAAGAAGAGAAAGTGAATAGACGAACATTTTGCGAGAATGGCGGATTATTTTCATAACCATCTCCTTAAAAAGAGTTATTCAATTGTGTGGTAGTCTATCGGTATTTAGCATGCCGTCAACTGGTCTTATTGCCACCCAGCAACCATATACAAGATTCATGCTGAAAAACAACAATATCATCATCTATGACAGCAAGAATGTTGTTATAAAGGCATATTGAGGGGGTTTTCAATATGGGATATGATTGATATTGAGAGTAGTTATTTGATTAACAATGTGCCTGCGATAGCGATTAGCATTGCTGTCATGAAGCTACGGCACCAACTTTGAGGGGGAACTGCTCATGAAAAGACTTCTTATTAAATTCTTGGCTTTATGCCTTCTTGCCCAACCGCTCCTTGCAAATCCATTGATGATGCAAGGTATGCGCGCTCATCAGAGTATGGTTGTTATGCGTACTGTGCTTAATACCCAAAAGCAGAATGCGGGCATCTTCAATAATAATGTGCAAAAGAGGCTAGTGCATGTAGAAATCTCTCCAGATACTGTTGAGGAATTGGCAAAATGCGGCGCGCCCGGGCAAATAGCTGCTGGAGTTCTTGGCGTAGTTATCCTAATACAAGATTTTAGAGATAGAAAGAGTAAAAAAGGGCGAGAAAATCTTATTGTCGATACATTAGAAAAAAAGGCGCTAGAGAGAATCAAGAAGATCTCTTCGCGTCAGGAGCCAATTTTACATGAAGACGTGCCTACTTGGTCTTACGGAAGTCAAAAAACCTATCCACCAGGTACTGTCTATGGTTTTGATCTTCCAGAAGGGCATAAGTTTGGCGATCCCGTTGTATTTGCGCCACAGCAGAATCCTATAAGTACCCCAACATCAAATCCAACAAATACCTCGTCGCAAGTTCAGCCTTCATCTACCGCTCCTTCATTGGCATGCGTGTTATCTCGTGACAAAGAGGAGGATGTCATTGTCGATGGCGTTGGGGCTATTGCAAACTCTGGAGAAATGGTACAGCAGGGACTCAATAACTTGAAAGCCCTTGCGGATAAAGTTCATGAGGCAGTGGCTCAGGAAGCAGCGCTAAAAAATGTAGGGGTGACTCCAGGTTCGGATGGGGGAGTTACTATGGGGGATGTTGGCATCGGGACAGGTATTGGTGCTGCGGGAAAAGTGGCGGCAAAAGAAGTCGCCAAGACAAGCATGTGGCAGACGCTAAAAGCAGCGGCGACTCCGTATGTCGAGCCAGTAGTAAAAGCAGCTACAACAGCAGCTAAAGATGCGTGGATATATACCAGTACAAATCCGGGAACAGTCATTGCGGGGGGAGTGACTGTTGGTGGTATAGGATTGGCGGCACATTATTGGTGGATGACTCCTGCTACTGAGACGGCAACAATAGAAATACCAAAAGTTGTGGCGCCGATCGTAAAAGATACAGGCTCTATTTTTCCTTTTGATTTAAATGAGAGAGAAGAAATAAAAAAGACCAACCTTCCTACGATAGAAAGCAATAGTGGTGGCTCTGGCGGAGCTCCTAATCTTGATCCAGAAAAAGATCCAAAAAAGAAAGATCCATTGCCTACAAACAATCAAAGCATTATGGGGCATATTTTCAGAGACACAGATGGACATTTGCTGAATACACCAGAAAATAGGGCGGCATTAAGAGAGTTGGTGATGGATGGGAAAAATCTTGCAGGTGAGTGCTCGCGAGGGAATCAATGGTTTCATAAAATATTGCCGAATGGCAAGCAATTATGGGCATCAGTAAGAGATGGTGTGGTTAGAAATGGAGGCTTGAATGAAACACCCGTTTCATTTCATTCACAAACAGGCTTTAGTCAATTTATAGGAAAGTAATGAAACAACAGTTGAATCTCACGCAAATTTGTATAGCGGCAGTAGCTTTTTTAGATAAAGAATATTTTACGCGTTATTCTGATAATCTGGCTTGTTGTATCAGTGATTTGGCGTTGTACAGAGGGGCAGAAAATTGGCAGGAGGAGCCAACAACTTGGGATCCAGCGGCTTGGTATGACTGGTTAAAAGTGGCAGGGACCACATTGGGTGCTGATGTGTCAAAAAATACGTTAGTTTCTCCGTTACAGGGCTATCATATTATGCGGGCGTTTGTATATGACTATGCATGTAGATTGAACTATGCCGATATGAAAAAGCTATCGGCAACACTTGATGATGCCAATATTGAATTATTTCAGAGTTCTAGATTGTGGAAGGATTGGCTGTTGTGTGTTGATGCGGCGCTATATAATAAGACGGAAGCTTCAGGAGGGTTGGTGTCACCGGAGACGCTCATTACGCAACAACAGTGCCTAGAAATGATGCAGGAATTTTTAAAGGATTATTGCGTAAAAATTGAGGACGTAACAAATAGTGCGTGGTTTAAGCATATGTGGGATTTGAGTTTTAAAAATAATAATGCAGATCAAATGTTAAATGACTGGCTTGCGAATTATCGGGAGTATCTAGGCAAGCAGGAAGAGACGGATAGGGTAGATCTGCGCCAAGCGCTTAGTATCATGTTTCTTTTTATAAAAAAACAAGAAGAAAGCACCAGTTTGGAAGAGCTTAAAGCGCTTTCCAATATCTTACAAATCAACAAAGATGAGTCTTCGTTGGACTATTCCATAGTGTATGGATGGTATCGTGCAGCATACGCCGTGATTTATAAGTAGTAGGTTCAAACAAGGGTATCAAGATAAAAATCTGCATGTTGGTTTGTAAAAATATAAAATTCTACTGCATATTCCCAAAACATTTTCTTGGTACGATGTTTGAATGGGAATCAGATAATTTTGCATGTGAGAAACTCAAAAAAACAAAAGGGTTAATGCGGTTTTTTGAGCGTGTGCAATATAAAGAGGATAAGTCAAATGCGCATTTTGATATGGTAGATGCCATGATAAAAGAAAATGAAAAGAATGGGCAAGACGGATCCGTAGCAATGATGGCATCTCAATTTGAGAGATTCTATTATAAGGCAGGTAAATTCTATAGATGGCTTTATGAATCGCAGTATGGCTCGAGCCCATCGCCCGCAGAGCGTATTGAAAATGCAAAGCGCATTGCCGAACAGCAGGAGAAAATAGTGCATCAGGAGAGCGAGGCCCTGGAGCAAATGAGCGGGTCAATAGCATCGTATCATAGGGTATAATTGTCGATAATCAACCCACTTATTGCTTTTATATAATCCATTACATTATCTTTATGAGTAGGGACACATATAAATATTGTTTTATGGGGGACGTATGAAGAAAGAATTCATAGGATATGTACTTGCGCTTACCTGTGCGGGCATCTACTTGCGGGTGATGGCTGCTGGCCAGACAGATCCTGCAATGCTATATAAATCGCTTGAAGATAAACTTCAGGCAAGATTTGAGCAAGAAAAAAAGAGTGCCGATCTGCCAGGGGCGTTATTATTACTGAGTCTTATAGCCGATGATGCGGTACAAAAAGGGGCAAAGGCTCCTGATTACAATCTCTGCGATCTTGGCACTATTTGCCATGATAATAAGGGTATTAAGCGCGTTGATATGCCGCAATTGGGTGGAAAACCAGTTCCAGGCTCACCAGCTGATAAGCTGCCGCGCGATAAAAGTGGTGAAGTTGATGCTAAAGAGCAGTTTGGGCAATATTTAGTCAACAGCAAAAAATATATGGTCACAGAAGAAAATGTGCCAGTTTCATCTCTCAAGGCAACCCAGGACGAATTAGTGGGAGCTAAAGTGGCAGGAATTTATCTAGCCCTTCAGGATCCAAATAGTGACGCCTCTAAAGAAATTAAAAATAGCTATCTTTATATTTCATCAGATAGTTATGTATTAGATGGTCACCATCGTTGGGTGGCGTTATTAGCGGATGCCTATAGAAAAGGGAACATCGCAGGCACTACGATTAAAGTGAAACGCATTGGTGCACCAATATCAGATCTGGTAAAGGTAGCGAATCAATGGGCTATGGATTTTGGGGTACAAGCAAAGCCTGGCGTGGCAACTCAGCCAGCAGCAGCTCCCGCGAAATAAATTTTCTCATATCTTGAACATAAAAGGGCCGCATAATCGCGGCCCTTTTTTAGTTTACTCAATAGTAATGAGATCTTTCTTGACTCCAATATGGAGTTTCTTAGCTTCAGGATGCTTGAGCATGTGCTGAGAGACTGGTACTGTAATGAGATTGTGAATGGTTCGTTTGAGGGGGCGAGCGCCGAACTCTTCTGAATATCCTTGCTCTGCCAATTTTATGATAACTGCATCATCGATGGTGAGCGTAATGCCATGTTCGGTCAAGCGCTTTTCAAGATCCTTGAGATTAATGCGGGTTATTTTCTCAATATCCTGCTCATTGAGACGTTTGAAGAATACGATCGCATCGATACGATTTAAAAACTCTGGGCGGAAACTCTTATGCAGAACGCTTTCCACTTCCTTTTTGACCTTATCGGTAATCTCTTTTGCGGCAAGAATGATATTCGATCCAAGATTGGAGCTCATAATAATGATGCAATTTTTGAATGATACCGTGCGCCCTTGGCTATCGGTCAGGCGCCCTTCATCAAGGATTTGCAAGAAGATGTTAAATACGTCCGGATGCGCTTTTTCAATCTCATCAAAGAGAATCACGCTGTATGGATTGCGGCGCACTTGTTCAGTCAGTTGACCGCCTTCTTCATACCCAACATATCCGGGAGGCGCGCCAATTAATCGTGCAACGGCATGTTTTTCCATATATTCAGACATATCGATCCGAATCATTTTATTCGGATCATTGAATAAATAGTCGGCGAGAGTTTTGGCAACTTCAGTTTTCCCGACGCCTGTTGGCCCGAGGAATAAAAAAGAGCCGATCGGTTTATTGGGGGGCGTGAGGCCGGCACGATGTACTTGAATAGCATGAGCGACGGTGGTAATCGCTTCATCTTGCCCAATAATGCGTTTCTGAAGCGTCTCTTCCATTTTTAAAAGTTTTTCGGTTTCGCTTGCCTTGAGTTTTTCGACCGGAATTTTGGTCCAGCGAGAAACTACTGCCGCAATATCATCCGCATCCACTTCTTGTTTCACGAGCGTGGTTGGGTTTTTTGAGAGTTTTTCTTGTTCAGTTTCGAGCTGCTTTTCAAGCTGCGCAATTTTGCCATATTTGATTTCAGATGCCTTTGCATAATCACCATTACGTTCAGCAGCATGAAATGCATAGGTAGCGCGATCAATCTCTTCTTTGAGTTTATTGATCTTTTCAAGCGGAGCGCGTTCAGCACGCCATTGATTAAGCAGCTTTTGATGCTGCTCTTTAATATCAGCGAGCTCTTTCTCAAGAATCGCTAATCGTTTTTTTGCGGCTTCATCTTTTTCTTTGGTCAGAGCTACTTTTTCAATCTCAAGTTGGCGCATTTTGCGGTCTAATTTATCAATAGCTTCCGGTTGCGAATCGATAGACATCTTCACTTTTGCAGCCGCTTCATCAATCAAATCGATTGCTTTATCAGGCAAGAAACGATCGGGAATGTGTGTTGCTGCTAAACGCGCTGCGGTTACGAGCGCTTGATCGGTGATGCGAATGCCATGGTGCATCTCATAGCGTTCTTTGAGTCCGCGCAGAATAGAAATGGCATCTTCTACCGATGGTTCAGGCACGAGCACCGGCTGGAATCGGCGTTCGAGCGCCGCATCTTTTTCGATATATTTTTTATATTCAGCAAGCGTAGTTGCGCCAATGCAATGGAGAGTGCCGCGTGCGAGTGCGGGTTTTAGTAAGTTTGAAGCATCCATGCCACCGCCTGATGCGCCAGCGCCAACGAGCATATGCAGCTCATCGATAAAGAGAATGATGTTATCGCCAGAGCCTTCAACTTCTTTGAGCACGCCCTTTAAACGATCTTCAAATTCGCCCTGATATTTTGCGCCTGCAATTAGAAGGCCCAAATCGAGCGAGAAGATTTGCCTGTTTTTCAGGCTTTCAGGCACATCGTTATCTATGATGCGTTGTGCAATACCTTCAACGATTGCTGTTTTACCGACGCCCGGTTCACCGATAAGTACGGGGTTATTTTTGGTGCGGCGGGAAAGGATTTGTATGACGCGGCGGATTTCTTCATGCCGGCCGATCACTGGATCGAGTTTTCCTTGGCGCGCGGAATCGGTGATGTTCAGACAATATTTTTCAAGAACTTGGTATTGGTTTTCTGCATTTTTATCATTCACGGTTTTTCCTTTTCGAATATGTTGCATGTAAGCGCGTACTGCATCATGAGTGAAGGCGTGATTGCGCAAAAACGTTTTTATAGAATCGGGCAAATAGGGAGTCGCTGCCCATTGCAGCAAGAAGTGTTCAAGGCTGATATAGGAATCGCCCATGCTATCGGCTTCTTGTTTGCAGCGATCGAGAAACTCTTGCATCGTGTGATCGAGCGCGAGCTGGCCACCAGTGACTCTTGGTAATGCATTGAGTTCGTGATCGACGAGTGATCGCAGTTCAGAAACGGGGACGTTGAGTGCGGTGAAATAGGAAGCGCAGAATTGATCATCAAGACCAACCATGAGCGTATGGAGAGGCAATAGCGTGGGATTATGGCGCTGATTAGCGATTTGAGCGCTACGATTTATCAGTTCGTAACTTGCGTTCGTGAATTGTTCCGGTGTCATGTGATGCTCCTATATTTTTTCGTTGGCGTGCGCGGTGATGGCTTATAGCAAAGTGGTGTGCATAGTCTCTGAGGGCTATAAATATTTTACCAACTGACGTTTCAACATCAAGGGTAACACCTTCCGGATGGTTCGTGGAATATAATCGTTCTTCTCGCTTTGCAAGGCTGACAATTTGGGCATTTGGCAGTATGGCACGCACCGCGCTCAGCTGACCTTTGCCGCCATCGATTACGATCAGGTCGGGCAGCATTTCATGATCTTTATACCGGCGGCTTACAATCTCTTGCAATGCGGCATAATCGTTTTGGATTGTTAGCGATTTTATATTAAATTTTCTGAAAAAATCTTTTGCTGGAATTCCATTGGTGAAGCGGACGCAGGAACCGACGATCGATTGACTCTGAAAATGGGAGATATCAAAGCAGTCAATGGTTGAGACCGGCACGGGTAGACCAAGTAATTTTTGAATCTCAATGCCAATAATTGCATTCTGCTGCTCAATTTCACCGGTCGGCGTAGTGACGGCAAAAATATCGGTGGCAAATTTAGCTTCTGAGAAACGAAGGCGAATGGTGGTAAAGATCGTATCGACGCTTTCCAAATACTCAGTGAGATACTTTGATTTTTCAAATTCCATGTTGGCATTGCTTTTGGCAATCGCCGCTTTGATTTCTTTGATGAACGTTTTTTGTTCGTTATGCAAAACGTTATAGGCAAGATTTATGCGAAAGCGATAATCATCAGCATTAAAATCGGGGCGGCAGTTTCCAGCGCACAGGCCGATATGATAATCAAGGCAACCATGCTGCAGTTTCTTATTACATAATGAGAGGCGGAATGTTTTAACCAAAAAGCGATGGACGCTGCGGACCTGGGCTTTTTGTAGAAATGGCCCAAAATAGGTGCCTTTATCCTTCTTATTTCTCACGATAGTAAGCTCTGGGAGCGGTCCTTTGGTAAAAAGTAGGTATAAAAAGGGCTGGCCTTCCTTGAGAAGGACGTTGAATTTTGGCTTATGCTCCTGGATCAGTTTGGCTTCCAAAAGCAGGGCCTCCGACTCATTCTTGGTCAGAATAAAGTCGATACGGGCGTGCTCATCCAGCAGGGCCGATATCTTCCAATCCTTCTTATAGTTCTGGAAATAGGAGCCCACACGATCTTTGATGGAGTTCGCTTTACCGACGTAAAGGACGGTCCCGTCAGGGGACTTGAACGTATAGATACCCGGCAGAGCCGGCAGATTATCTGGTTTTACGTGTGCCATTTGGTCACCATTTTTGAGGTTTTTTGGGGGGGGCTCAGGGATGAGGCCTGTTTCCAGGCATATCTATAGTATAGCGCAAATGGCCCTTTTTCTCAATCGGCCCTGATTATCGTAGAGGCGGAACCCATTTTAGGTTGTCTGATTCAGAAAGCCTTGATCGTGGCCGTATTTCCTCTTGAACCTCACGATTAAAGAACTCTTTATGCTGCTTAATGAGCTTGTCTTTTGTCACATACCACATCTTTTGGTGGGGGTAAAACATCGCATATTTATCTTCGTAGGTAGCCTTTATAAAATCTTTGTCATATTCAATTATTACATGGTTGAGATTCACTGGCGTGTTGGGCCAACTGATAGAGAGGCCAATATCGGTTGATGGTGTGATAGTTTCAATGTTGATAATGAGTGTACCTATATAGAACTTGCCGCTGCGCGATAGTTTATTTTTATCTATCTTGTTTTTAACTTTATTTATGAATGAGAGAAACTCAGTTAAGGTCATATGCTGCGCATCAATTGTTTTGAAGAAATAGGATTGTAGCGGATCTTCGCTTAAAAGGAGAGGCATGGCACTTCCTGCAATGGTAACTGAAATTGGTATATATGGTGATTCAACCAATATCACCTTGATATCTTCTGGAATGATGATTCCTGTTTGAGCGTTCCTTATGATTTTGCTGTCATCAATACGAAATAATTTATAGAGTTCAGCTCCTTGCCCAATGTCGACGATCTTGAAGGATCCCTTATGGGGGAACCGGATGGTGGGCAACTCAAGATCACCCGTTTCCATTAATGTTTTTTCCCAATGGCTGCCAAGGCATTTAAATAGATCTGCGATGGAAGCCGATTTGGGTTTATTAAAATAATCATCGAGAATTTTGAAATAGTTATTGAAAGCATTTTCCTTCTGAGCAGGAGGGCTGGTTTCGGTGGAGAATGCATTTGCAGATATGATCATATAATTCAAATCTTTATCTCGCAGAACATCTTCATCATCCTTCTCGCGCTTTTTTTGTTCGTATTGATAAGGATTTTTCAGAT
>Ga0210395_10002814_pt1 | contig 13440 bp, 11 predicted proteins | sample IncBWH4OmetaG_FD_150861 | JGI IMG/M metagenome (GOLD analysis project Ga0210395, IMG submission 150861) | Forest soil microbial communities from Barre Woods Harvard Forest LTER site, Petersham, Massachusetts, United States - Inc-BW-H-4-O ... | reverse complement strand
CTTCGATCGCGTTCACAGCGGACAGACACGGCGGCAGCGGGAAACTGGGCGCTAAGCGGCAGCTGATTTTCCCGTCTTCGCGATGTCTAACCTTCAGGGCCGTTGCGAGAATGGGGCGCGGGGGTGGCGATGACGGCGGACTTGCTGCGACAGGCGCGGGCGGGTGACCAGGACGCGTTCACCGCCCTAGTCGAGCCGCACCGAACGGAGCTGCGGGTGCACTGCTACCGCATGCTCGGCTCGTTGCAGGACGCCGAGGACGCGGTACAGGAAACGCTGCTCGCGGCCTGGCGCGGCCTTGGCGGCTTCGAGGAACGGTCGTCGGTCCGGACCTGGCTGTACCGGATCGCCACCAACCGCTGCCGCAACGTGGTCCGCGCGTCCGCCAGTCGGTCGCCTTCGACAGTGCGGCCGGGCCCGCTGCCGTATTCCGGTCCGCCGCCGGAGCCGACCCGCCTCGGTGACGTGCCCTGGCTGCAGCCGTACCCGGACGCGCTGCTCGCGGGGCTGCCCGACCGGGCGCCCGGGCCCGAGGCCAGGTACGAGTCGCGCGAGGCCATCTCGCTGGCGTTCATCACCGCCGTCCAGTTGCTGCCGCCGAACCAGCGCGCCGTGCTGCTGCTGCGCGACGTGCTCGGCTATCACGCGAGCGAGACGGCGGACGTGCTCGGGCTCAGCGAGGACGCCGCCAACAGCGCGCTGAAACGCGCCCGGGCGACGATGGCCGCCTACCGCGCGCAGGAGGCCGCGGGGGCAACGGGGGCCCTGTCACCCGTGCCGCCCTCCCCCGACGGGCCGGACGAGCGCGAACTGCTCGACCGTTTTGTCGAGGCGTTCACCGAGCTTGACGTCGACGCCCTGGTCGCGCTGATGACCGACGACGTATGGGTGCGGATGCCGCCGCTGCCGTTCGAGTACATCGGCACCGATGCGGCCCACCGGTGGTTCACCGCGGTGGACGCCCACCGGCGGCAGGTCGAGCGGCTGGTCCCCGCCGGGGCCAACGGCCAGCCCGCCTGGGGCGAGTACATCCGCGACCCGGCGTCAGGCACCCTGTCCTTCGCGGGCATCTTGGTGGTCGCCGTCGCTGGGGACGGAGTCAGCGAGATCACCCACTTCGAGGCCGACCTCGCCGCCAACTTCGGCCTACCGCAAACCCTCGCCTAGCGCTGCGCCATCCGGAGCACGTGAAAACGGCGAGGGCCGCCGGCATCCGCGATGGACGCCGACGGAACCAGCCGCCGAATCGACAGAGATCGACAGAGATCGACAGAGGATGCCTACTCCTCCGTCACCCCGCGGGAGAGCACTTCGGCCGACGGGCCGCCCTTACGGAGCGCGTACAGGCCGCCAAGGCCTGCCGCGACGAGGTAGGCGAGCACGTAGATCCAGTACTTGTTCGCCGGCGCGGCCTGACCCGGCTTGATGGACTCCCACACGCCGTACCCGACGACGGCCAGGCCGATCAGCGGGAGCACCGCGTGCCGCACGACCGAGAACGTGCCCCGGTCCGTCCGCCAGACGAAGAACGGCAGCAGCACGCAGGTCGCGCCGTAGATGATCAGCAGCGGCACCGTGGAGATGCCCGCCTCGTAGGTCGCGATCGTGACCGGGTTGCCGAGCGCCACGTCGAGGATCACCGTCACCACCGTGATGAGCCCGATGTAGACGAAGATCGCCGACGTCGGGGCGCCGGTGCGGGACGAGACCCGGGCGAGCGGCGACGGCAGCAGTCCGGCGCGGGCGCCGTGGAAGATGTACCGGGAGCCCGGCAGCCCCGCCGCCAGGTAGCAGCCGAACGAGCTCGTGACCCCGATCAGGAACATCACCAGCTTCAGCCACGGTGCGTACTGCCCGGTCAAGGTCAGGTACGGACTCGCCAGCGAGCCGACCGACGCCATCCCCTTCGGCGCGCCCTGCCAGCCGGCGAACCCGACGACGAGCGCGTAGGCCGCGAGGAAGAACACCACCGTGGTGATCGCGACCGACAGCACAACGGTCCGCGGGATCGTGCGGCGCGGGTCGCGGGACTCCTCGGCGAGCGGCCCGGAGTTCTCCCAGCCGACGTAGGCGAACACGGCGAGCGCGAATGTCAGACCGCCGAAGCCGGCGAATCCGCCGGGTGCCCCGCCGGTGGCGTGGAACGGCGCGCCGAGCGCGGAGTGCGCGCGGACCAGGACCACGGCCGCGAACAGGAGCAGCACCACGGCCTCGGTCAGGAACATCAGGAACGCGGTCTTGACCGAGATCCCGGTGCCGCGAAGCAGGACCGGGACGCCAACCGCGAGCGCGGCCAGGGTGACCCAGATCCAGGTTCCCGCCGACCAGTTCGCGTAGGAGGCCGACCAGGAGCCGATGAACGCCACCACCGACCCGATCGACACCGGGTAGACGAGCAGCAACAGGTAGAACACCATCGCGCCGAGGAAAGTCGCGGGCCGGGAGCCGGAGACCGACCGGGTGATGTAGCTGATGAAGCCGCCCGCCGACGGCATCCGCCTGGTGAACTCGATCAGGCTGTTACTCGCCCGCCCCGGCCTGGCGGCCGGGAGCCCTGGTTACTGCTTCACTCATCTCCGTATACCACCTGTCCGTTCGCGACTGTCATGACCACAGACGTGCTTCCGATTTCTTTTGCCTGGATGGCGTACAGGTCCTGGTCGAGCACCACGACGTCGGCCCGCATGCCGGGCCGCAGTTGCCCGGTCACCGAGTCCTCGTGGTTGACGTAGGCGACGCCCGAGGTGAAGGCCGCGATCGCCGCGTCCACCGTGATCGCGTGCTCCGTGAGGAACGGCGAGTCCACCTCGGGGGTCCCGGCCCGCCCGAAAACCGGCGACATCGCCCGGTTCACCGCGACGTGCATCTCCTGGATCGGGTCACCGCTCGACACCGGCCAGTCGCTGCCGAACGCGAGCCGACCGCCAGCGCGCGCGACCCCGCCGATCTGGTACTGCCACTGCGCCCGCTCCGGGCCGACGAACGGGATCGTCAGCTCCTCCATCTGCGGCTCGGCGCACGCCCACAGCGGCTGGAAGTTGGCGACCGCGCCGAGCTTGGCGAACCGCCCGATGTCCGACGGCTTGATGAACTGCAGGTGCGCCAGGTGGTGCCGCCCCGCCGCCCGCTGGGCCGCGGGCACCGCCTCGACCGCGTCGAGCGCGGCGGTCACCGCGGCGTCGCCGAGCGCGTGGAAGTGCAATTGGAACCCGTGCCCGGCCATCAGCGCGGCGATCGCGGTCAGCTCGTCGGGCTCGATGAAGAAGTTGCCCGAGTGGTCCGTGGAGTGCCCGTGGAGTGCCCGTAGCCGTCCAGGTACGGCGAGGACATCGCCGCGGTGAACGTCTCGCACACCCCGTCCACCATGAGCTTCACCGACGTCGCGCGAAACGAGCCGAACGTCGCCCGCTCCCGCCGCGCGAGCATCTCATCGGCCTGCCCGTGGTCCGCGTGCCGGTTCCACCAGAGCGCGCCGGTCACGCTCGCGGTCAGGGTCCCGTCGGCGGCCGCCGACTGGCAGGTGTCGAACGTGTCGAAGATGCCGAGCTCGCCGGCCGACCCCACGCAGGCGTCCTGATAGTGCGCGATGCCGACCGAGTGGAGGTAGCGCAGCCCAGCGCCGAGCCCGGCCCGCAGCTCGCCCGCGGCGGCCGTCGGCACCAGCCGCGCGACATAGCCCATCGCCCCGTCGTGCAGGCATCCGGTCGGCGTTCCGTCGGGGTACCGCTCGACCCGCCCGTCGAGCGGGTCGGGCGTGGCCGCGTCGACACCGCCCCGTTCCAGCGCGATCGTATTCACCCAGGCCCCGTGGTGGTCCCGGTTGGGCAGGAACGCGGGCCGTCCGCCGGTCACCGCGTCGAGGTCCGCGGCGGTGGGTGTGCCGCCGGGGAACGCCTCCATTGACCAGCCGCCACCGAGCACCCACGCGCGCCCCGCCTCACCGCCCGCCTTCGCCAGTCAACTGCAGAAACGTTTCGGCAGATGCCGGGAGTGGGTTCCGTCACATTTGCAGAAACGATTCTGCGGACGCTAACACCCGCCGGAAACACCTGTCAACGGTCTAGTCGCGGACTGGCCAAACCGCCGCCGGCCGGCGCTACGATGAGCCGCGTGGCAGCCAGGCGACGAGTGACGATCCGGGACGTCGCGCGCGCCGCCGGCGTGTCGACGACCACCGTCTCCGATGCCCTTAGCGGGAACGGCCGGCTGCCGTCCGCCACCCGAAGCCGTGTCGCGGGGGTCGCCGAGAGCCTCGGCTACCAGGCGAACCCGGCCGCCAGGTCACTGCGCGGCCAGCGGTACGGCAGCATCGGGCTTTACCTGCCTAACGAGGCGGGCAACTACGCCTACTACCTCGACCTCGCCGGCGGCGCCGCGAGCGAGGCGCTCGAGCACGGGCTCGCGCTCACCCTGATCCCGCAAACGAGCGACCCGGCCCGGATAACCGGCTTCGCCATGGACGGGGTGGCGGTCATCGACCCTGCTGCGGGCGACCCCGTAGTCCGAGCGCTAGCTGGACTGGGTATCCCGGTGGTGACCGGCGAACGCGACCTCACGCCCGGGGCTGCGCACGCGGGCGTGGTGCGGGGCGACTACCGCCCGGTGCTCGCCGAGTTGTTCCGTTACCTAGCGGCCCAGGGCGCGGAGCGAATCGCCATGATCGCGCCCGGACGGGAGACCTCGTGGGGCCTCGACATGCGCGAGGCTTACCGCGAGTGGCGGGCCGGTGCCCCGGACGGCGCCCGCCCGGAGTTGATCTACGACGTGCCGTTCCCGCCCTCCGCGGAGCTGCTTCGCGAGGTGACGGTCACCGCCGTCCACGCCACCCCCGTGCCCGACGCGGTGGTCACCGGCATCGACGGCGCGGCGGTCAGCGCGCTGCTCGCCGCCATCGAGGCCGGCCTGCGCGTCCCCGAGGACCTGCTCATCGCCTCCCTCGTCGACTCCCCCGCGCTACGCGGCTGCACCCCCGCGATCACCGCACTCGATCTCGACCCCGCCGAGATGGGCCGCCGCCTCGCGACCATGCTCAACGCGCTCATCGACGGCACCACCGCCCCTGGCGCCACCGAGGTCATCCAGCCGCGGCTGCACCTGCGCGAGTCCACCGCCCGCACCTAGCCGAGCCCGCATTCGGTACGGCGGCACCGCACTCCTCTCGGGCCACCGCCGCGAATAGCCGGCTCAGGCGGGACCACTACAGCCTGGACGTTGGGCCGACCGATCAGCCACTGTGCCGTCGACCGGCGCAGTGACAGCTCCCGCGGTCCGGGATCGGGATCACCACCGCGCTCCCGCGGCTTGGTGTGTGAGTCTCGTAGCATCGGCGGGTGGACATCGACGCGCTGCGGGCGCAGACTCCGGGCTGCGCGGGGCGCATTCACCTGAACAATGCCGGGGCGGCGCTGCTGGCACAGCCGACGCTGGACGCGATGACCGCCCACTTGCGCCGGGAGGCGGAGGCCGGCGGGTACGAGGCCGCCGCCGGAGCGCGGGACGCGATCGCCGCCACCTATGGCGGCATCGCCGAGCTGGTCGGCGGCCGCAGCGAGGAGATCGCGCTGTTCGACAACGCCACGCATGCCTGGAACGCGGCGTTCTACTCGGTCCGCCTGCGTCCGGGTGATCAGATCCTGACCGGCCGTGCCGAATATGGCAGTAACGTGCTGGCCTACTGGCAGGCCGCCGGGCGTGCTGGCGCGGAGGTCGTGGTGGTGCCCGATGATGACCACGGCCAGCTGGACGTGGCTGCGCTGGAACGGCTGGCCGGCGAGCGGACAGCGCTGATCGGGGTGAGCCACGTGCCGACTAGCGGCGGCCTGGTCCAGCCCGCCGCTGAGATCGGGCGGATTGCCCGCGCCTGCGGCGCCCTGTACCTGCTGGATGCCACCCAGTCGGCCGGCCAGTTCCCGGTCGACGTGGACGCGATCGGCTGCGATCTGCTGACCGGCACGGGCCGCAAGTTCCTGCGCGGCCCGCGGGGCACGGGGTTCTTGTGGGTGCGTGACGCCGCGCTGGACCGGCTCGACCCGCTCGTCGCCGAGATCGGTTCGGCGGCCTGGGACGGGAGCCAGGGCTTTACCTGGGCGCCTGGCGCGCAGCGGTTCGCCACCTGGGAGCACAGCTACGTCAACGTGCTGGGCCTGGGCGCGGCCGTGCGGCAAGCCCTCGACCTGGGCCTGGAGGCGATCGGGCAGCGCGCCGCCGCCCTGGGCGCCCGGCTCCGGGGGCTGCTGGCCGGGCTACCCGGCGTGACCGTGCACGACTCCGGCCGGGTGCGCTGCGCGATCGTCACTGCCAAGATCAACGGCGTCGCGGCGGCGCGGGCCGCTGAGGCGCTGGGCCGGGCCGGCGTCAACGTCTCCGTCACCGTGCCGGGGCACAATCCGCTCGACTCGCGCGTGCACCCGCTGATCCGGCTCTCCCCGCACTACTACAACACCGAGGAAGAGATAGACCGCGCGGCCGAGCTGGTGGCCACCCTGGCCAGCAGACAGACGACTCAACACCATCTTCTCTGACCAGGCCAAGCTGGCAATCCTGACGATCAGGAACCCGGGGCGTCGACGAGTCCCGAAGACGCCCGCAGCGCATCCGTCAGCAACGCGGCCAGCGCATCGAGCTGCACGCCGGCCGACGAGGAGATCTCCTCATCCGACCCGTCCAGCGCCCGGGCGGCAAGCCCGGCCTTGCTGTCGATCAGCTCGGCGATCCGGGTGTCGATGGTCTGCGCGGCGATGATGCGCCACGCGGTGACAGGTTCGGCCTGTCCGATGCGGTGGCTGCGATCGATGGCCTGGGTCTGCTCGGCGTGGGTCCAGGACAGCTCGGCCAGCACGATGTTGGATGCGACTTGCAGGTTGAGGCCCACTCCGGCCGCGGTCAGCGAGCACACCGCGACCGCGACGGCGGGGTCGTTCACGAAGGCATCGATGTGCGCCTGCCGCGCCGTGCGCGTCTGGTCGCCGCGGATCGACGAGAAGCGCACGCCCTGCCGGGCGAAGGTCTCTTCGGCAGCGTCCATCACGTCGATGTGCTTGGCGAAGAAGACGACCTTGCCGGTGCTGCGGGCCAGCTGGGCCGCGTAGTCCGCGGCCAGTTCCGCCTTCGCCTGGCCGATGTGCCGCATCATGGTGAACACGTTCTCGCCGGACTGCGCCGCCGTCGCGTCCTTCAGCTCCGACCGGGCCACCCGGCGGACCAGCTCGTAGTCGATGCCTTCGACGCCGGCACCGCCGGACCGGTTCGCGAGCGCCTTCTCGTACCGCGCCATCATCCGGCGGGCGAGGTTCCGCCCGGCCGCCCGGATCGACCGGCCGGCCTGCCCGTCCAGCTCGACGGGGATGTCGGCGATGCGGAGGTCGGGGATGTCGGCGGCCACGTCGAGCTTGCGCCGGCGGACGATGCCCAGGTCAATCACGCACTGGCGGGCCGCGGCGTAGAAGCCCCGGTCGGCGGGCGTCAGGCCGGTGTCCTCGAGCGCGTCCGCCAGCTCGCCCAGGGGCTCGCTATCGTCGATCCACCCGAGGAACTGCCAGATCGCCCGGAAGTCCTCGATGTCGTTAATCAGCGGGGTGCCGGTCAGCGCCATCAGCAGCGGCCGCGCCGTCCGGGACCGGATGCGATCGGAGAGCGCGAGGACGTGCTGCGAACGCTGCGAGGCCTTGTTCTTGATGAAGTGAGCCTCGTCCACGACCATGCCGCGGAAGCCGAAATCACCGAGCCACCCCCGGTGACGGTCGAGAACCTCGTAGTTGAGCACGACGATGTCGGCGAAGCCGTCCGCGGTTTCGCCGTCGCCCTGCACCACGGTGGCCGGGTGGCGCGGCGTCCACCGGGCGGCCTCACGCGCCCAGTTTGTCTTGACGACGTTCGGCACGACGACGAGCAGCGGGTAGGCGCTTGCCGCTTCCGCGGCGAGCAGCGCCTCGGCCGTTTTGCCCAGACCGGGCTCGTCGGCGAGCAGGAACGTCCGGTGACCGGCGGCGGCCGCGGCGACCAGCTGCCCCTGATGCGGCATCAGCTCCAGGCCCGCCGGGGTGAACCGCGCCGTCGGCGCCGGGAGCGCCATGCACGCCGGGGCTTCTCCGCCGGCGCGCTCGAAGGAACTCAGGAGCGGGCCGAGCAGTTCCCAGCCGGCCAGGCGGCGCGGACGGGAGGTGCGCTGCGCGACGGCGGAGAAGTCGGGGGCGAGGAAGGGATTCGCCAGCTGCCGGGAGATCACCGTCTGCGGCACGACCCGCAACTCCGTCTCCGCGGGGGCGGTCGCGGCCGGCGCCGGGGCAATCTCTTCGGGCGCCGGCTCGATGCCAAGCTCCTGCTCCATCTCACGCTTGAGCGACCGAGCCGCATCGGAGACGCTGGAGTCCTCGGCGAGCAGCGCTAGCAGCCCAGCGTCCCGGACGGCGGTCGCCGCGAGGATGGCGGCGATGCCGTCCAGGCGCTTGAGCTGCTCAGCCCGGCGACTGCCGTTCCCGGGCATCGTCCGGACGCGGGCACGCTCGTCCCGCAGCAGCATGGCAACTGCCTGGAACTTCGTCCGTACCGCAGGCGTCACGCGGTCGCGCCGTGCGGCCGCCTCGACCTCACGGACGGTTCGGTAAAGCACGGAGACGACGTCGCCGGCGGGGCGGACGGGTCGCTGCTTCCGCTGGACGGTACGGCGAGCACCCTTTTGGTGCTGGCCTGGTCGAGCCACGAACTCCTCCTGTGGAATGCCGGGCACGGTGGCCGCGGCAGCATGCCGCCCAGTCCCACGGACCGGGTCCCGGGCGGAAGGCCTGTTAATCCGGACGCGGAGCCCGCTTGCGGATCTCCAAGGATCAACGCAGCTGGCCACCGCAAGTTTGTCACGCGGACCCGGAGCCGCCGGCGGGTTGGCTAGTGACCACGACACTGGGAAAGTCGCCGTCGGATGACCGGATCGGTTCTCGGGTACCTCGCTGATCATAACGCCTGCGAGTGCGCACAATTCCCGGCCCGTTGCCCGCTGCCCGCTCGGCCGTGCCTTCCCCTCGCGCTCAGCCGGTGGATGTGACCCGGATATAGTAGCCGTCGGGGTCGATGAGGCGGAAGTCGGTCTGTCCCCAGGGCCGTGCCGACAGGGGCTCGAACTGCCCGCCGTAGGTTACGGCCGCGTCTCGCGCCCGGGCGAAAGCGGCGCCGTAGAACGCCAGCGACCGCTCAACATCTTCCACGAACAGCTCGAACCGCACGCCAACCGGAAGCATCGCGCTCCCCTCGCCGGTTGCACACGGGCACAGGTCCCGCGCTTGTACTGAGCGGTCGCCGCCGACGCGGGCGCCCGCATCGAACGTAGCGGATCGACGTTGCCGCGGCTCCCGCCGGCCTCATCGGCCCGACTCCCATGCGGCTTCCTCGCCGGCGACGTCGTGGAGCAGGTTGCCTAGGGTGAGGTTGTACTCGTAGCCGTGGTAGCCCCATGCCGGGCCGGTGTCGGCGGCGCCGGGCAGGATGTCCTCGGTTACGACGGGCCTGGTGTGGCTTGTCCGGGCGAGGCTGGTGACCTGTAGCCACGTGGCGCCGCCACCTTGTTCGCAGGTCGCCGAGTAGAGCCCGGGGTAGGTGACCCAGGGGGTGGGAACCGGTTCCTTCAGCCCGATCTGGCTGGCCGTGAGCAGGTAGGGATCCAGGTCGCCGGTGCCGCCGCCGAGGGCTGCCGGGTTAACGCAGGCGACCTGCTGGCCGGCCTTGGCCGTCTCCTGGGACTGCAGGCTCGTGCCCTGGCCGGGTCGCCCGAACACAGAGTTGGCGGGCGGCTGGGAGGAATAGGAGGAGAAGGCGATCGCACAGCCGGTCTCGGTTGCGGAGGTGCACAGCGGGACGTTCGTGAACGTCGACCCGATTATCTTCCCGGCAGGGACCTGAAGGTTCCCGCCGACCAAGATCGCGGCCACCAGGCGGCGCAGTACCGGCGGCTGGTGGTCGAGCTGGGCGGAGATGAGGTGGATCAGGATCGCCGCGCCTTGTGAGTCCCCGATCAAGATGATCGGCTTGCTGCCGGTGTGGGCCAGGAACCACTGCCAGGCGGGGAGCATGGTGTTGTAGGCGACGGCGAACGTGGAGCGCATGAGGTCCTCGTCGCCCGCGAGCCCCTTCAATACGGTCGGGAAGGTCTGCGAGCGGTACTGTGGCGACCACACGTCACAGACCTGGGAGAAAGGAGCGGCTTCTTCCGTCGCGATGTATCTGTCTAGCTGGGTCACGGCCAGGCCGGTGTTGCCGGTCGGGGTCTGGGTCAGGCTCGACGTCGGGTTGACGTAGAAGCAGTCGAACTTCGATGCCGCCGCGGAAGACGGCCGGGCAGCCGGCGTGACCGTGCCGCTCGCCGTGACCGCCGAGACGGCTGGGTTGCCGGCGCACGGGTCAGGTGCCTGGCCGGGCTGGCACAACCACACGGGGCCCGCCGCCTGGCCCGGCGTGCTGGCCGGCGCGCCCGCGGGCCGGCCCGGCGAGGAGCAGCCCGCTGTCACCAGCGTCAGGACAAGGACGCCGCAGGCAGCTGCTGCCAGGAGCAGGCAGCGTGGCCGGACGCCGCCCCGAGCACTGTACTGAGTCATGATGTGCACCTGCTCTCGGAAGGCGCTGGGGCCCGGCAGGCCCGCATAAAACTGATATCACAATGCTATGTTTGCCAAATCAGTCGTGTCAATCACGATGATCCGGTCATTCGTCGGCTCCGAGGACTCGGGAACTGTGCGCGGTGGTACCGTGCGGCAGTGCGTGACTCAGACGTGACGGCCAGGCAGTACGACGCGATGAGCCAGGTCTACCGGGACGGCAACGACCGCGGGTCGTTCAACGCCCGCTATGAACGGCCCGCCACGATCGCTCTCCTCGGGGACGTGACCGGAAGGCGCGTGCTCGATGCCGGCTGCGGACCGGGCGCGCTCACCGAGTGGCTTGTCGAGCACGGCGCCGCCGTGACGGCGCTGGACGTAAGCCCCGAGATGGTTCGCCTCGCCCAGGAGCGGGTCGGCGACCGGGCACGCGTACAGGTCGCGGATCTCGGCCGCCCGCTGCCCCTGGAGACCGGCAGCGTCGACGTGGTCGTGGCGTCACTCGCGATGCACTACATCGCCGACTGGGACCTGCCGCTGGGAGAATTCCGCCGGGTCCTCGCTGCTGACGGCGCGATGGTGTTCTCCACGCACCACCCGGCGATGGACTGGCAGTTCTACAGCCCCGACGACTACTTCGCCGTCAAGCAAGTCACCGAGCGATGGTCGCTCGGCACCGAGACCGAATTCGACGTCACCTTCTGGAGAAGGCCGCTCACCGCGATCACCGAGGCCATCTACCGAACGGGATTCCTCATCGAGCGTCTCGTAGAGCCCTCGCCGGCCCGGGAACTGGCCGACGAGGACGCGGAGGACTACCACCGCCTGCGGACGGCCCCGGCGTTCCTGTTCTTCCGCCTGGTCAAGCGCCGCCCTTCCTGAGCCCACAACTTCTAACTTCCGTTATGACACGCACACCGCTTGTGTAATGATCCGGGCATTCCGCCGCCAAGGAGGCACCGGTGAGCGAGGAAAATCACGGTCTGGAGGCGCACCTGCTTAACGCCGCCCGGCAACAGCAGCAAGCCCAAGCCCAAGCGCAGTCGCAACCGCCAGGCCGCGTGACTATCACGCGCGTCGAGCGGTTCAAGGGCACGTTCCCGAACTCGTTCTGGCTGTCGACGGCCTGGTCGCCGGACGGCGCCCAGTTCGCTGCGGGCGGCCAGAACCTCGGCGGCCACGGGCTGCTCCAGATCTGGAACGGGGAATCCGGCCAGCATGAGGGCTTCGGCATGCGGCATCTCACCCACGGCATCACCGGCGCGGTCATCTCGCTGTCCTGGGCGCCGCACGCCGCGGAGCTCGCCACGGTCGAGCGGGACCACAAGTCCGGGCTTGTCGCGGTGCACGTCCGGAACCAGCGCGAAGGCAGCCGCGCGCTCAGCTTGCCGCCGGGCCTGCCGGTGTCCCAGGTGGCCTGGTCACCGGATGGCACCCTGCTCGCGCTGAGCGGCCGCGACTGCGCCTACACCGCGCTGGTGGATCCGGCCAGCGGCACGGTGCGCCGCGTGCTTGACGGCGTGTCCGGCCCGGTCGCGTGGGAGCCGGAAGGGCAACTGATCGCGGGGACAGACGGCAACAGCGCCGTGCTCTGTGACGTGGCTACCGGCGAGCGGGTCCGCGCGCTCGCGCAGTCGCACCGGCCTACCGCGGTCGCCTGGGCGCGGCACGGCAAGTCCCTGGCGACCGCCGACGGTGAAGACATCCGCGTCTGGGACGCGCACTCCGGCGCCCGGCGGTGGAACCTGCCCTGGGCGACGGCCGAGGGAGACCGCGGCCCCGACGGCACGGTCAATGCGATCGAATGGCTGGACGGCGGCCGCTACCTGCTGGAGTTCCGCCAGCAGGGCGGCGCCTCGCGTAGCGAGTACGGCGCCACCATCGGCTCGGTCATCCTCTGGGATATCGAGACCAGGTCGCTCTTCATCGAGCTGTACCACGAGACGGTCAACCGCGTACGCAAGCCGCCGGCGGCGATGGCACTGGCGCCGGCCGGCCGGCGGTGCCTCATCGTGAACGACGACCTCGCGCCCGTGGTCTGGCGCATCGACGGCGACCTACCGCATTACGTGCCCTGACGCTCCCGCCCAGCCAGCGTCACCGTGAGCAGGCTCCCGAAGACAAAACCTTTTATGAGGAACGGTCCCGTCGCATCCTGGTCCGAAGCCGGTGCACCTGTCCTGCAAGCGGCGCGCCGCATAGTGTCCGTCGTTGCGCCGGACCGAGGACCAGAGCGGACCCGCGCCGCCCACTTGTCACCCCGATCCGCCTACTCGAAATCCCGCCGGTAGTCACATGCAACCACAGCGATCACTGGGATCCGGATGACGGTCTGTTACTGCGCGGCACCGTTTTTGTCGCGGGATGCCCAGGCACGCACCTGGCTGGCGTCGGACGGTGGCATGGCGTCCAGCAGGCGACGGGCGGCGGCGTGCGATTCGCGGGCGGCCGCGGCGTCGCCCGCGGCGGTCTGGGCGTCGCCGAGGGCGGTGAGGGCGGCCGCGAGGTAGGGCATGTCGCCGAGTTCGCGGTAGGTCGCGACCGCCTCTTCGTAGCAGGCCGCGGCGCGCTCGTGGTCGCCGATTCGCGAGTAGGCGAGGCCGAGGCTGCTGAGGGCGTCGCCCTCCTGAAGCCTGGTACCACCCGCCCGCGCCGCGGCGAGCGCGTTCCGGCAATGCTCAAGCGCGAGGGCGTGCAGGCCGAGGCGGGCGCAGATCGCGCCGACGGCGTTCTCGGTGGCCGCCACCACGGCGGGTGAGCCATGGGCGGACCGCAGCCGCAGCGCCTCGAGCGCGATGGGCAGCGCCGCGTCAAGCTCACCCCTGGTCTGCAGCGTGTGCGCGATGCCGTGCAGGACGAG
>Ga0210395_10002813_pt1 | contig 13450 bp, 13 predicted proteins | sample IncBWH4OmetaG_FD_150861 | JGI IMG/M metagenome (GOLD analysis project Ga0210395, IMG submission 150861) | Forest soil microbial communities from Barre Woods Harvard Forest LTER site, Petersham, Massachusetts, United States - Inc-BW-H-4-O ... | reverse complement strand
AAGAAAGTGTTGATTTTGTGACCGGCTAGGTTGGGTACGAGAAGACGATGCGCTACCTGCGATACGGACCTTCTTGAGGCTCTTGTGCTTTATCAAAAAGCGAAGGAGCGCCGGCCGCGGGATATCCCCTTCGACCTCGATATCTTCTAGGAGAGACATGTTGAGTCGTCCGAATAGAGTCGACCACTGAGAAGGTGTTAATGACACCATGAAAATCGCTAGACGCTTGAGGGGAGAGTGGTTCAGAATTCCCAGCGTGGTTCGCACCAAACCAGGGGCGAAGGCATGATCGGAAGAAATTACAAGAGACGTAAGTGTGCGGGAACCACATGTGCTTCCACTCCGCAAAGGAATAGAAGGAGGAATATAGCTTGCCGATCCAAAGCCTGAGATGTGAAGCCGTGTGAGCGGCAAGTCACAAGATAACTCTTGGATTTTGATGAGTTCAGGCATTATCGGGAGCGGATCGGAACCCGAGAGGCTGTAGTGAAGAGTCCGAAGATGAGATGTATTGGAGGAATTGAGCAGGAAACGTGTGACGAATTCTATCGTTCTCCGAGCCTCTTGCGCACCGTATGGAATTGAAAAGTACATCTCTTCGGGAGGATGAAACGTAGGGGCAATCGACCAGAGTCCGAGAGATGCGCATCCACCCAAACTGTGCAGCTCTACGCACATCCCTCCGGTACCAGTGTCCTCCAGCATTAGACCACGCCCGCGCAAGTACTCTGGTAACAGCAGGCGACTTAGGAATTTTGAAGTAAGTGAAAACGCCCGGAGATCATGGTGGTCCATGTAGGCCGAGATGATAAGGAGTAGTTCAGGGGGAATGTCCAGCATCCCCTTATACTGTGAGGCGTCGGATCGCTGAATAGCATCGGTGAGAACTGGCGCACCATTTGCGTTTGATAACACTTAGTTGTCTCTGAGTGATCGCCACTGTTCCGCGAGTACAAGCATCGCTCCCTGTCGTTTCCATTTAGTGAAAGATCTGACTAGTTAATAAGTGAGCCGGACTAAATTAAGCACATCTCATGATGAGGAATCAGGACACACTCGGTGGCGCTTGCAAGGGCGAAGGGGTGATAACTCATCTCCATTCCGCTTGCGTGGAAGAGGCTTGGCAAGACGACTAAGCAAGAGAGGGTGCTGGACCATGCTGCGAAGGTTGCGTTGCCCAAGGCCAGAGCGATGAAGAGGCGGTTGGCAATTCCATGTAAACCGGGTATGTAGATCTTTTGAGGCAGAAGGTACTATTGTCAGCTGCTAGGAGAGAATAAAAGAATAGCCCACAATTAATCGGCTAGCTAGAGGCGAGATGGCGGTGAATTACAGTAACCCGGGGATAATAAAGTATTGTCGCCATTGTGGGACAGACATGGGCGCTTGCTATGTCTGGAGACGAAAAAGTATTGTATTAGTAGAGTGCTTCATAGGCAAGGTACAACCTTACGATACACTTTGTCAATGTACACGATAGAACACGCCGAGAAAGCCCTTCGGCAGTGCCGTCAAGACGAGAAGACCCTTCTACGGTACAGTATTGCTGTCCTGGAGGAGTTGTGTGCCAAGAATGGCATTGAAGTTGATAAGGGCTCAAAACCCCTGAAGAAACCATACATCAAAGCATTATTGGACTATGTAACATCACATTCATCGTCGTTTATCACCAATATTGACAGCCAAGCTAGCAGAAGCAAAATGGTCAAGGAAGTGCAGGACATACGGGATTGAAGATTAAACTTCCGCATTTTTTGCCGCAAAGCGTGAGCATCTCCTTTGTTATACTTTCAATCGCACCCACGCAATCCGATAGAGTAAGAAGCGAGAGCGAGTCATCGACGACGTAGAAGACACAGAGAGAAAACGGAAACGTTGCGACGCCCCTCCAACTGACGTCACTGACCGAGAAGGGCAGCGTCGCAGCAAGGAACCGAGCGCTATTCAACTCGCCCCGCCCGAAATCGTACATATGGATGTGGACGCAGCCAGCATCTCGCATGGGACCAACAACCCTCGAAGAGATACGGCATCAACATCGACGGACCAACCAGTACGTCTTCCTGCAGCAAATGCCGCTCCTGTATCGAACTTGGCTTCCCAATCAAAGACAACTGCAATTCCGAGCAAACGATCATATCCTTTCGTCAAAAAAAAGGGAGATGAAGCAAGGAAAATGAAGAGAAAGAAGACCGTAGGATATATAGATGTGAGAATCTATGCGGAACGAAAGGATTTGGAACACACACATGAGATCCGATGCGCCTTGACGACAGATGGTGGGCTGGACCTTGTGAGTTTGTCACATCGCATGAACTTCACAGCGTGTCAGGCAAGTCGACTTGATATCATTCTATGGTCCCGGCCGTGCTTATCTTCCACAGGCTCTGGATGCTCACTCAAGACCCTGGTTTGGCAAGCATCCGGTCCTGGAAAGGGGCGCTATTAAATTGTTGAAAGTGAAAGAGGGATACTTGCGAATGGTCGGTCAGGCACTTCCACCAGTCAGCAAAAAGACCTATCGCGCATTCCTTCATAGCAGTCATGATTCGCATCTCGTATTTATGAATGATAAGATGTAGATAGAAACGAGGTATTCTGCTCGAGAATGGGCATACGCACCCTCGGATGGGTAATATATACCAAGGAAAGGAGACAATCTGGTCTCAGGACTATAACTCACACACCCAAGGGCCTCTCCAAGCATCGGGGAAGGGAAAAGACGAAGAGGGTGACGGAGGTGCGGACAAGCCTCTGATGTGCGTAGACGCTTATTGCGTAGACGTTTATCTCGTCGCAGAGACCTGGGTTATGAGGTGATGTACGACGCCTATGAAGAATGAAGTAGAAAATTGTAACAGGATAGTCATGTACTGACCACGATGACACGTAACATGATCGGCTTTGTAACAGGCTTTCAGCCATCTCCATTTTTGCCGAAGGTGGTGGCCAGTCCACATGTTCCACGAGGGATCACTGAGGGACTTCCAGTCTATGCCGCAGTCGTCGTCGAGATCGAGAGAAGCGATCCTTTTTAGTATTAGGTGATTAGCCGACACAGATTTAACGGTACACGGACACCCACTTGCAAATGAGGACATAGCTATCGTCCTTTGTCCAGCGCCGCCTCTGATCTTCGTTTCGCGCTTTCCCTTCGAGCGTCTCAGACCTGCAGGATCGCATAAGCGCGATAATGTACAGACGAGCGAAAAGAACACACCATTTACTTTGACATTGCTTAGGTGTCCGTAATCCACCCATTGCTTTTGACACGAAACCCCAGAATCCTGCAGCCGACATGTCCGATTTACCACCCCGAGCCAATACCTCCATTGCATGTACGAGTCGGCTTTCCTCGTCCGACGACCAGGCCCCTTATGAACATGGGATGTCGCATAAAGAGAAAGCTCAGGGAGATTACATACCTCTCCGTTTCGTTTCCTTGTGTTGTATATGTTGACGGAACCGATCACTACAATCGGCGGCTGTGCGTTGCACCAAGTCAGCGACAGCAGCCCAGTCCTTTCCGTGTGACTGCACAGCCCTGAGTTAGAGGGTCAGATAATGGTATATGTCGAGTCGTTAGTACGGACTTACATTTGCAATTGTTCATCCTCCGCCGCGCTCCATTTCCCCGCCTTCCCAAGGGAGTCACGCGCACGCCGAACATGATAAAAGACCGACTTTACACCTCTCTGGGGCACAGCACGGGCTGAGACACATATCAGTGCAAGCCAATATAAGCCAAAAAAAAATTCCGCCGACCAATGCAGCTCCAAAATCCCTTCGCAGGCTCAACAGAGTGTATCATATTATCCAATTGCTCGTCATCTAAGTTGTTTTCCTGGGCAGAGATGGACGGGCTACTAAAAAAAAAGACAAGCCTCGGACGTCCTACACACCTTTTGGTACGTCTGAATCGTATCACGGATTTTTTGCGTCTCCTCTTTTGTAAACTGGCCCTTACGACAAGGAATTCCTGGTTGCGTACAGGAAGTTGTACAGGTTAGAATCGTCCCTGAAAAGATATGAACTAAAACTCACCAGCTTCCGTCAATTGCTTGACACTCATCCATCGTGTTGCCAAGAATTCTGCCTGGTCCTCCAAAGGCACGCTAGTCATGTTGTCCATGAAGCTGTCAGGTGAACGAATTACAGATACCTTATTTTAAGTCGCCGCAAATTATGCCGCGCGACCCTCGTAACAATAAGTTACATACGGTCCCAAGAAAAAAATGCAAACCAGAAAAAGGTTTCATTACTGTACGATGCAGAATTGAAGACATACAGTGGTACTGAAAAAGGAAAGGAAAAAGAAACTATTTTGAGCGTTTCTCGAGAGGTCTATCTGTCCACTACACGGCCGATTACAGCCGGAGAGCCGGACCGACGGATCTCGACTGGTTCTCTGGCGGTTACTGTATATCTTTCTAGTGCATCAAAAAATCTACTTTGTCGGGTAGGCGGCGCTCCACTGTGTCGCGGCGCTAAGACGGTGATGTAGTCTATTATGTTATGGCATTACTTGTACAGCTTAATGTGATACCCCGCTCAACATTTAAAAACGACAGTCATGTGGGCCAGTTGAAATCGCCGTAAGCATGACGACCCTTGCGGCGACCGTACAATTCCATTACATTGCAATTGAACCCAATCTTATTCAATGAGATTGATTGGCGATCAGTAAAATAGTATAAGCTACTTTAATCCTTCGCAAGGGTTGTATTTTGAATTGGTATTAACTGTCTAAATTGTTCCTTTATTGTGCACCAGTTCTCAAGATTGTTGATGGGATCGTAGACAGCGTCGGAAAGTCGCCGTGTTCTGGGCAGACGCTCGTCGCGGGCAGGTAGACAGGTTCCGGTAAGTTGGAGGACAAACTTGTGTTGGCACTGTTGGGCGTTCGGATGGAGGGGGAGCTACATACAATTGAAGAACTCACCGTGTAAGAATTGGCATCGTCGGCGTGCACGCGTTCAGCGAGTACTTACTGCTCAAGCTCGGCACGCACACGAGCAAGTTCGTCTTCGAATTCTTGTGTGTGTGTCCGATACGCTCACCGTCGGCACGAGCGCGTTCAGTGAGCACTTGCTGTTCGAGCGCTTCATGCACAGTGCGGGCATCATCTCGCTCGAGTTGAAACTGCGGATGGAAGCAATGTCAGATTCATATTTCAGCGCTTTCAACTCTATAGGCGTCGGACCTTCATACCTTGGACCAGGAATAGAGAGGAAAGGGACTTTAGTGTTCGGGATCTCAGAACGCCAGTGAAAGGAAGCTGCGCTTGAAAAACGACATGAAGAGTAAGAATGTGCGTTGGAAAGCAAAAAAAAAAGATCAAATTGAGTAACTACTACCACTCCATCCAATCAGTCCTTCATAAGAAGCTCTAGTCCCACCCATACGCCTCATCGCTTCGGTAAATGTGGTGCGTCGTAACGTGAGCCCATTTTTTGGTCTTGAAGTGGACCGTTAAGTGGCCGCCCTTTTTGGCGGCACCGCTCTCCCCGTGCCAACCCGTATTACTGTAAGTATTGTCAGTGCAATGGACGCATTAATCGGTACGTAGGAACGTACCATACAGCCGCGATCCGAACTTCAAGTTCCTCAAGCCTCATCCTATGATAATGGGCACGTATGCGATCCCGCGCGTCCTCCCGTTTAACCGAGTTGTTTTTGTAGAGACCCTTCCAAATGATACGAGGGAACATCGGTGAGACGAATGATAAGGAGTTGGTACGGTTCGGGTAAGGGAAATGCGGTGATTGGTGGAAGTTGGGTGATGGATGATGGAGCGAGTGAGAAAAGTGTTAGCCCGGGACAATAAGCAAGCACGAGACAGGATTCTCGCGAGTCAAACTTGAAGGCCGCACTTAGACTCAAAATGAGGACCGGACACGCCTCAAGCTCGTCGCTTATGGACGACGTGTTCTTATGACAAGTTCACCTGAGGGTCACTTTGAGATGAACACGAATGATGGCGCGCGGCTCACCTTTGCTTTCATCCGACCCGCAGCCTTAAGGCAACGTCCTCCAACTTATACTTCACGCCATTTACGCACTTCACCTGCGCTTCCACATGACCTCGAGTACCGATCTTGATCGCAGCGGGTGAATTTACTTTGAAGAGCCTTCTCAAGGTGGGTGGCATCTCTCTAGGTCTGAAGCGAGACGGACGACGCAGGAGAGGCAGCCGCAGGCTTGTCACAGTCAACCTGAGGGTCTGAAATAGGGTGGTTAGATTACTGAATAAGATCATGGTGAATGAGTGTGCGGTCCTGGGCAGCCTGGGATATCCTTCAGCATGATGGAAGTGACTTTCCCAAATATAGACTCACCATGTTTTGACGCAGTCCTGTACTCACCAAATATATCCTGTAAGTTCCAACACTAATACAATTTACCGAGCAAGCGACGAAACCAAGTAGCAGTAGCAACTCTGTACATAGAAGACATGAACCCACTCTGTACTGGCATAGTTTTCTTCGAGTGCAACCAACGACGTGACAAGACGCCCTCCCTAGCTTACGCAATAACATGGCGGACTGTACACTGGGTGCGTTGTGCGCACCACATGGGAGTAAGCCAGAACGGTTTTCTGGGGAAGAGGGGGACAAACCTGGGCAGCACCAAGTCCGTGAGCGTATTGATATCGTTGGCCTGCTTGAGCAGCCCCATCGAGTTGCACCGTGCTGAGTAGTCCGTGGGTGCTGTATACAAGTGACGCTTTTCATGGTAAGATTCCGGCCCTCCGAGTTGCACCCTGGTTTTTCAGATGAATATGCGTTGGTTGGCTAACCATAGCCACCCATAAAGGTCACAGGAGGAACGTCAGTAGGGAGAGAGCGGCTGTCGTGAGAGCATGGAAGCCCAGAGGGAATGGGGCCTACTACATCGGTCGGTCATACCCCCGCGCTGTAATTCGGGACCCTGTAAAGTAAAAGGGATTGAGGCAAGGGGACGGAGTAAAAGCAATCTACCAAATGCTTTGGAAATGGAAAACGCTGCTGCGAAAGGAGTCTTTCCTTAAGACAGAGATCCAGTTTGCTCGGCAGAAAGAGGCGGTCAGAGTCAGAGTCAGCGCGGTGGGAACAAAAGTTCCCGTAGTGAAATTTGACCTGCCCTAAATCGGCAAGACTGCACGTGCGTCTTTGGGGCGGGCATACCTTAATAGAGTACAAGGAGTATCAGTCGCTACGTATCGGGCGCTACAGTTTTTTCCATAGTCATAGTACTGCTACAAACGTTCGTCTAAAAAATCCAACATATTGAGGTGTAAACACAGTACATGTCATAGTAGGTTGGCATTCTTGGGATTGAGGCGGAGAGGATAATATTATTGAGTATGAGGCACGCGTGGATGATGGTGTTGGATGGAGCGTATGCCTCTATCCGCAATCTTGCACACTATCCCGGGAGTAAACTAGATTACTATTATCTAATCTGACCCCAGAGTGGCTGAATCCAAACAGGCATCAAGAATTCGTTGAAAAGTGTCAAACGTGACCGAGCCACCGAGCGTGTCATAGGCGAAATGTGAGGTTCCTGGCCCGCCCTGAGATTCCGCCTTGTATTTTGAATCTTCGATTGCTTTCCTTCTGGCCGAATGTCCCCCCTGAAACATAGTGCGCATGTCGGAGACGTGACCTCTGAACGATTTGAAATTGTCTGTTGGTTCGGGGGATCCCTCCAAAAGGAAAAGAGCTTTCGTCTTCAACAAATCCCGATGATCGCTGCCCGCCCAATCTTGTAGTGGAGGATTCGTGATCTCTTTCCCGTTGTGATATCGTGTGATTATCCAAACTAGAACGTAGAAGAGCGACTCGAGATCGTGGCGGTACAGATGTACGGTCGGATCGCCGCCAAGGAGGTCAATCGCCATGAATGGCTTAGTGCCCGTACGATGTTTCGACGACTGGCCTTGAGCATCCACATTCACAGCGAGATCGAGGTCGTTCAAAACTGCGTATACATTGCCGCCTTCCTTTCGGAGCATCAGGTTGTTGAGACTGATATCCCGATGGAGAATCTTCGAATGTTCATGAAGCCATCTATAACCTGGAAACAAACTATGAGCTGTTGCAATACGATACAAGTAGATGCCTACACTTGAATATTTCACGGAAGGATTGAGCCAGATCAACTGCAGTTGTCCGCTCTGTAATCGGATACAGTTTATCCTGCACAATGATCCTCAGCACACGCTCCTCGTACAGGTCACCCATACGATCAATCAATGCCCGGGATAATGAAGTAATGTGTCGATCTTCGGCGTGCAGTACTTTTGGTAAGTGCTTGAGAACCCAGCGGTGCTGTTCTTGATTAGCGACGTAGCGAGCCTTCGCGATTAGATCATTCTCCGAAATCCTGGATTTAGCCGGCCAGCTCAGCTTCACGACGAGGGACCCAGCCCAACTATCGTCGTCGCAACGGGCCTCGTTCTCAGAGACACATTTTGCCTGAACCAAGCAAGTCCCACGACCAATGATACCGTGCTGGTGGTAGATGGTACTGCCTAGCACGAGACGAGTCTTATTACTCAACTCTAACTCCAAGCCGACAAATATGTCTGCGGTCCGGGGTGTATTCCTCAAGAGGGTTGGAGGAGGGATTACGTCTGCGTAGCCTAGTCGTGACAAGGGGGAGTTGCTCATTGCTTGCAACATTGCGATAAAACGTGTATTGTCATCCAGGAACTCAACTGGTCGAGATGCAATGATGATCGAGCGGTCGTAATATAACAGTTGAATGGTGCCGTCGGTCACGAGTGCACCGATGACATGACTCCGCAGACCACCATGGGACATCATTTCCAGAGCGTAGCTAGCGCACTGCACCATGGAATGAGAACCATCTGCAGCGCCGTCCAGCTTTCGCTTCTTTGATCCGGGTGATGGCATTGAAGAAAGACTTTTAGGCCCAGGGCTGCGCTTTGACCCCAAAGCCGAAGGAATTGGTGAACGAGGAGCGGGGACGGGGGAAGGCGCTGCTACCGAGGAGTTCAACGTCAGCGGAACCACACCTACCATAAATCCTTCCAAAGGAAATATGAGGAAGGCGATTGATAACGTACTTGAGTTGTGGTCTCTTGGTACTGCGTTGCGAGGTAACGCGTCTTTGAGAACGACTTCAAGTTTGAACTCAAAGAAGAATAGAAGCTCTGTCCACCCAAATGGAGCTTCTTTTGGGCCGTCGTTCATAATATTGTCAACAGAGCTCCTGTTCGGCACCTCTATGCTCTCGTAACGCACACCCACTACGTCCGGTTTCCTTTTGGAACGTGAACCGACAACAATGACCGGATCGTTGCGGCAAAAGCGTATGTTTGAGTTGGGATTGGTATTTAATTGACGGATGACATGGTTGGAGAGCTCGATGAAGGGGGGATAACGGGAGGGCTCGTGCTTTGCTTCGCAGTATTTGGAAAGATTATCCTGAAACATTTTATCGCCAACTATATTTTGGATTTTGGATACATTTTCGTTGACCCATTCTGGGGAGAGATGCAGGATATCATTTAAGAACTCGTCGAACGATACTGTGTACAGGGATTTGAGATCCTCTCTGAGATAAGGCTTGTAGTCAGACTGATTATTTTGAGACTGAGACGAGTAATGACTGCCAGTTCCTCGACTATATGGCGTACTCTGGATCTGGAGTGACTGGGGTATCGCCGCGGGTGGTGTCGAAGGACGTGAAGGCATTGCTTGAACAAACGCTTAAACAAATGCATAGCAAATTTAAACTCGAGGACATGATTAAAGATCATGTGACCTCAAGTCTGTGGCGGTCCAACACCGACACCGACACACTGCCTCCAATCGAACTACTGTGCCGGACAACCAAACTCGACAATTTTGGCGGCTCTCACGAAAGTTTGTATGAAATTTTAACTGCACCATTTCGTTCAGAATAGCAAAATACGTCTAAAAGCGGACTTCGAGGTTTTTCTCTCGACTTTTGGGGGTGGCCAAGTTTTTTGGCCGAAATTCTTGACCCTAATCCACGTGATTATCAGATTTGGGCTTTGGCATTCCCTCTGACCCTTCCGTCACAGTGGTCAAAATGCACCGTTACTATACACTTTCACCGTGCCCCTCATCCATATCTCTATGGACAAAAGGTTACTATCACCCTCAATAGACCTTCTGATTCCGCGATTTTCAATATACCTCTGCAAATATGTGTGAACCCGAGTGCAAAGTTATGAACATCAGTTCAACGCTGCGTCCACTGAGTCCACTGACATCATTGCACGTGGCCCGACTCTACGGTGCGATTTCTGCTTTCGAACTCGATATGCATCCATAAACCTCCAGGAGTGGTTGAAGAAGCGTCCGATGATATCTGCCAGGCATGCGTTGAGTATTTCCAGGGCACTTTTTCTTGCGTCGTCGAATTTTACGCTGTAAATTTCTCTGTACCACATTTGGCGCCATCAGACTGTGTGTATCATGTTCAGATAAACAAAACAAATCGATTAAGCCCAATTTCGAGTCACGCGCGCTACAATTGGGGGGGGGGGGTGGCCAACTTTTGAGGGTGTGAAGTATTAAGCTACATTTTTTGATTGAACTGCTGCACTACGTCCAACAGGAAGTTATTACACCATCCCTGACCACTCCCGCACCTATTCCAGGAATTTCCAGAGCGATAGAAAAGGGTCGACAAAAATTGTCGAGTTTGGTTGTCCGGCACTGTATTCCGGAGGGAATTACAAACGTTGGAGTCAATCCTGTCTGTCGATGCGCATAAGTAACTTGTTGAGATATTTATAGTGGCGTGATTCATCTCCTAAGTACATTAACAACGTCCTCGACTGCAGCAGACACGTGTTCGCCAGATGACTCAAGCTTAATGGCGCAGGATCCGCGTTCCAGGAGGATCAGTTTCCCCACCTGTCCGATCCAACGATTTCCAATAATGAGTACTTTATTCCCTTCAGATGGCATCCATGGTTCGAGATATGAAGGTTTGATGGAAATTTGGGTGGGTCTCCTCTTCTGGACCACAGATACGACAACTTCTCTCAGTTCTGGTAAGATCTTTTGGCTGGCCACTGGAACCGTCTTTGCAGTGAGTCTATTCAAACCAGCATGTGGAGACGACGCTGGAATGCCTTGAATACGGAACGGAATACATTCCTCCCTTAGTATTCCCTGAATCTCTTCCGCAAAGAGCCAGTGTGTCCGAGCTTACTCGAGATAAGCACACGAGATATTCGAGTACATCACAACTCACCCAGTTCCTGAGACGAGCTCCGAGGATATACTGTAGACCCGTCGGGTTCTTCTGGGTCTGGTGTGAGGGTACGGGGAATGTCTTCAGGAGGTGGGGTACGATTCAGACGACTTGATGATGCCACTGGAATTGCAATAGGTCTGTCAGAAATATTTGTGAGACGCAAGGAACTGCCATAGACAACAAAGTGCGCACTTCAATTGAAATTCTCCAAACTGAAACCGTTGCCTTGCTTGACCATGCGATGATACCTTCGCATCCAACTCAACGTCAACACCGTGAAGATCCTCGGTCTTGACAAGGCCATGATACCCCTTGAAGGAGCCTCTGGTGATTACTATCCGCTTCGCTTCCCAGATACGACGGTGCTCGGTCGTAGGCAGAGCAACGGCTTGGACCCCTGATACCATGATGTCACCTACGTTGACATCAAGCTGGACTTGTCAGGAACTCATTGTTGGCAATATAGATCTAGATTGACTTACGTGTTGCCCGCTTATTTCATCCATAACTTTGGCGACGCAGTCATCTGGTACTTGTGATATGCGACCGCGGCGCGTCGTGCCACCGGCCCCAGGGAATTCTACATAGAGACCCAGAGTGAATCGGAAAAACCGAAGAGGAGAACGGAAGAACTGGATGTTGAGTGTCGACGTTTTGATCTATGGGTCCAGAAATTGATCAGGGAATGTGGAAGAGAGGGGTAAGCACACCTCCGCACTGGCCTCCCTGTCCAGAAACGCTACTTTCTGCCCATCGTGGTCGACGGTGGTTACCATACCGAATGAGTCCGACCAGCGGTCCTTGACATTGTCGCCAGGAAGAAAATGAGGAATTAAGTCGCGCAAAGTGACACGAATGATTAGTCCAGAATGCTGCTCCGGGCTTTCAGTAACCACGTCCGCAATATGATCTTGAATCGATTCGGTGCGCCCGATGATGCCAGCGTGCTCTCCAGACACCACCAGTATCCTATCGCCTACCTGAGTCGAATCCTGCGCGAAGTGCTTGAGACATAGATGAAAGGGAGAATGAGAACGGATCATATTCGACTGCACGAATGGCGTGATGTTTTGAGGAGAATGCTCCAAAGCGCGGAGATAGGATAGTGGAATGTGCTCCTTGACGAGCCCATCCTCGTACGTGCTCCCTCCAAAGAGAAATTTGTTAGACCCGAGAACCTTGACTTTGCCGCTGCCGTATTGCTGGATAAGTTCTGCAGCAGTCCATACATGTGGGGCTGGCCGCCCATCTCTCTTCCGCTTACCACCCGATTGAGGGATTCGGGGCACGAATACCACAAGGACATTCCACTGGCTTGAGATGTCCGTCTCGTAGACATACCCGACATCGTCGCGATATTTTCCTGCCAAACACCGTACCCATTGTCCAATCTCGATCCGAGTGGATGAATGGGGTCGGGAAGAGAGTATTCCTACGTATTCCGTTGGCGCAATGAATCGCGGTTGCTTGTCGCGGATAGTAACGAATCCCTTCACTGCATGACCAGCTGCTTCAACGTCAAACGCCTCGATAAACACATATCCCGGTATAGAGGGCCGAGCAAAGGCCGATGTTATGGCTGGTGGGTGAATTTCACTAGGCTCGAGACATCGACGGCAAATCTGAAATACGACATTGTCTTCTTGTCCAAGCTACTCATCGGGTGTTAGCATCTGTTTACAGATAATACAGCATACTAACTTTCACTCTGACGGACCATATACTAGGTTCGGTCGAGCGCGGCACTCGCAATGGCAGGGGAGTTTTCGTGTATGGGGACCGTGTTGGCCTAGCTCTTGCCACGACTCTCACTTGTTCATCTTCGAGGTTCTGTGCTTCTATGCTTGAGCAGCGAGTTCGCAAAGCGGTTTCCGTCTCGTCGTCCAACACCAGCTCATCGTCGTTCAAGAACTCACCTGTAAAACATATATTAGATCGCTATGATTAACGGTAAGTATGACTCACAGAAGTCCTCCTCTTCGTCATCCGGCTCCTCTTCGTCCTCGACCCCGACAATGGCTTCGATATCAAGAAAGTCCTGTACGTTAACAGATATACTGTTCCGATACTCGTTTTTTCGTGTTAACAGACGCCGGACCCACATAGAGTTCAATCATTTTCAACTTGTAACGCCGGAGGTAATGTACTCGAGAAAAAAAGGTTGGGTTGAGCCGAGCGCCACGGTTTGAACCACGGCTTATTCCTC
>Ga0210395_10002812_pt1 | contig 13451 bp, 11 predicted proteins | sample IncBWH4OmetaG_FD_150861 | JGI IMG/M metagenome (GOLD analysis project Ga0210395, IMG submission 150861) | Forest soil microbial communities from Barre Woods Harvard Forest LTER site, Petersham, Massachusetts, United States - Inc-BW-H-4-O ... | reverse complement strand
GACGGTGGGCGTCGGCCTGGTGGCGCACTGGCTGGTGCCCGGCCTGCCCCTCGCCATGGCGTTCGCCCTCGGCGCGGTGGTCTCGCCCACCGATGCCGTCGCCGTCAGCGGGATTACCAAAAAGCTGAAAATTCCCACCCGCCTGACCATCGTGCTCAACGGCGAGAGCCTGATGAACGACGCCACCGGCCTGGTCGCGTTCAAATTCGCCCTGGCCGCCCTGGTGGCCGGAACCTTCTCCCTTCGCGCGGCCGCGCTCGATTTTGTGCTGCTCGCCGCCGGCGGTCTCGCCCTCGGCCTGGTCGTCGGATGGCTGGTCGGCCGGCTGCGCGATTTGCTCATCCGCACGCACAATGCCGATCCGCTCATCGAGCTCACCCTGTCCTTACTGACGCCCTACGCCGCCTACCTCGCCGCCGAGCCGCTCAGGGTTTCGGGCATTCTCGCCGTCGTCGCCGCGGGTTTGTATTCGGGCTGGCGCGACCCGGTGCGAATGGACGCGGAGACGCGCCAAACCGCCTGGATCGTCTGGTCCACGGTGCTCTTCTGGCTCAACGGCCTCGCCTTCGTGCTGCTCGGCCTGCAATTTCCCGCGCTGCTTGCGGCCGTCCACGGCCACTATTCGCTCCTGCGATTGACGGAACTGGTCGCGGCCGTCGCGGGCACGGCGATGGTTTTGCGCCTGGCCTGGATTTTCCCGGCCAGCTACCTGCCGTTTCTTTTGTCGCGCAAAATCCGGAAGGAGGAAACGCGCCCGTCCTGGCAGGCGGTTTTGGTCTGCGGCTGGGCCGGCATCCGCGGCACGGTCACGCTCGCCGCCGCCCTGTCGATTCCCCTCCTGCAGCCGGACGGTTCGCTGTTCCCCTACCGCCACATCGTCATCTTCCTCGCGCTCGGGGTCATCGCCGCGACGCTCCTGATTCAAGGCACCACGACGGAGTGGCTCATTCGCCGGCTCGGGCTGCATGAGGACGGCATCCGGCAGAAAGAGGACAATCTCGCCCGCCGGACCGCCGTGGATGCCGGCCTGAAGGCGCTGCGCGCATTGGAATCCCCGGACAACAGCGCGGCGAAAAATGCGGCGCTGCGGCACGTCCTGGCCGAATATGAGGAACGCCTGGCCGAGCTGGTGGCCGAGGTCGAGGACCGCCGCACCCGCGCGCGCGAACGGCGCGCCGCGGAAAAACAATTTCGCATGACCGCCCTCGAAGCCGAGCGCAAGGCGGTGGACGATCTCTGGAGCCGCGACGTCATTACGGACGAAGTTCACCGCCCGCTGCAGCAGTTGCTCGACCATGAGGAGGCGATGCTGCAGGCGCAGTCCGCGCATCCGGCGGAGTGACATAATTCAGAAGCCAAAAAGCCATGAATTGGAAAAAGGTTAATTCGGAATCCATGAAACCGGGAATCGGATCCTGGTCCTTGGAAGTCCGGAATTTCCCTCCTGGATTACTGGCTTCTTAATCAAATCGACCTTCACTCCGCGCCTTTGCGAGAGAAGAGTGGTCACCGGTCATTTGTCTCCCGTCTTCTTCCGCGGCCACACCAGTTGGATGATGTAGAGCAGGATGAGAAGGTTGAGGGCGAGCCCGTCGAGCCTGAGCCAGGTGAATTTATGCACGCACGCGTAGATTTCCTCCGGGACGAAAGCCGCTGTCGACACGATGACCAGGTATTTTGCCCAGCGGACGTTGAGCCACAGACCGGTGCCTTCCAGCAGAAGGATGGAGGAATAAACCAGCGACCATAGTCCGAATTGCCGCAACGCCTTGGGCTGGATCTTGACCACGTCCTCGAGAAAAAGGCGCGCGTAATGGTTTTCGGGGTCGATGTTAAACGCGGCGGTCAGCTTCCTCGCTATTTCAGCCAGATCGCGGTTCACGAGCTGAAAGAGACCGAGGCCGATGCACAGGAGAAGGCCGCCCTTGAACAGCTTCACGGCCGCGATGATCCGCAGGCCGCGCGGGCTTTTGCGCTTTTTGTTTTGCTGAACGGGTTGGTCGGTCATCAGGAGTTGGACGCTTGGAACGGTGAACGGATCCGGGTTTAACCAAAACAGTATAATTCAACTGCGAATGGACGTGGATACGGAACAAGAAACCCCGGTTTCTCCAGATCGGTCCTGGTCGATTTTATATCCTCGAAATTAATTTTTTGGCCATGGATTGAGGGCCGTCAGGCCAAGCTTCATGGTGAACGCTTAGGCTATCCGTGACCTTCCTTCGCTCTGCTGCTATGGAGGGCAGGCAATCAGTACCCATCCGTGGTTAAACTCCTGGATCGACCTCTGGTCAACCCCGCCCGCAATATGAGCTTCGCCCAATCCTGAACCTGGAACCTGGCACTTGATACTTGGACCTTGGCCACTTTGCCCATCACCGATCCATGACGTCCAGATCGGGCCAGAGCGCGAGCTTGCGGTGCAGCGTGCGGCGGCTGATGCCCATGAACTTCGCGGCCTTGGTGCGGTTGCCGCGCGACTTGATCAGCGCCTCGTGCAGCAGGTGCTTTTCGTTTTCCTCGACCGAGAGCGAAGGCACCGACGCGGAAGCCGGCGCGGCGGAAGACGCGGCTCCGGCTGCGGTCAGCTCGCTGCGGAACTTCGGCTCGAGGTCGAACTCGGTCAGCTTGCCGCCGCGGCGTAGCACGACGGCGTTTTCGGCGAAATTGCGCAGCTCGCGGATGTTGCCGGGCCACGGGTAGATTTGCAGCGTGTGCAGCGCGCCGGGCTCGATCGTGATGGGCGGCACCCGGTTTTCGTTGGAGAAAATCTTGATGTAATGCGTCAGCAGCAGCGGAATGTCCTCGGACCGCGCGCGCAGCGGCGGCAGGGTGATGCGGACGACGTTGAGGCGGAAAAACAGGTCTTCGCGGAATTTTCCGTCCTTGACCAGCTGCTCGAGGTTGCGGTTGGTCGCGGCGACCAGGCGCACGTCGAGCTCGATGAGCTTGTTGCCGCCGACGCGTTCGATGGCCTTGGTCTCGAGAAAACGCAGCAGCTTCACCTGCGTCGAGGCGGAGATCTCGCTGATTTCGTCGAGGAAGAGCGTGCCGCCGTCCGCCGCCTCGAAGCGGCCGATGCGGCGCTCGTTCGCGCCGGTGAACGCACCGCGTTCGTGGCCGAAAATTTCGCTTTCGAGCAGGCTTTCCGAGAGCGAGGCGCAATGCACCGCGATAAACGGCCCCCGCGCACGGGGGCTGGACTGGTGGATGGCCTGCGCGATCAGCTCCTTGCCCGTGCCCGACTCGCCTTCGACCAGGATGGTGGCTTTCGACGGCGCGACGAGTTTCACGCGGTCGATGACATCGCGCAGTTTGTCCGAGTTGCCGATCAGGCCGGCGAAGGAAAATTTCTCGTCGAGGCGCTCGTGGAGCTGCTTGACCTCGACTTCGAGGGTCTTGGTCTTGAGTGCACGCTGGATGAGGACTTCGAGACGCTCGATGTTGACCGGCTTGGTCAGAAAATCGACCGCGCCCCGCTTCATGGCCTCGACCGCGTTGTCGATGCTGCCATAGGCCGTCATCATGATGACGGCGGGCCTGTTCGGCAGCGCAAGGGCCTTGTCGATGATCTTCAGGCCGGACTTTCCCGGCATGCGCAAATCCGTCACAATCACGGCGAATTCCTCTGCGTCCATGAGGTTGAAGGCCTCGTCGGCGTTGCTGGCCACGGACACATCGTAGTTTTCCTGCAATGCCTGCTGCAACCCTTCGCGAGTGTGCTTCTCGTCATCCACTATGAGAACGCTCGGAATCATTCACCTATGACATCACGCCCGCTTGGTGGGTCAACGGGAAATGAGACGGAAAGGCACAGTGCCCGCGCATTTTAGGTAGGGCGCGACCGCCGGGCGCGCCGGCGAGGCTGCTACTTGCCGCCGTTTTTGAAACTGCGGACGGCCCGGCGGTCCGTCCCTACTCGCGCTGCCGCGCGAAACACCCAAAAATATAAGTTGAACCGGGCCCTGAACCACCCACTTTTCGCGTTGGCCAGGCGCCATGCATGGGCAGGCGCGTGAACTCCGCCAGGGCCGGAAGGCAGCAACGGCAACGACGTCCTCCTAGTGCCGTGGAATGCCTGGCCACTTTTGCCCCGACCGCGGTCGGGGCAAAAGTGGCCAGGCAAGAAAGGCTGAAGGGCTGAAAAATCCAGCTCGCGTTTTTGTAATTGGGTTTTCAGTCATTCAGTCATTCAGTTCTTCAGCCTTTCTTATGAGCTATCAAGTTATCGCGCGCAAGTGGCGTCCGCAGACGTTTGACGACGTCGTCGGCCAGGACCACGTGGTGCGCACGCTGAAGAACGCCATCGCGCGCGGCCGCATCGCCCACGCCTATCTTTTCGTCGGGCCGCGCGGCACGGGCAAGACGAGCCTGGCGCGCATCTTCGCCAAGGCGCTCAACTGCACCGGCGGGCCGAAGGCGGACTTCGATCCCAGCGATCCCCTCTGCCAGTCCATCGCCGATGGCACGTTTCTCGACGTGATCGAGATCGACGGCGCGTCGAACAACGGCGTCGAGCAGGTGCGCGAGCTGCGCGACACCGCGCGCTACGCGCCGGCGCAGGGAAAATTCAAGGTCTACATCATCGACGAGGTGCACATGCTCTCGACCGCGGCGTTCAACGCCCTGCTCAAGACGCTCGAGGAGCCTCCGGCCCACGTGAAGTTCGTCTTTGCCACGACCGACCCGCAAAAAGTGCTGCCGACGATCCTGTCGCGCTGCCAGCGCTTCGACCTCAAGCCCATCCCGCCCGAGCTCATCGTCGGGCGGCTGGAAAAGATCGCCGCGGCGGAAAAAATCAAGGTCACCGCGGCCGCGCTCGCCTGCATCGCCCGGCTGGCCGACGGCGGCATGCGCGACGCGCAGTCGATTTTCGACCAGATGATTTCGTTCTGCGGCAGCGAGATCGCCGAGGCCGACGTGCTCGACGTCTACGGCCTGGTGGCGGAGGAAAAAATCGCCGGGCTGGCCGGCGCGCTGGCCGCGGGCGACCACAAAAAAATCGTCGAGATCGTCGACGACTGCGACGCCAACGGCCGCGACCTGGTGCGGCTGCTGGCCGATCTGCAGGCCGCCGTGCGCGTGGCGCTACTCGACTCGATCGCCAAGGGCGGGGCCAGCGACCAGCTTGGCTCGACCGAACTCACCACCGAACAGCTCACGCGCATGCTCGACGCGCTGCGCGAAGGCGAGGGCGGCGTGAAGCTGGGGCTGGCGGAAAAAATCAATTTCGAGGTCGCGCTGCTCAAGGCCGTCGAGGCCAGCCGCGCGCGGGCGATCGACAGCTTGATCAAGGAACTGTCCGCGCTGGCCGAGGAGTCGCCGCTGGCCGAGGCCGCGGGCGGCGAAAAAAAAAAGGCCTGATGGCGCTGCTTGAAGCGCGCCTCGCGGGCGCGCTTCAAGCAGCGCAAATCCCAAACGGCAGAACCCAAACGCCAAAGGAATTGGCGATAGAGGTAGTCGAAGAAGGTGTGGCCGTGGCGCGGACAGGGGCCATCGAGCGCGTCGGGGACGCCGCGCTCCACCCCGAGCCAGATGCCCCGTGGCCGGGCACGGCGGACGAGACGGCGTTTCTGGCGGAACAGCGCGGGCCGGCCGTCGCCCCGCCGGCCGCAACGGCCGGGCCCGCAAAAGAAGCGGCCGACGCGTCGCCGCTGCCTTCGCTCAACGAACTCGTGGAACGCATCCCGGCGGAAACACGGGCTGCGCTGGACGATTTATTCCGCGCGAAATTCACCACCGTCCGCCGCGTGTCGACGAAATCGCTGAAGACTCTGGGAAAATGATTTTTTACACCAAGATCGCCAAGAACGCAAAGCCGGTTGGCGACGATCAACCCCAAGTGTCATTCCGAGCCGTGCGAGGAATCTCCGAAATTTAAATCAACAAGAACAGCAGAGATTCCTCGCACGGCTCGGAATGACAAAATAAAGGTCAGTAGTATTGGCATGCAGAAGTGACCGATTAACTCGAAATCGCTCTTGCCTCGACGAAGGATGGAAATTTGGTGCGAACCGACACCCGTCGCTTCGCGCCCTTTGCGACCTTCGTGTTAAAATGGTTTTTAGAACACGGCGCGCCCTACCTCGGAGGAATATCAGGTAGAGCCGGTTTTTGTTGGCATTTTGGAATGTGGGCGGGGTGCCCTCACCCCGCGAGCAACTTCAATGCGGGGTGAGGGCACCCCGCCCACAACCGCACAAAGCGTCTTGGGGTCAAGTCGCTCCACCTCAAACCGCATACTCCCCGCCGAGGTCCTGCAGGCCTTCGACGGAGCGGGCGTAAATGTACCCTTCGACTTTATGGTCGGCAAACGGCGGGAGCAGCGGCACCGGCTCGCGGCGATAAGAGCCTCCGGCGATGTCTTCGAGCAGGTCGAGGTGCTCGAGGCAGTCGACTTCAACGGACCAGACTTCGCCGGAAACGCCGTCGCGATCGTCGGCCCGGGCGACCATGCCGGGATATTTGCCCAGATTGAAAAGCCGGAACCCGGGCGGCGTGCGCGCTTCGCCGAGAAATTTTTGCCCGGCGAGATAGTGATGATTGCTGCCGCCGCGCTTGAGCGTGCCGTAGACGAAGATCAGGGTTTCGTTGCTCATGGGGCGGGTGGGGCAGCGGGATGGGGAATCTCGACGACGATTGCGGTGGTGTTGTCGGCGCCGGAGGTTTGCACCGACTCCTCGACCAGGCGCTGGGCGGGGGTCTGGCCGGCGAGGTTGGGCGGCGGCGTGCGGATGAGTTCGTCGAGCTGGCGGTCCCACAGGCCCTCGATCAGTCCGTCGGAACAGATGAGAAAACGGTCGCCGGGCTGGTGGGCGACCGCGCCGATGTGCGGCTCGATGAACTGGTGGCCCGCGCCGAGGGCCTGCTGGAGGGCGTTGCGCCGAGGGTGCGTGCGGCTTTCGCGCTCGTTGATGTGGCCGTTGCGGCGCAGCCAGCCCACGTGGCTGTGATCGTGCGTGAGCTGGGTGAGCCCGCCGTCGCGCGGGAGATAATAAATGCGGCTGTCGCCAAGGTGGGCGAAATACATCCATTTCGGCGTGAACCAGGCGAGACTGAGCGTGGCGCCCATGCCGGCGCATTCCTCGTAGGCTGTGCCGAGTTCGATCAGGTCGGCATGAATTTGCGAAAAAAGCTCGGTCAGGGTGTCCTCGAATCCGCTGTCGATGCCGACCGCCGAGAGCCGGAAGCTCCGGGGCAGCAGGCGAATGATGCGGTCAATGGTGATGCGGCTGGCAATTTCGCCCGATTTCTCACCGCCCATGCCGTCGCTTACGGCAAAAACAAAATCCATCCCGGCCAGCGAGGCCTGGCCGGTCTTGCCGAGGTGGTGCACCTCATGGCCGTCGAAGGTGAGGCCGAGAAACGTGTCTTCGTTGTTGCGGCGCACGCGGCCGACGTGGGTGAGGCCGGACCAGCGGAGATCGGGAGGCGGAGCGGCCGGGTCGGGCAGGGGTGACGATGGGGGCGAGTCTAACATTTAGTGTGTGCCTTCAAAATGGTTGGTCATTCTGAGCGTAGCGAAGAATCCAGTGAGACTCTGTTGGCGACATCAAATTGGATTCTTCGCTACGCTCAGAATGACAATGTATAGGCATTGTTTTCAACATCCGGTCAGGGTTTCAGCGACAGGCCATCCGTGCCGCCTTCGAGCAGCGTGGCGAATTCAAAATCGATGATGCAGAAGCGCCCGTCGGTCGGGCGATAGGTGACGTTGCGCATTTCGCGGTCTTCGTGGCGCACGCCGTAATGCTCGAGCTCGGCGAACAGCTCCTTTTGATGTTCGGCGCCCAGTTGCTCGATGCGGCTGCCGCAGTTGGTCGTCACGATTTTCAGGTTCTCGGGCTCGACCTTGAGCAGCCGGGGCACGAACAGGCAGCCTTTGGCCTCCAGATGCCGGAGAACGAGCACCTCATGCTCAAAGCGCTCCTTCGCCCGGTGTCCGCGGAACGTCTTGTGCACCAGCCCGTCGTAGCTGATGCGCACGAGGGAGCGGACGGTGTCTTTCATTTCGTGCATTTTCGGCCTCATCCAGACAGTCCCTTGCGATTGGAACGCTGGCAAGCGCAGCCTGCGTGCAGAGATGGATCGGGGGTGGTTGTGGGCGGGGTGCCCTCACCCCGTATGAGGCGTCTCAGCGGCCGTGCCCATCTGCGTAGCCCTGAGCTTGTCGAACCGGCGAGGGATGGCGGGTGAGGGCACCCACCCCACATTAATTCTCCTTTTTGCATCCGAACTATACCACGCACCCTTATAGGCTCTGTATCCAGTCCTAATCTATGCCCAACAAAGCCAAATAAATGAGAATTTTGATCATTTTTGGCCCGCAAGGTGCTGAGTGGATATTCTTTCGTCAGATAAATCCCTGGCGAAAGAATAAGCTCGACGCTCGACTGACAAAAACCTCACAAAACACCTCTCAACCCTACACCTCATCATTATGGCCAAAATCAAACTCGAATACATCTGGCTGGACGGCTACACACCGCTCGCGAGCCTGCGTTCAAAAACAAAGATCATCGATGGCGATACCGCCAAGTTGACGCTTGCCGATATCCCCATGTGGGGTTTTGACGGGAGCTCCACCCAGCAGGCCGAGGGCAAAAGCTCGGACATCCTGCTCAAACCGGTCGCCCTTTATCCGGACGCGACGCGGAAAAATGCCTTCCTGGTGATGACCGAGACCCTCCTGCCCACCGGCGAACCCCATCCGAGCAACTCGCGCGCGACCATCGCCGACGATCCGGACACCTGGTTCGGCTTCGAGCAGGAATATTTCTTCTGGAAAGACGGCGCCCCGCTCGGCTTTCCCAAGGCTGGGTTTCCCTCTCCGCAGGGTCCTTACTACACCGGCGTCGGCTTCAAGAACGTGGGCGACGTTGCCCGCAAGCTCGTCGAGGAGCACATTGACCTGTGCATCGCGGCCGGCATCAACATCGAGGGCATCAATTCCGAGGTCGCCAAAGGCCAGTGGGAGTTCCAGATCTTCGGCAAAGGCTCCAAGACCGCCGCCGACCAGATGTGGGTCGCCCGTTACCTCGTGACGCGCCTCTGCGAGCCGTACGGCATCGACATCGAGTGGCGTTGCAAGCCCATCCTCGCTCCCTTCAACCAACCGCTCGATTGGAACGGCTCCGGCATGCACACGAACTTTTCGACGAAATACCTGCGCGAAGTCGGCGGCAAAGAATACTTCGAGAAACTCATGGCGGCATTTGCCAAGCACGTGGACGAGCACATCGCGGTCTACGGGCCCGAGAATCACCTCCGTCTCACGGGACTCCACGAGACCCAGGCGATCGACAAATTCACCTATGGTTTGTCCGACCGCGGCGCGTCCGTGCGCATGCCGGTCAACTTCGTCAAGAACGGCTACAAGGGCTACCTCGAGGATCGCCGGCCGAATTCGGCGGCCGATCCGTACCTGGTCGCCGGCCGCATCATCAAGACCATCCAGACGGTCCCGACCAGCTGAGCGCGTTCTCCGCTGAAATCGTTTCACACGGCGCCCCCGGCATGTCGGGGGCGCCGTTTTTGTTTTGGGAGATTTTCCCCGCGGATAGCGCGGATGAACACGGATGGTGCCGCGAAGCGATTCAATGTGGGCGGGGTGCCCTCACCCCGCTATCGATCTGAATGCGGGGTGAGGGCACCCCGCCCACAGGATCCGGACAGCCCCTACTTCAAAATCATTTCCTTCACCGTCTTGCCGGCGGGGATCATCGGCAGCACGTGCTCGGTGTAGGGCACGATGACGTCGAGGACGAACGGGCCGTCGCAATCCAGCATCTCCTGGATGGCCGACCGCAGCTCGGATTTTTTGATCACGCGGCGGCCTTTCACGCCGAAGCCCTCGGCGATCTTCACAAAGTCGGGATAGAGCGCGGTGGGATTTTCGGGGCCGCCGACGTTGCTCTCGTCGCCGAGAATGGTGTTGCCGCGCACGCTGCCGTAGAAGCGGTCTTCCCACTGCACGACCATGCCGAGGTGCTGGTTGTTCAGGATCATCGCTTTCGCGGCGATTTTCTCGATGTGCGCGGTGGCGAGCTCCTGGATGTTCATCACGAACGAGCCGTCGCCATCGATGTCGATGACCTGTTTGTCCGGGCGGGCGACCTTCGCGCCGAGCGCGGCGGGATAGCCGAAGCCCATCGCGCCGAGTCCGAGCGAGCTGATGAAGCGGCGCGGTTCGTTGAAACGGTAGAACTGCGCGGCCCACATCTGGTGCTGGCCGACGCCGGTGGTGATGATCGCGTCGCCCTTGGTCAGTTCGTAAAGCGCGGCGACGGCCTCCTGCGGGAGGATGTGCGGGCTTTTGCCGAAGCCGGCGGAGCTGTCGAAGGGCTCGGCCTTTTTCCACTGCGCGATCTGTGCGTGCCACGCGGACGTGTCGGGCGGCGTGAACTTGTGCACGGCGATGAGCTCGTTGAGGCGGCCGAGCGCGTATTTGATGTCGCTGAGGATGGGCAGGAGGACGTGCTTGTTTTTGTTGTGCTCGGAGGCGTCAATGTCGATGTGGACGATTTTCGCGCCGGCGGCGAATTTGCCGGCGTCGCCGGTGATGCGGTCGTCGAAGCGCGCGCCGAGACAGAACAGCAGGTCGCTCTGGTCCACGGCCCAGTTGCCGTAGGCCGCGCCGTGCATGCCGAACCACTGCATGGAGAGCGGATGCGCTTCGGGGAACGCGCCCACGCCCATCAGCGTGGTGGCGACGGGGATGTTGGTCTTTTCCGCGAAAACTTTCAGCTCGGCGTGCCCATCGGCGGAAATGATGCCGCCGCCGACGTAGAGCACGGGCTTCTTTGCCCCGGCGATGAGCGGGAGGATTTGTTTCAACTGTTCGTCGGTCGCGCGGTGCGCGGCGCCGATGTAGGGATTGCGAAACTCGACCGTGGCGGGAAAAACCGGCGTGATTTTTGCCTGCTGCACGTCCTTGGGGATGTCGATGACGACGGGGCCGGGCCGGCCGCTGCGCGCGATGTGGAAGGCTTCCTTGAAAATGCGCGGCAAATCCTGCGCATTCATCACGAGGTAACTGTGCTTCACGACCGGCAGCGTCATGCCGTAGAAATCGATTTCCTGAAACGCGCTCTTCCCAATGAACTTCGATTTAACCTGGCCCGTGATGGCGACGAGCGGGGTGGAGTCCATGTAGGCGTCGGCGATGGCGGAGACGAGGTTGGTCGCGCCGGGGCCGCTGGTGGCCATGCACACGCCAACCTTTCCGGTGACCCGCGCGTAACCCTCGGCGGCGAACGAGCCGCCCTGCTCGTGGCGCGGCAGGATGGTGCGGATCTTGTCGGTGCGCGCGAGCGCCTGGTGCAAATCCTGCGACGCGCCGCCCGGATAGGCGAAGATGACGTCCACGCCCTCGCGGATGAGGCATTCGACGACGCAGTCGGCGCCGTTCATTTCGCGGCCGATTTCAGCCGAGGGAAATGTCGTGGGTGTGGCGGATGTTTTCATGGCGGTAGGCAGTCGGAAATTAAAAAGCCGTTTTTCAAGGCGGGCAAGTCTAGGTTTTCGGGGGGTAAGGACCCCCTTAAGATCTCAAATCTCATGATGTGGGCGGGGTGCCCTCACCCCGCGATCTATTTGGGTGCGGAGTGGGGGCACCCCGCCCACAAAACCGGACAAGTCAGATCGTTCTCATTCTCATAATCGTTCTCGTTATCTCGGGTGCCTTGAATCGATGGGTGGAAAGCGGGGTGGGGCGCGTTATCCGTAACATACACATACCAAATCGAACGTGGCAGATTAGGATAATCCGCCCTACCAAATCAGAATTCGAAGTTCAGTGTTCGACGTAGCCGTAAGAATTTTTGTAGGTCGGGGTTTACCTGTCCGCCGAAGCTTTAGCCGTTTCGACAAGCTCGGGACCCTGAGCCTGTCGAAAGGGCTCCACCTTTTTATACCGATGTCCAAAGATAATTGGACTTCTTGCAATCGATCCGGTGGTAGGGCGGGACCGCCGGGCCCGCCGGAGAGGTGCCGGCGCGCCCGGCGGTCGCGCCCTACCTCGAGGTCCGAAGATTAAGAAACGTTGGTATTATCTGTATTTTATTTATGAATACGAATCGGTTTGCCCATCCGCGCCCATCCGCGCCCATCCGCGTGATCCGCGGTGAAAAGGGGCGATTGAGGGGGTTGGATGTTGGGCGTTCCATTCTGGCTCCGCCCCTGTATTTATTTTTCAATGACGACCCGCGCGGGATGGGGCGCCATGCGCCCAAAGCCGAACTGAGGGTAGGGCGCGTTATCCGTAACGCGCCGAATCAAACGCGGCGGATTAAGGATAATCCGCCCTACCAAATCAGAATTCAGCGTTGGCACGGCCCTATGCATTTTTCGCCCCGGGGTTGAAAAATTCACAAATTGTTGCACTATTTTTTATTGACGAGCTATCGGTGCGCCACCATCCGTTGTGGTTGCAGCGGTTGAAAACCACAGCCGGTAGTGGTCAACAACCCGTCAACAAGTTTTAACAACTTTTGGTGGCTAAAGTTCCCTGCGTGTTAAAAACACCCCGCAGCCCTTCTCGATTTCCCCTTCTTCGTCCATTCGCCATGCAAAAAATCTTCCAAGTCGGCAGCAAGACCTTCCTCCTCGACCAGGCGAAAGCCGAAGCCGCCTTCGCCGCCAAGAAAGTCATCAACGGTCGCGTGACCATGACCTTCAACCTTCTCCCGCTGAAATACCAGTGGGCCTACGACCTTTACCGCAAGATGAAGGCCAACCACTGGGAGCCCGAGGACATCCCGATGGGCAAGGACATCGAGCAGTGGCGCGACACCAAGGTCGTCAGCGACGTCGAGCGCTGGATCATCCGCATGGGCATCGGCTATTTTTCCGCGGCCGAGGGCATCGTCGGCGACAACATCCAGCACGTCGTGCGCGAACTCGTCACCGCCCCCGAGCTCAAGCTCGTCCTCGGCCGCCACGCGCACGAGGAAAACATCCACGCCGACTCGCTGCTCTACATGATCGCCTCGCTGGGCATCAACCCGCACGAGTGCGAGGCGATGTTCGAGGATGTGGACACCATCGTGCGGAAGAACGAGTTCGTCACCCGCATCTCGCGCGACCTGCGCCGCGACCTCGACCTCGCGCTGCCCGAGAACAAGATGCTCCTGGCCAAGAACATCTTCGTCTTCGGCCAGTGCATGGAAGGGACGCAGTTCTACGGGCTCTTCGGCATGGTCCTCTCGCTCTACCGCCAGAACAAGTTTCCCGGCATCGGCCAGATGTTCCGCTACACCCTGCGCGACGAATCCAACCACATCGAGGTCTTCCGCAACCTGTTCATGGACCTCATCGAGGAGAACCGCGAGATCTGGACGGCCGATTTCAAGGAAGAGCTGCGCAACCTCATGCGCGAGGCGGTCGAGCTCGAGAAGGAGTTCATCCGCGACTGCCTGCCGGTCAACGCCGTCGGCCTTTGCGTCGAGGAC